>Ga0180433_10004766_pt1 | contig 18807 bp, 15 predicted proteins | sample SS_ome_8_FD_132980 | JGI IMG/M metagenome (GOLD analysis project Ga0180433, IMG submission 132980) | Hypersaline lake sediment archaeal communities from the Salton Sea, California, USA - SS_1_D_1 metaG | ecosystem: Environmental > Aquatic > Non-marine Saline and Alkaline > Hypersaline >... | reverse complement strand
GCAGTAGTAATAAAAAGATTTAATTTACCAACACTACAAAACCATTTAAACCATAAAAATTTGAAAGCCCATAAAATCAATAAATCATGGGATAAACAAAAAAATATAAAGAAAATTACAAAAGCAGTATTCCGCAACCCAAATCCCTATGACGCTTTACCTACAAATGAAAATTACCGGTTCAAAAAACGAAAAGAAATACAAAATGAACACAATGAAATAATGGAAGATATAAAAAATCTGTGGGACATTGAAGTTAGGTTTGTTGAGGAAAAATTCCCTTTCGCACACTGGAAAAATTACTAGAGCTTATACGAAAATCAGTTGTAACAAACTTCTTGTAAAAAGAAACAAAATACGATAAAACAGAGGACGTCATATCGACGTCCCTTTTTTTGCTAGCCTGTTGAATACGTGCAATAAAACACAGAGAAAATTTTCATGAAAAAAAATATAAAACTACTGGTACTCTTCCCTCTTTTTTTAATTTTTTCGGGATCTCAATCACTGGCGATGCGCCAATATTTACTTCAAGACGCCAAAAGGATAATCCGATTCTCCTCTCAAGATTTTTCCAGAATAACATACTGTTTTGCAGAACGCCTTGCTAAAATATCTTCTTGCAAAAACATGTTTGAATATATAGAAAAGGATATAATAAGTCAGATCGTCGAACATGAAACTAATAATTTAGATACTTTGTACTCAACGGGAATTTTAAAGAACAATCAGAGCTTAAATTTAACTGAAAAAGAAATAAGCGACTTTACACTTTCTGCACGAAAAGAAAAAGACGACTGTTTGGAAGAACCTAGTACCTATGAGAAACAATTTATATATCTCCTCAGAAAGATTGCTCAAGCAAAATACTATTTAACACTTGAAGAAGATCATCTAGAAAAAACAAAAAAGGTGAAATCACTTATACGTAAATATAAAAACGAGTTTGAATTCATATTCGATGATACGGTCGAAAAAATGAAGTCAGACTTTGTTTCAAATTACTGGATATACTTCACAAAACTAAGAGCCAACTGCAAGTATGAGCTTTGCGAGTTTTACGAACTCTGCAGCCAAGAAAATATTGAACAAAAAATCCAAAATACATACAAGATGTCGGAAGATGAACTATAAAAAATCTCTTTTTATTTTTTCGCTTTTGTCATTCTTTTTTATCTTTACAGAAAAGCAACAAACACTCGAGAAAAAAAAAGTTAATACAGCAATTGCCGCGGCAAAAAATGGTGACTATACAACATCTCTCTATTTTTTTGATCAACTGCATCAGCCAACTGCCAATGTGTTATGCAACAAAGCATATGTGCTGAAAAAACTACATCGATACCAAGAAGCAATTGCGTGTTACAAAAAAAGTCTTGTACAAAAACCGAACAATCCACGTGCGCTGCTCGGTCTGTCTTTTGCACATCTGATGCTTGGAGATTTTCACAATGGGTGGCCCGCATACGAGTATCGCTGGGCACAACCACCTGCATACAACAAACAACTAAAAAATTATTTATTGCATCACGACAATTTATACGGAAAAACAGTTTTGTTAAAAACGGAATTTGGTCTTGGTGACACAATGCAGTTTATCCGATACGCGCAAAACATAAAAAACTTAGGTGCGTACGTTATTGTTGAAAGCCAAAAACCATTGGTAAAACTTTTGTCGCTCCTGCCATACATTGATGAAGTTATTACTGCAGACACACCACAATCGCACACAGATTTTATTTGTCAGCTAATGAGTCTGCCGTATATTTTTGGCACCAACAATGAGATCGATATTCCAAACAACGTTCCGTATTTACATGCGGATGAAAATCTGCACAAAAAATGGCCCTTCGATATGCCGAAAAAATCTGCTACTCAGGACAGGTCAAGCAATAGAGACCTACGGGTAGGTTTATGTTGGCAATCCGAACCGCATAAAAATGCAAGCAATCAAAAAGTAAAAAATGATGCGTCAGATAAATCGATTCCATTGCAACTGCTTGCAGAACTTTCTTTGCTGCCCAACGTAAAACTGTATAGCTTGCAAAAAATTAACGGATTGGATCAGTTAGAATCCATTCGACGAGCTCAGGATGAACAAAATAAAATTTGTATTTTCCCAGATGACTTTGATGAAACTCGCGGCCCGTTTATGGACACGGCATCGGTGATGAAACATCTTGATTTGGTAATTACTATCGACACATCTGTTGCTCATTTGGCTGGTGGTCTTGGTGTACCGGTTTTTGTTTTGCTACCATACACCGCAGACTGGCGCTGGATGCTAAACCGTCAAGATTCACCCTGGTATCCAACTATGAAACTATTTCGTCAACCAAAACCTGGCGACTGGCAATCGGTTTTGGAAATGGTAAAAAAAGAGCTAGTAGATTATTTTCCGCGTTGCAATGCTGCAGCATAATTGAACTGATAAAAATAGTTTGACCAAATTTCATCTGTGGTTTGATAAATATTGTCGTACATAAAGTGATCGATCAACGCCTCTTTCGTTCGACACAGTTCTTTTAATCGTCCAGTATTTCTGTGTTTTGGATCATCAATGGTAAGCATCAACAATTCAAGTGCACGGAAAAATGCCTGCTGACTTTTTTCCATGTTGCCTCTTTTTTTCCACTTGATCGTTCGCTCGATATCCATGCCAACATTTGCCATCTGCTCAACCAAAGAAAATTCAAACCACCGCCCAGCAGCAAGATCTTTATGCAGAAACTGCGGTTTATTTTTTTCGTCTTTTACAACTTTCATATAGACCCTCATGAGTTTCTTGGTTAAACCAGTTTTTATTGTAAACCAAACTTGACCAAAAATCATCTAGACTCATTTGAAAATCTGTAGTATTACCTTACAGACATTTGCTCAACTATTTTAAAAAGGAATCCGGTAATGAAAATCACAAAACTTATTTTTCTTTTTTGTTTACTACAACCATTTTCTAGTTTTTCTGATGAGTTTAAAAATAATTTTAAACGGTCGATTCAGTTGGTTAGAGCACATCAGTTTGGGGAAGCGCTCGATATTTTATACAACCTAGAAGCACAACGTCCAGACAACCCTGCTGTTTTAAACAACATCGCGTATACACTCAAACAAATCGGCCGCATGGCAGAAGCCATTCCATACTACGAAAAAACCATGGAATTAGCCCCCGGAAACGATCCGCGTCTTGGACTTGCAAAAGCATACTTGGCCACCGGACAGTTTGAAAAAGCATGGCCACTATTTGAATACCGTGTTGCGGATCAAGAAAACTATCGTCAAAAATTTCAGTTTCAACATCTAACGCTTGAAAATCTAAAAGATAAAACTGTGTTGATTGTATGTGAGTGGGGACTTGGTGACATGATTCAGTTTGCACCACGATACGCACAGGTTTTAAAACAAGCAGGTGTTAAAAAAATTATCATGCACACATTCAACCCATTGGTGCAACTGTTTCAGCATTGCGATTACATTGATGAAGTTATTTCACTTAAACAACCGGCTATTGGTTATTTTGACGTAAAAATTCCCGCACTGAGTTTACCTTTAATCTGTAAAACACAAGTTGAAACAATCCCATCGAATATTCCCTACCTGTATGCAGACCCAGATTTGGTTGAGTACTGGGATAAAGAGTTGCATAAAATAGAACATTTAAAACCCTGTCCTGAGCCGCGGGAAGCGCGTGTCGAACGGATAAGAGTTGGACTATGTTGGCAGGCAAAACCCGGAATATTTTTAGAGGAAAATCCGCTTACTAAACGTGCGGTTCCGTTGGAACTGTTCGCACCGCTTGCGCAGCTTGAACACGTGCAACTGTACAGTTTGCAACGTCAGTTTGGCATGGAGCAACTGTACGAAAATAGAAATAAGACCTGTCCGGCGAAGCCTGATTGGCGAAGACGGATTCATGATTTTGGAAAAAATTTTGACGCTGATCATGGACGATTTATGGACACCGCAGCAGTTATAGAAAATCTTGATTTAGTTATTTCGGTCGATACCGCAATGGTCCATGTTGCTGGTGCGTTGGGTGCACCGGTGTGGGTGTTAATTCCTTCTGTTGCCGAATGGCGTTGGCACCTGCACGAAACAGAAACACCATGGTACCCAAACGTCAGACTGTTCCGGCAAAAAACACACGGCGATTGGGCATCCGTTATTGCGCAGATTGTAGATGAGTTATGCAAACTCTAAAACGCAACATCGTCCCTATTTTTTTACTGGTCGTACAATGTTTTGTTTTGTACAAATTGTGGCCTCACGTAACATATGTGCTGCAAAAAAAAATATGTAAAAAAAATATTGTGTATAAACAAGAAAAAAAAAGAGATCCAACAGTTTTATTAGCGGCAATTTTTAGAGTGAAAAAAAAAGAAAAATTAAAAAATTTGGTTGCGCAAAAAATAACAAAAAAAACTTGTTGACTTATGCAGCATCAATGATAGTTTCAACCGATCGTCAAGACTGTAAATAAAAAAAGAAAGGAGCACCTCCAAAAAACCGCACCATACCGTTTTGAAAAAGAGAGTCTAAAAAAAAGGAAACGTTTTTCAATAAAACGTGTTTTGAAGAAAGGTTTTTCGATGAACAGCCTCAATAAAAAAAAGATACGAGTAGTTTTTGCAGCAGCCGCAACCCTTCTTTTCTCTCATACTATCTACGCACAACAAAGCGCTTCTTATTCTGCCAACACCCATTTTAATATTGCACAAAAACACAAACGCCAAGGCGATATAGACAAAGCAATCGAACAGCTTGAGTACGCAATTGTCGTTGACCCTCATCACTTTGAAGCGCACTTTCATTTGGGTAACGCATATTTTGGCAAACGGATGTACAACGAAGCAATAGAAATATACGAAAACGCATTGCGCATCAGACCAACATCTGAGCAAACTTATTTTAATTGTGCTCTGGTTTTGGAATCTGCTGGCAAACGCTCTGAAGCTTTTGAAAAATTAGAACAATCACTCGAACAAAATCCAAACTATGCACGTGCACGCAGACTGCTTGCAAAACTACTTGAAGAAGAAAAACGGTACGAAGAAGCAACAGCACATTTTGATTATATTTTACAACACAACCAAAATGATTTTTCAACACAGTTTGCAATCGCAGAAACATACCGCAAAAAAGCGCAAACACTCAACACACAAGATGATTACGAGCATGCAATAGCGCAATACAAACGAGCACTGCAGCTCAAACCGCACGACAAAAAAACACTGTTTGGTCTTGGGTACACCTACCGTATGCTTGGCGATTTAGAAAATTCTTTGCAGACATATGACACCGTTCTCTCGTTCGATCCACATTGCGCTGATGCACAGTACAACAAAGCACACCTATTGCGTTACCTTGGTGAGACTGCTGACGCAGCAGCAATGTACGAAGCCGTCCTTGCTCAATGGCCAGACAATGCACACGCTCACTACGGCTACGGAGAATCATTACTGCGAGAAGGAGATTTGCTCAACGGGTTTGCAGAATTTGAATGGCGCTACAAACGCGGTAGCGATGACAGAAACTTTTCTGAAAAATTGTGGGACGGCGCCGCAAGCTTGTACGGCAAAACAGTTTTGATTCGCGGTGAATACGGCCTTGGTGACACCATTCAATTTTTACGTTTTACAAAACAGTTAAGAGATATGGGTGCGTTCATTGCAGTAGAAATTCACAAACCACTCAAAACACTTGCTGCCTGCTGTCCATACATCGACCAACTTATTGAAATTGGTCAACCACTGCCTGCATTTGATTTCCAAATTCCAGTTATGAGTTTGCCACATTTGCTTGGCATAACAGATGAACAATACCTACGCGGTGAAATCCCATACCTTAACCTTGATGAACAACTTGTTAAGTACTGGCAACAAGAACTTGCAAGCGACCAATCGTTTAAAATTGGTGTGTGTTGGGAAGGAAGTACCTACTACGATAATTTACGCGGACCACGTTCTAAAAAAGCGTTACATCTTTCTGTATTTAAACCACTCGCAGATCTTCCAAACGTACAGCTGTACAGTTTGCAACATGGCGACATAACAAAACAAATTCATGAAGTTGATTTTAATGTACATGAGTTTGATTCAGACTTTGACAACGTACGCGGTCGGTTTATGGACACGGCAGCGGTGATGAAAAACCTTGACCTTGTTGTAACTATCGATACATCGGTTGCACATCTTGCAGGAGCACTTGGCGTTCAAGCATTTGTGGTGCTGCCAACGGTATGCGACTGGCGCTGGATGACCAAACGACAAGACACACCATGGTACCCAACGGTAAAACTGTTCCGTCAAGAAATATTTGGCGATTGGGATTCTGTCTTTAACCACGTTGCACAAACAATTGAGCAGACTCGCTTAACTCTGCCGGCAGTTCCAAAAAAATCTATTCGTGCCGACATTGTTTCTGCAGAAATATCAATTGGAGAATTGATTGATAAAATCACAATCCTGCAACTGAAAAGCAAATACATCAGCAATCCCAAAAAACTGAAAAATGTAAAAAAAGAATTAGATGTTTTATGCAAAACGCTTGACGAAAAAGTTCCATCATCACCACAACTTACTGCACTCACCCAAAAACTGTACGACATCAATCAGCAACTGTGGGATATAGAAGATGATTGCAGAGATAAAGAACGGAACAAAGAGTTTGATGATGAATTTATTCAGATAACTCGTTCCGTGTACATCACCAATGACCAACGGTGTGCAGTCAAACGAGAAATTAATGAGTTGCTTGGTTCTAACTTAGTTGAAGAAAAATCATACGCAGCGTATTAATTTTTTGTAGTCAACTTTTTAGAAAATCCGTAAGCTTAGACGCATGAAACAGTTTACGGATTTTCTCAACACAAGTTTAAACACCCAACAAAAAAAAGCAGTCACCGCCAGTGATGGCGTTTTTTTAGTCGTTGCGGGTGCCGGTTCGGGCAAAACACGCGTGATCACTGCACGCATTGCAAACTTAATTTTGCAACAAGATGCAACTCCTGCAGATATCATCGCACTCACGTTTACCAATAAAGCAGGAAACGAAATGAAAGAACGGGTAAAACAGTTCTTACCCGATGGTTATCCTGTTCCATTTGTTGGCACTTTTCACTCCTACTGTTTGCGACTTTTAAAAGAACATAACAAGCTCTTGGAAAAACCATTCGTTTCTATTTTGGACGAAGACGATAAACAAAAATTGTTAAGCGATATTATTAAACGAAACGGGTTGGGCAAACAAACAACTGCAAAAAAAGTTGCGTACAGTATTTCTCGCATCAAAAATTCTTTAATCGGCACAGACATGGAACGTTCTGGTGAATATCAGTTTGCACTGCCACTTGTAAAAGAAATCTTTGCTACATACGAACAAGAAAAAAAAGCCAGCAAATGTTTTGATTTTGATGATCTATTGTGCGAAACCGTTTGTTTATTTGAAAAAAATAAACAGTTCAAAAAAGAATTTCAAAAAAACGTTTCTCATTTTTTAGTTGATGAGTATCAAGACACCAACGTTGTTCAACATGAGCTGCTCAAGCACATGACAAAAAATGGAAACAAAACGACAGCACAATCGATATGTGTTGTTGGTGATGAAGACCAATCGATTTACTCCTGGCGTGGCGCAACTGTTTCTAACATCATCAATTTTAAAAAAGATTTTCCGGGCACTAAAACAATTAAAATTGAACAAAACTACCGTTCGGTGCAACCAATTTTAGATGTTGCAAACCACGTTATTAAAAACAACGTCAACCGTAACGAAAAAAAGTTATGGACCGATAAAAAAGCACGCGACAGAATTCGGGTTGTCACCTGCATGTCTGAGTACCAAGAAGGTGATGCGGTTGCACAGTTTTTGCAAACAGCAGAAAAAAAACAATCACTACAATCTATTGCAATTTTGTATCGTGCACATTACCAATCACGTTCGATAGAAGAAGCATTGGTACGCAACACAATTCCGTACAAAATTATTGGCGGCACTCAATTTTATGAACGGAAAGAGATTAAAGATCTACTGGCCTACCTACGATTGGTTATTAATCCATTTGACCGTGCATCCTTCTTTCGCGTAATAAATTGCCCAGCACGTGGTCTTGGTGCAAAGTTCGAAGAACTGTTTTACGAACGGTGGTCCACCGAATCGTTATTTAACTTTGCAGATGTTGCCAAAGATATTTTACGCGATAAAATTCTGACACGAGGCAAACAAGAAGCGCTCACAAACTTTTTAAAAATCTTCGAAAATTGTGACCACACCACAAAACCAAGTGTTGCTCTCGATCAGATTATTTCTTCTGCCACCTATTTGACCTATTTAAAAAATGCGTACGACCAACAAGAAGCACAAGCGCGGATAGAAAACGTCAAAGAATTGATCCGTGCAGTAAAATATTTGGAACAACAAGGCACAAAAACTATTGGTCAGTTTCTTGATGAAGTTGCACTGATGCAGGATTCCCTCCAAAAAAATTCAGAAGAGGAAAACGTTGTTTCCCTCATGACACTGCACGCGGCAAAGGGATTGGAATTTGATACGGTTATTTTGGTTGGCATGGAAGATGGCCTGCTGCCAAGCTCCCGTTCATTTGTTGACTCTGATGCAATAGAAGAAGAGCGACGGCTATTTTATGTTGGTGTCACCCGCGCACAAGAACGGTTGCTGCTCACCCACTGCAAGTATCGCTACACCTACGGACAAATGACCATCCAACGACCGTCCCGTTTTTTGGCAGAACTCCCAGTTGCACAGTTTCAACATCACGATTGTTCAAGCGACAAGGTATACCATATCGAAAGTCTGTTTGCCCGTTGGCTTGGGGTACAAAAACAAAATGATACAAGCAAAGTCTTTACGTTTGGTTTGGCTAAAAAACCAAAAATCTCAAAAAATCCAAACAAAAAATATCCCTCCAAAAAACCTATCTTTGGAAAAACAACCACCAAAGAAAAAAAGAGTTTTTCCTTTGGTGGTTACAAAAAAAACCAACCGGTTAAGCATCAAAAGTTTGGCATCGGCCTTGTACAAAAAGTTGAAAAAAAGGCGGACAGGATTTACCTGTCCGTCAAATTTAACTGTGGCACAAAAAAGCTTGATGCAAAGTTTGTCAAACGAATTTAGCGTGCGCCCAAATGCAATGCCCGTTCTTGGTCGTACAACACAAGACCATCTTCTGCTCGCATGATATTTTCTAGCAACAGTTCTTGTGCAGAACTCATACCAATCGGTAGTGGTGCGGCAAGTGAACGGCCCTCAAACTGCAGCCCTTCTGGGTCAACCATGAGTGCAGGAATATCTGCGTTTTCATCTAAAATAATCTGTCTGCCAATAATTTTTCCATTGGCAAGTCGTACCCCATCGCCTGGTGTGATAAAGTATCCTTTTTTTGTTCGTACGATCATGTAATCTTTTTCTTGAATGGTTGGGTTGTCATTAAGATATGGTCCGTCCCATTGCTCTGGGTATGCTAAATTCATAGAACCGATTTCTGAGCCAACAAAACCATCTTTTTTAATATGAAGAAAATTAATTCTGTTTTGTTGGTAGTCAAAGTCGATGATTTTACATTTTTTGTCGATACGCTGAAAAATATCAACCAGCTGCTGTACCTCTTGCACAATGATTTGGTCAGAACTGACACGCACTTGATACAACATGCGGTACACCGCAACAACGACTAGCACAAGAAATAAAAGAATGGTTAAAATTGGAAAAATAACTTTTTTCATTTTGTCCCCCTTGTAGACACCCCAGTCCCCTCTTTTGTCATACCCAGGCTAGCAGAGAGAAACGAGAAAGAGCAAGAATATGATGTAAAAAAGAAAAATTTGTTCTAAGCTCATAAAAAAGTAGAACCTTTTCAATGATTCAAAAAAAGGGGAGCAGAAAAATGAGCATCCTGCCATTTTTGTCTGAACTATTTCTCACATACAATTCTTTTTTTTATTGGCGCGACCTGTTGGAAATTATCTTTTTTTCCGCAGCATTTTATTATGTCGCCCTGTGGCTCAAAAAGGATAAACAAAAAAATCTTCTGCCTTATTTTTATGGATACTGCGCAACTATTTTTTGTGCGCACCTGCTCAAGCTGACCACCATCAGCTACAGTCTGCTGTTGCTCGGGCCGGTTATTGCGATGATTTTTATTTTGATTCACCAAGATTTGTTGCAACGCAATGTCGTCGCACTGAAAAATATTACACCGGCAAAACGAATTCACCTTGACTGGCTGGACACACTTATTCGAACAAGTGTCAGCACCATCAACAAAGGAAAAACAATCACCTGTGTCATTGAACGCGGTGATTCTTTGGGACCATTTTTGTCTACGCAACTGCGGTGCGATGCACGACTAGACCAAGGCTTGCTTGATATTCTGCTTGATAGTCCAGCATTTGACCAAGCAGGCATGATCTGGGTCAACACACAAGGGCAACTGATTGGCATTAATGCATTGTGGAAAAAAACAGCCACTGCACAACAACTTGATAACGATGCGCAACAAGTTCCCGAGTGGAAACAGCGCGCAATTTTTTTCACCAGCAAAACGGATGCCATTGTTGCGCACATCAGCCCGACCAGCAGAACATTTGACATTGTCATGAACGGCATGGTTATAGACCGAATGCACGCAACCAAAACATTAGAATTGATTAAAAAATATGTAGTTTCTAAACCGTCGTCACACGGAGGAGCAAAAACCTATGAAGGCGTTTCTCAAACGAGTTCTTCTGAACAACGTTCAGCTTAAAATTCTTTCGTTCATTTTAGCGTATGGCAGCTGGTCTATGATTAACCAATCACACGCAGATGATGTCTGGATAGATGCACCAGTCTGTTTTTATGAAACGGACAAAGGACTAAAAATTGCCTGCCCGGACCAGATAAAAATTAACATCTCTGGTACACGAGCAGATTTGCGTTCAATTGATACGCAACGAACCGCGATACATATTGACAGCCGAACGTTAAAAGAGGGAGATAACAAAATCGCATTATCGGAAAAACAGGTGATGCTCCCTGAAACGGTCAAGGTAACCGGCTGGTCACCAAACCAATTAGACGTCAAGGTTGAGCAGGCATCATAAAATCAGGAGTACAACGTTCGTTTGTGCTATGCTGGTGGAGAATCTACAGAAATAATTAGGGTAGAAATTTTTCTCAAGGAATCCACAATGCTCAAAAAATTCATATCTATTTTGTTAAAACCGTTCCGTTTTGTGTGGGGACTTTTTTTAAATGGTCTGATAACCCTGCTGCCAGTTGCGCTCACCATTGTTGTCTTCACCATAACATTTAAACTTCTGCAGGGATGGCTACAACCATTACAAGATCTGCGTCCAGAATTTTTAAAAGCGGTGCCGTATTCTGAACTGTTGTTAATTCTTACTGTGATTTTGTTTTTTGGTATTTTGTTACGCATTTTGTTTATGCGTTCCATTATTCATTCAACCGAACGATTGATTGCAAAAATTCCATTGGTTCGTCCCGTTTACACCGGCATCAAGCAACTGGTGCACGCGTTTAGCACGCAAGATAAACTCAGTTTTAAAAAAGTTGTTTTGATAGAATTCCCGCGCCCCGGCATGTACAGTGTTGGATTTTTAACAAGTGAGGTGGCACGACAGTTACCACCAAATAAAGAAGAAAAGTTTTTTAGTATTTTTGTTCCGTCTACCCCCACACCAATCACCGGTTATTTAGTAATGTTACCAGAAAAAGATATTCGGGTTTTAGATTTAAGCCACCAAGAGGCAATGGCACTGATTATTTCCGGCGGCATTATTCAACCAGACCGGTTTAAAGATCCAATTTAATTAGAAAAAAAATTTGTATACACCAATTCTAACGAGCGTTCATTACCGCCATTTTTCAACGAACAATCTACAGCATACAGCAGTTTGTGCGCATCTCTCAACTGGTCTGCTTTAAGTCTCCGCCAGTCACCGTTTATAAAACTATATGGCAATCGAAAACTAATTCGTTTTGCTTCTATAAACTGTTTGTTGTGTGAGTACTGCATAAAATAAAACGCACGCCAAAACTGCTCTGACCAAAATGAAATCCAAAACTGTGGAGGATAGTCGGGCCCCAGTTGCTGCCATAAAGAAAAAAACTTTTTGCTATTTTTTGCAAACAAACTACCACTCAAACTCTGCAATGAATGTTCTGGTTCAACAAGTTGGTGCAACCACTGCGCAGTAAAATCTTCTGTATTTTTACCGAGCAACGCAACATACTGCACAAGCAAACAGGCTTTATCCAGATCAATTGCAGATGACTTTGCAAATAATGCACGAACAGTTTTTGGTGCGATAGGTTTAGATAAAACTGCAGCAAACTCTGCACATTGTTTTTGATCTATTTTCGGTGGCAATTGCAACACACAATCAAAATCTCTTTTTGTACACGCAACGGTTTCATCAAGAAAAAAAAGAACCGCATTCGGTCCCTTGTATGATTTTAAAATACTGAGTAACTGTTTCTTTTTTTTCGGTTTGGCCGCTGCAATATTAGTAAACCAAAACACCGTTTTGTTTCCTAAAAAACTGGTTGCTAGTTGTGCAGAAATAACAGACAGTTCTTCTTGTGCACAGTCAATAGTTTGCAAAGAATCAGATATTGTTTTTTTAAGAAATTGTAAGAAAAGAGAAAAGAAAAGAACGGGACACCGATCTTTCTGACCGCGAAAACAGACAGTCTTATGTGTCTGAAAAAAATCGGGAGAACTAATCTTTTTTAAAAACGATACGATCTCCATAAGCTCTCAATAAAATGGTTGTACCTAAGATGAAGATAAACGATTTTTCAAACTAAACAATGAGGCATTTTGCTTTTTTCCTTTTGCACTGCGACCACGCTCCGGCTTTGCTTTGAATAACGCATCGCACCGCACAAACAATTGTTCGATACCACGTACAGCAAGAGAACGAACCTGCTCAAACTGCTCCCACGCAATCGGATCACCTTCTACTGCTCCCTGCAACTCTATCAGTTTGCCAGATTTTGTCATGACAACATTAAAATCTGCGTCAACTTTGTTGTCTTCAGAAAAATCAAGATCAAGAAGCGGTTGCCCTGCAAGCACACCAACAGAAATTGCCGCAACAGCATCTTTTAAAATATTTTTTTCTAAAACGCCGTCAGCAATCCATTTTTCTATAGCCGCCTGCAATGCAAGACATGCACCGGTTACACATGCGGTACGAGTTCCTGCGTCTGCTTGCAACACATCACAATCGACCACAATTGTTTTTTCACCCAATGCATCAAAATCAACAATGGTACGAAGACAACGAGAAATAAAACGGGAAATTTCTGAAGACCGTCCGTTCCTGCGCATTTTAACAATTTCACGCGGGGTACGAACAGAGGTAGAAGTAGGAAGCATCGCATACTCAGCATTGAGCCAACCTCGACGCTTCCCTTTTAAAAATGGAGGAACTCCCTGCTGCAAACTGACCGCGCACAACACCGTTGTTCTGCCCATCTGGAACAAAGCAGAACCAGGAGCATAGCCAAAAGTATTGAATATTGCTTTCACCGTTCGCATAGTATCGAACGAACGACCAGCGTATCGCTGCAAAGAATTACTCATATGTTGTCACTCCGTGGTGTTACTTTCCCTTGTCCGGCGAAGCCTGAGGCGAAGACGGATCGGGAGATTTTTCTAACATTCGAAGACGAATTCTACCGGTTTCTTTGTCGTAGTCAACAATCTTGACAAACACTTCATCATCCATTTTGAATTCTTTCATGAATGTGCGTTGTTTGTCGCGAGGAATGTTGGAAATATGAACCAACCCATCCTGACCAGGAACCAACTCAACAAAGATACCAAAATCAACAAGACGTCTGACTTTTCCTTTGTAGACATCGCCAACTTCGATGAACCCTGCAAGAACTTTTACCCAGTTGACCGCACGTTCAAGATCAGATTCCGGTGTTCCGTAAATCTTTACTATGCCATCACCTTCAATATCAATGTTGGTTTTGGTTGTTTCAATAATTTCACGGATAACTTTTCCACCGCCACCAATAACCGCACCAATTTTGTCGGTAGGAATTTTAAACATGGTAACTTTTGGAACAAGATCAGAAAGCTCTGTGTTTGGTTTGGTCATAACTTTGCGCATTTCACCAAGAATATGCAAGCGACCTTTACGTGCTTGTTGCAACGCAGTTTCAAACACCTCTCGAGGCAAACCATCTTTTGCTTTGATATCCATCTGAATTGCGGTAATGCCCTCATCGGTACCGGTTACTTTGAAATCCATTAAGCCAAATGCATCTTCAAAACCTAAGATGTCACTCAAGACGGCGAATTTACCATCTTTGCTTCTTAGCAATCCCATAGCAACACCACCAACCATTTTTTTGATTGGTACACCGGTGTTCATTAACGCCATAGTAGAACCACACGTTGTCGCCATCGATGTGGAACCATCGGACTCTAACATGTCAGCAATAATACGGATTGTGTACGGGAAATCTTCTTTTGAAGGCAACACATACTTGAGTGCAGATGCTGCAAGGTTTCCATGCCCAACTTCTCGTCGACCAGGACCTCTTAAGAAACGGGCTTCACCAACAGAAAATGGAGGGAAGTTGTAGTGAAGCATAAATGATTTGTTAACAGATTCTTCCATCAACCCTTCAACACGTTGTTCATCTTGTCCACCACCAAGCGTAACACTGACCAACGCCTGCGTACGTCCACGGTTAAACAATGCGGAACCGTGCGTTGTTGGAAGCAGGCCAACTTCTGTTGAGATTTTACGAATCTGATCATACGCACGACCATCAACACGTTTACCTTCAACAAAAACAAGTTCTGTTAGTTTTGTTTTTAAAACAGATTCAAACATGTAATCAACCACAGACTCTTGAATACCTTCTTGCTCTATCTGCGGTTTTACAAGTTCAAAATATTCTTCTTTGAAGCGCGCAAGAATTGCATCACGTTCCAACTTATCTTCGACAAACAATGCCTTAAGACGATCGTTTGTTAAAAATTGATCCGCACGTGTTTCCCACGCTTTCCAATCATACTTATCTTTGAGTTCTTCTTTAGAAACACCAACATCTTTTTGAATTTCAAGCTGCCATGCAACCTGTTTTTTAATGTTGTCGTGTGCTAAAAATAACGCATCGATAAATTCTTTTTCTGAAAGTTCGTTGGACGAACCTTCAACCATGCAAACACCTTTTTGAGTCCCTGCAACAACAAGACGAACATCAGACTCAAGCCCTTGCTCATACGAAGGAGCAACAATCCACTGTCCATCGATACGTCCAATTTCAACAACACCAACCGGTCCCAAAAATGGAACCTTAGAAACAGTCAACGCAACAGATGCGGCAAGTAAACCGAGATTTGCCGGTGGATATTTTTTATCCACAGAATACACGGTAACCAACACCTGAAGTTGACTAAAATATGTTGATGGAAATAATGGACGAATCGCACGGTCGATCAGACGAGATGTAAGCACTTCGTGCTCTGTCGATCGGCCTTCCCGCTTATAGTATCCACCAGGAATTTTACCTGCTGCAGAGAACGGTTCTCTGTAATCTATGGTAAGCGGAAAAAATCCTGGAAAATCTTTGGATTCTGCAGAGACTGCTGTCGCTAACAAAACGGTATCACCTTGTCGAAACCAGACGGCACCATCAGCTTGACCAGCAACTTTGCCAATCTCTACTTCATACCCAAACTCTTTTAAACTAAATTTTTTTGACATTCAATAAACCTAATGTAAAGCGCTTACGACTTATTTACGAAGTCCTAAGCGACTAATAATATCTCTATATAACTCTTCATTCTCTCTCTCTAAGTATCTTAACAGGTTTTTTCTGCGAGATACCATTTTTAATAACCCTCGTTTTGATGCAAAATCTTTACGATTTACTTTCAAGTGTTCTGTCAAACGACGAATGTTTTCTGAAAGCAAAGCGACCTGCACCGAAGCTGATCCCGTATCGCCTTTTTTTTGACCAAACGCTTCTGCTATTTTTTTCTTATCTTCTGTACTTAATGCCATAACTTAATCACCTAAACTAGTACGTTACCAACAAAATTTTGTTTCGACAGGTTTTTTTTTACTTTTAAGCTTGGCCCTACGCCCGTCTTCGCTTCCAGCTTCTTCAGGCTTCGAAAGGCTCTCACTCTCTCTAAAGAAAACCTTATTTTCTAATCAAGAACTCCTTTGAAAGAGCGACCTGACCGCCGTAGCCTTGGCGAAGGCGGTAGACTGGTAGGCACGAGCGGATTTGAACCGCTGACCCCTGCTACGTCAAAGCAGTGCTCTACCCCTGAGCTACGCGCCTAGTTACCAATTTTATTTCAAGCTTTTATGCTCCAGCCCGCTGCCTTTGCTGAGAAAATTCAACGCCTTCAGCATCCCGAGCCTTCTGTTCTTTTTCTGGAAGATCTTCTCCCAAAAACTTCTTTCTAAAGGAAGGAACACCTGTCCCTGCAGGAATTAATTTACCAACAATCACGTTTTCTTTCAAACCGTACAGGTAATCAACCTGACCAGCAATAGAGGCTTCTGCCAAAATTCTGGTCGTTTCTTGGAACGATGCAGCAGAGAAGAAACTCTCTGTGCCAAGCGACGCTGTTGTGATACCCATCAATACCGGTTTAGCAACCGCAACTTTTTTCCCTTCAGCATGTAAAAGTGCGTTTACGTTCGCAAAATGAATACGGTCAACACGATCTCCAATCAAGAAGTCTGTGTCACCCTGATCGATCACGCGAACTTTTCTCATCATCTGTTTAACGATAAGTTCGATATGACGGTCATTAATATCAATTCCCTGCAAACGGTAAATCTCTTGAATATGATCAACCAAATATTTCTGAACAACATCTGGCCCCAAAATACGAAGCATATCGTGCAACACTGGAGAACCTGACGTGAGCAAGTCACCCGCATTTACTTTTTCCCCGTCAACAACGTTGAGCTGTTTTCCTCGAGGAACAAGATAGTCAAATGATTCGCCACCAGAAACGACAGAGATTTTACGCATACCACGTTGCAAACCACCGAACACAACTTCACCATCGATGTCTGCTAAAATTGCAGGATCTTTTGGTGTGCGTGCTTCAAACAGTTCTGCAATTCGTGGCAAACCACCAGTGGTAATATCTTTGGTTCGGGAAATTTCACGAGGCATTTTCACCAGAACGTCACCAGCTCCAATTTCTTTTCCGTCAGTAACAGCAAGATGTGAACCGGTTGGCAAGTAGTAGTGCGCCAACTCGTTTTTGTCTTTGTCAATAATGCTGATTGCTGGCTGCCACTTTTCTTCTTTATGTTCTAAAACAGAAAATGTTGATTTGTTTGTAACATCATCGAAACTTTCTTGATACGTTACATTTTCAATCAAATCAACAAATCTGACAGTACCAGCTTTTTCCGTTAACAACACTTTGTTATGAGCATCCCACTGTGCAAGTTTTTCACCAACTTTCACCGATGCACCATCTTGTACAAGAACAACGGAGCCATATTCGATACTGTGTTTTTGAAGTTCACGTCCATCAGCAGACTTGATAACAATTTGCGCCTTACGGCTCATCACCACGTCTTGACCGTCATGGTTTTGCACCGTTCTGACACCACGCCACTCAATAACACCATTGAGTTTTGCTGTGTAGTACGGTTGGTCTGCCATGCCACTTGCGGTACCACCAACGTGGAACGTTCTCATAGTAAGCTGCGTACCCGGCTCACCAATCGATTGTGCAGCGATAACACCAACCGGTGTACCAACATCAACCTTTTGGCCACGAGCCAAGTCGTATCCGTAACATTTTACACAGACACCACGTTTTGCTTGGCATGTTAACACAGAGCGAACCAGTATTTTTGAAACAGCAGATTCACTAACTTTTGCAACACCTTCTCGGCTAACAATTTCACCCTGCTTGAGCAAAATTTCACCAGTAACAGGATCTTTTACATCAGCAGCAAGAACTCGCCCGATGATACGTCCAGAAAGTGGATACAACACGTCACCAGATTCGGTAAGATCTTCAACCTCAACATACCCGAGCGTATGACAATCATTCATGGTGACAATAACATCTTGTGCAACGTCAACCAAACGACGGGTCAAGTAACCAGAGTTTGCCGTTTTAAGTGCAGTATCCGCCTGACCTTTTCGGGCACCGTGTGTAGAAATAAAGTATTCAAACACACTCAAACCATTTTTGAAGTTGTTTTTAACCGGTGTTTCCATAATTTCACCAGTTGGTTTTGCCATCATACCACGCATACCAACCAGCTGTTTGATCTGATCTTTCGATCCACGAGCACCGGAATCCAACATCATAAAGATAGGGTTGAACGGTTTTGATTGTTTGTCTTTGTTTAGGAATGCTTGTTCGTTTTTCTCTTCTAAGTTTTTCGACATAGCATTTGCAACATCGGCCGTTGCGTGTCCCCAAATGCTAATCACTTTCTTGTACCGTTCACCGTTGGTAATAACACCATCGCGATACAGTTTTTCGATTTTTTGAACCGCATTTTCTGCTTTGCCAATGATTTTATTTTTTGCATCCGGCTCAACAAGATCTGACATAGAAAATGAAATGCCAGCAACGGTTGAATGATAGAAACCAAGTTTTTTTATTTTGTCCAACACGTCGACGGTAACATCACTGCCAAAAGTAAAGTAGATTGTTTCCACCAGCCCTTTGAGTGGACCACGCTTGAGCACCTTGTTAACCCACTCAAACTTGGAACCTTCGGGAAGCGCTTCGAACAAAAGAACACGGCCAGGTGTTGT
>Ga0180433_10004765_pt1 | contig 18811 bp, 25 predicted proteins | sample SS_ome_8_FD_132980 | JGI IMG/M metagenome (GOLD analysis project Ga0180433, IMG submission 132980) | Hypersaline lake sediment archaeal communities from the Salton Sea, California, USA - SS_1_D_1 metaG | ecosystem: Environmental > Aquatic > Non-marine Saline and Alkaline > Hypersaline >... | reverse complement strand
CATAAGCCCCTGTTCCTGTTGCAGCGTTCACTATAGCTATACCATAAGTGTTCGTTGTTGAGCCTGATACTGATCCATTGAAACAACGGCTATCTTCTGTTGCCGCTGACAGTGTTGCAGCAAACCCCCAATTTGCTGTTCCTGCCCCTGATACAGTAGAAAGAACGCCTATATTAACTGCTCCAGTTGAAGTTTGAACAGCATTAAGAGCTTTCGTTAGTGTAGATGTTCCTGATATTGTTCCACCAACAGCCCAATCCGCACCACCGCCAGCAGTTACAACTGAAGATATCCCATAATTGTTTGTTGCACCAGATACAGTAAGATATAATCCAAAATTAGCTGTTGATGCACCACTTACTGTTATATGGCCGCCACATACAGTTCCAGTTGCATAGCTGTTTACCACATTTAATGCTCTTGCCAATGCTGAAGTGTTTACATTACAAGCATATGTTAATGTAGTAGTCCCAACTCCCAACTTTGCAGCTGCCATATCGTATGTTCCACCTGAAAAGATGGTAACTATCTTGTCTACATTGTTATCCCAATCGGTATTCGTGAACTTTGATCCTGAATATTTAGTGAAATCACTTGCTGTTGGATATGCCATTATTTGTTCCTCCTTGCCTGTTTTTCTATTTCAGTTAACTGTCTTAATGTGTAGCCGCCTATCATTTCAGGTCTTGTTGTTATTTCTCCTATTTTTCTGCCAGCTTTTGTTATCCCTGACATTACCTGTGCTGCCTTACCTCTTACAAATGGGCTTGTGATCCCGCCTATCAATGCGGCTAATGATGGGCTTCTTGTGTATCCCACAATACCAGCACCAATGGCTGTTCCAAATCCACCGCCACGCCTTAATGGTTTTCTGGACATCTGTGCTGTTTCTACTATTTCTGCATCACGCATGAACTTAAGATTGCTTGGAACGGCATCATCAAGTGCTTGCAATGCCTCTCGTTGCCCCTCTGTTTTTAATGCACTTTTTATACCCCTGTCCACATTAACACCCTTTAATTTTGTATCAACTGCTTCATATGCCGTTAATAGCCTGCTCATATCATCATTAGCCTGTGCATAAGGCTCTGATAATGCCCTTAATTTATTATTTATCTTTCCACGCATAGAGCTTAATATGCGATCTGTCGCAGGTTTATATGTTTCTATTTTTATCTTTCCGGGAGTATAAGAAATCTCATTATCCAATGCCAGCTTTATTTTATGCAACTTTCCTGCCGATTCAGCGTTTGCTATATCATCCATATATTGCCTTATTAAGCGTATTTCGCTTTCGGGAATCCCTCTAACTTTACCACCTGAAATATATGTGGCTTTTTCTATCGCCCTTTCCGCATCATCTAAAACATCATCAACAGGTATCCTCCCTACAATATCCTTTATTGTCCTTGTTTCCTGTGCTACTTTTGCACCGTATAATTTCTTTGCCTCATTAACCGCCCTCTGTGCTTTCTTCCCAACCCTTAAAAAAGCATCATCTGTAAAGTTAGCTTTATTAAATACATCATCAGTGTAATTTATGATGTATTCGGCGTTTCTTAATGGTATGCCGGTAGATGCCGATAACTCTGTAGCTGCACCCTTCCCGGCTGTAGCCTTTAAGTTTCCGATCAATGCTTTTGCTTGCGGTATTTGCTTTGCTATTGATATTAATGATTTTGCCAAACTATACAGTACAGAGATATCAGCGATAGTGGTTATTGGTCTACCCTTAAATGATTCTTCCAGGTGTCTTGCTGAAGTATAAAGACTTGTTCCCATTCCTTTGCCTATCTCTTTAACAGTTCCGCCCAATCTTTCCTGATAATCAGCCTGTGATTCACCGGGCTGCCTTTTCATTATTTCTTTCAGTGTTCCCGGTAACTGAACAAGCCCTGTTGCAAGTTCTTCACCTTCACCTGCTGTCCTTAATATCATTTTTGAAAACCCTGTAGCTGGTGTTGCATATCCTTCTTCTTCAGCCCTTCTTACTTCTTCAGCCGCTTGTTTCAATATAGGGACTTGTGTTCCCCTTCTTTCAACCCTTTGCTCAAATGCGGTAGGCTGCTTCCTTCTTTCAAGTTCTTCATTTGATGCAGCCTCTAATCTTTCAAATCTTTCAAGGAATCCGGCTTTCCTTTCAGGCGTTGATTCAATGATATATCGTGGCTTTCTTTCAGCCATCGCAACCTGTTCTTCAGGCAGGCTTTCTATTATATATCCCATTACATCTTCACCAGCCTTCCACCCTTCTTTTTCATTCTTTGACCTGTTGCTTCATCTATAACGACAGCACCTTCGGGTATAACCTCTATGTTATCGACAACGCTTCCTTTTGCCGGTGCTTGTGCTCTTCTTGGGGCAAGTGCTGTTGTCGGTTTAGGCACAATGCTTTCCTCGCCATATCCTCTTATTACTCTGCTAGGATCAACGCCTATTTTACTGGCTTCTCTTACAAAAAATTCGTCTATTTTACTTTTATATTTATTCTGTGCCTCCATCATCTGCTGTGCTGTTTGAACTAGAGATTTTCTTTCGGCGTCATTTAAACCAACACCGCCTTTTATTGCCCTTTCCACCATACCTTGATATTTATTAACCAGAGATGAACCCTCTGGTGTTCTTGCAAACTCTGATTCCCTTACAACTGAACCGGGGTCAAGTGCTTTGTTGAATGTTATTACGAGCAACTGATCCAGTGCGTTCTTTGATTCCATCTCTAGTGCTGTTCCTTTTGTCTTTACATAATTATTCCACACAGAGTTCATCCTATTAACACTGGTTTCTATAACTCTTGTGGCTTTTATTGTTGGGTCATCTTCATATTCTTTTCTTAATTTCATGGTTGTTTCTGCGTTTACTTTATCCTTTTCTACTTGCGTTTTGGCTGCCTGTAAAGCCATTGCATGATCCTGTTTTATGCCCTCAAGATTTACTTGGTGCTCCCTTGTCTTTTCAGCCTCTTCAGCAGTAGCCTCTATTCCTCTTTCTTTTCCGTATATGGCAGATGCGATCTGTTGCCTTCTTGCTTCAGATTCATATTGCCTTTCTGTGTCGGCAAGCCGTTGTTTTTCACGCTCTTCCGCTAGCGTAAACAAAGCTGATGCTTTATCATTTGGAGAAAACAATGCTGCCGTTCTCATTCCTTCTGGCGTTGATATATACCTTCCCATTTCCTGTAAGCCGCCAACAATACCGCCCCCGCCAAAGAATCCACCGGGCTTTTCATCTGTTTTCCCGCCAACAAAGATATCTTCAAGCGTTGTTTTTCTCACAGGCTTTTCTTCAGGCTTTTTAAGACTACGAGCAAGAATATCCTGTGCATAACCCATTATATTCGGGTCTTTTTTCTTTTCTTCAATAGGGATGTTTATTTTTACCATACTACACACTCCCTGCTGCAGACAAGCCACCAAGTGCCTTTGAAGTCTGGAATCCTGTCCGTGCCTCTCTTCTTCTCAAAGCATCTTCATAAGCAAGTTTGTTTATATCAGACATCATTCCTTTACTTAATGATCCTGCTTGTCTACCTCTCAATATCGCTGCTTGAGGTCCTCTTACTCCCTGCTGTTCAAGTGCAACACCCATTTCTCCCCTTGCCTGTTGCTGTGCTGCTGTTCCACCCTCTATAATATCTTTCTTTATGGCCTCAAGCTCTTCCGGACTTGCTGCTGTTTCTGAATAGAGTGCCTGTTCTCCTTGTCCTAGCATTTCAAGCCCTTTTCCATACCGCCTTTCAGCTTGTTTATACGCACGATCCTGTAACTCTCTTTCCCTTTTTGCCTGCTGTGCTTTTACATCGGCTTCTTTCATTTGTGCCGCACCACCTATAATATCACCCATTTGAACGCCTCCTTAATATTTTAACTAAAATAACCTCATTCTTTCCCCCCAAGTAACGCCAACCCTTCCTTATTGCTGTCATTATCAGCTTATGCTCCATTCTATGTATAACCATATACATAAAGTCTTTTTCTTTTTTTCTAGCCTCTTCCTCTATTTTATCCACCATGAACAAATGAAGGCTCTGATCCCTATACTCTTTCTTTACAGCCCAAAACATCATTCTGATCCTGTCGCCCTCATCTTTATAGCAAACATAGGCTATTGGTTCTTTTTCTTTATATACAACAGATAAACAGTTCGCCGATATCTTGCTTTTAATTACCTCTTCAACCTTTTCTTTGGTAATATCGTATATTTTAAGATAATCTTCTGTTATCTCGTCTATAGAGAATTCAAGAAGTTTATCTATCAATTCACTTTTGGTATTGCTTTTCGCCTGTTCTACTTCCATTTGCCTTATACCCCCGATATAAGAATCTTCCTTCCTGCGATACCAGTTTCCACTTGAACCACCTTGCAAGCCTATTCATGTGATACACCAAATAGCTGTCTTTACCAGCTGTTACATTGTAATATTTGTCGTCAAAGAACTGTGGGTCATAATCCTGTTCACCCGCATCTCTTAAATGTATGGTTTCCGATATGATATTCTTAAAATCATCTTCATATGTTATTTCAAGCGATAACTTATTGTATCCCGACAATGAATAATAGAAGATAAGATCGCCCCACATTGTTGGCACATCGCTTGCACCTACTGCTCCGGATTCTATCGTTGCATTGAACTCTGTCGACCCGTCTATAGTTTCCTTTGCGTACATTTTGTCAAGATAGCTTGTTGCTGTTCTGCCGCAATACAAGAATCCATCAAGTTCTCCAAAGCAGTTACAATCCTGCTCTGTCATTTTAGTCCAGCCTCTGTTCCTTATATCAAATACAAGTATCATATCACCGAAAGATATATGATATTTGTAATCATAGAAGTATGCCTGTTTTATGCTTTCTGTGTTATTTGATATTATAGGATCGACAGCCCTTGACCAGCTTTCATCGACTATTTCATCGGATAGCGTCATCGATATTATCGGTTGTGCAAAGTTGCTGTTGAACAGACGAAAATCATTAAGTGTTGAAAGGAAGAATACTCCACCCTCAAAATCCTTATAGGCAGGTATTTTCTTTACTGTATACCCGTTTTGACACCCTATATTAGCTCTCGTTACCTTTGATGTTACGGGCGTTGCCGACAGGTCGACCATGAACACATTTTTTGCAGAGAATACTATCGTGTTGACATAATCCTGTGATATTCCTGCAAGAGCTGTGTTGTCATTGCTTTGTCCTGATATATCTACAGAGTTAGCAGAATCTATCATTTCTATAAGCGTATCAGTAACAAATAACTGATTGCTGTTTCTTGATGTTCCACAGGCTGCAAGTCTTGAATATTGAACCTGTAGGAATTGGGGCTTTGGGCATTCGTTGTTTGTTTCAGGTATAATTTCTGCTCCATTATAATTATTCTCTGTTCCAGCCCCACCGTTGAATAGTGTTTCAAGTGCTGTATCGGAAAGTGCCTCTCCGTTTTTAAATGTCCACTGATCACAAAGATATGTTTCGGTATTATCGGTCTGATACTGCTCAAATATCATTTGAGTTCCTATCAACGCCGAAGCATCTGTAAATGTTACTTTCGGCGTTGAGCTGAATGATTCGCTTTCAGCACTCCATCCAGCCTCAACCACACCTGCGGTCCTTTTTACCCAAAAGTAATAAAAGGTAGATGCACTTAATGCAGACGACCCTTCACCAGATGTTCCGCCAACACCTATTTTTGGTATTCCTGTATTTGAACTTTTATCTTGTATATAAATGAACAATGCACCGACAATAGCCTGCCAGCCCCTTGATGTTCCCACATTTATACCATCCGCAAACGAGCTTGTTCCTGTTTTTACCCAACCACACAATGTAAAATCATCACCTGTTGCAACAGAAAAGTCATCGCTTACGACACTAGCCGCCGATTGATTCGTTGAGTTTATCTGCATGGCATTATTTAGAAGCCCTGTTGTCCATGCGGCAGCTGACAGTATTACAGGGTGGCTTGTTCTTTGGTCTGCCGCAGTTGTTCCGCTTGATTCATTGAACCTCCATTGTGCTGTTAGGCTGTTCGATAAGTCTGTCCCCAAGTTCAAGTCGGCATCTGATGTATTGTCGGTATAAGACAGGGTGGTATTGTCAGGTATCGTATATAGAAATTTTAGGTCCGATCCGCCATCTGTTGTCCTGTATAGCTTTCTTTGAAGTGTTCCACTATATCCAACAGGAGTATTTACCGTTATCTTTTTGCTTGATACGGTTATTGTATTGGATATAGTTCCCAATACTTCTTCGCCACCATCTGTTATATAGGTCATTGCATAATAATATGTTCCGCTTGGATTCCCTGCCACTCCTGAATCTTCTACGGCAGGTGCTCCCATTTGATAAACTATCCCTTTTCTGCCCCAATAGATATACGGGTAATTATCTTTTGTTGCTATATAAAGTTTATCGAGGTGAACCGCAAAATCCACAAGCCCTTGCTGTATTCCAGACAGAAGTGTGGACGGGCTGTCTTTATCAGATATTACAGAACCTCCCGTAACAAGTATGTCTTTTTTTACTTCTTCATTCGACTCATCACGGTATCTATACTCGAATATGCCGTCCACGCCCTTACTTGATACATATTCGGAAGTATTAACCTTATCCCTTTCGAGTATTTTGTCCATGCCTACAATACTATCGAAGTTAAATCGATCTACATTGACAAAATAATTGTTGCCTATAAATTTTTCGTTTATATCAACCCTTATCCCGCCTGAATATATAGAACCTATCTCTATTTCCTGCATTCTTTTAAATAGCCTCCATAGCCAATCTATGCACATTAAAATTCTTTATCTGCTAAATTCACCTTTTCTCACAACTGAACTTGTATCAAGAGCTTTCTTGGACCATTTCTCTCCTTTTTTTGTTAGGTTTTGCGATCCCCTTTCCATTTCACCCTTTTTGGTCAATTCCTGTGATCCCCTCTTCATCTTACCTTGCCTCTGCAATGCTGAAGTGGCAACGGCATAAGCTCTCGATAATTTACTTTCTGAACCACCCTTTTGCTTTGGCACATTACCCTTCATTAAACCGCTTACATATTCTTCTAATATTTTTGGCATAAAATCCTCCTTATGATCTAAAATCAAAATCTATATTTGCATTTGAGCCTGAAGCATTGCTTATATCTATCTGCGTTATTGATGTTCCATTGAATATAACCTGATCTGTTACGGTTATCCCGGTTGCTATGCCGTTTATAAATACGGTTATCGTCTGATCTGTGTTGAGCCTCATATAATCAGCTGTTGTTACGCCACCCATATTTAACGATTCACTTGATGCACCATTAGCCACTATCTTCGTACCCTTTGTCTGCTCCGTATATGTATTGGTTAATGTATAATCCTCTGCGGTTATAACATTATTGTTCGCATCTATGCTTTCTTCGCTTACGGTTAATTGTATTGTATTAGCCATGTTTCCCTCCTATTCCCATCTTTTGTTTAAGCTCTCTTATAGCCCTTCTGTTCTCTTTGGTTACCTTTTCTTTATGCTTTCTTTTTAGCTCTATCAACCTATCGACATTCTTTCCCATAATTCACCTACATTAAATTTGTATAAAACGGTGTTCCTGATTCATTAAGATATGGCAGCCTAATATTTGTTCCCTGCCTTACCCTGCTTCTACCCTTTCTTATATCAAGCCTATATTGTTCATATAAAGTATCTGCGTCTATCTTATATTCCTTTGCCCTTGTTGCATCAACCTTTCTTACCAGTTCATAAGTTACAGCCTGCAATATTCCCTTTAAATGCTCTTCTGCCACTTCGAGTTCTGTATCAAGTATCGATCTTGGCACAAAGTTCGGGTTGTTCGAGTTTGCCGGAAGCCTTATGTCTGTATGCAACCTTGAATAATAGCAATACACATTATGCTCGGTTACTGTTGCACCGCTTGAATGTGCCGCTGCTGTTGTCTGCTCAACCCCTCTAACACAATCATAAAGGTTTGTGCTATCTTTATACCCATACAATATCTTTTCTGATCCTATTGTTATCCTGCCATCACCAGCAACAAATCCGCTTGAACTTGTTACCGGAATTGTAGTATCGGATATAGTTATGTCCGATGTAATGGTGGTTGTGTTGGCATCTGATGATGCTTGCGGGAAAAAGAATAATCTATCACTACCCTTTGTTCCAAATGGCAGCACCCAAGAAGGGATACCCTCTATTGTCCTTGTTGGAAAGTTATTATATGACCCTGCAAACCCTCTTATGTCCATCGGGAAATACCTGCCGTTAAGAACATATATTATAAATTTATATGTTTCCGATCTTAACGCCAAAGAGGGTGCTGCCACATACGGAGTATCGTCATTTAACGCAAAACTATAGACATCCTCTATAGCTTTGGTTACATTCGCATATTGATTCAGCTCTGCATAGAGCCTATCAAGTATGTTCTTGTCTGAAAAAAGATTATTTATGGACCTTCCGCTTATGTCCGATAGTGTCCCGGTATCGAAGCGGATTATCTCTAATGCTCTTTGTATTCTCATATATCACCATATCTTTCATGGTTAATTTTTATACTTTGTCCTTGCTTCCTCATTTCTTTCAGCGGCAGTTTTAAATACCGCATTGTCAAAAATGGTATCTTCATTTTTCGGTATAGATGTTACATTGGGATTTGCTTTCATCTTTTCTATTTCTATTCTTACTATCTCGCTTTTTGCTCTGCTTGCCCTTACCTTTATGGCATTTGTGAGCCACTCTTCAATATCAACCATAACATAAGACAATGCCCTTTCTTCGTCATCCGTTATGTTAACCGATATCGTTTTTGCGAAACACGGAACTGTTAATGCTAGGATCAGAATACAAAATATTACCTTTTTCATTTTTTTATCCTCCTATTGTATTTTTGCTACACTCATATAGGTTTTAGTTGCACCATTTGCTATTGATTCGTTGCCACCACTTGTTTGATATCCATATAGCTCCACATAGTCATTTGCAGATAAATTTAAAAACGCACAACACTGATTTACAAAATCAGCATTAGCAGCTTGAACAGGTGCAGAGTTTGAAGTAAGCGTTCCGTTTACATATATCAGTGCTTGACAATAAGACGAGGCATTTGCTTCTAAATAATATATCTGCCCCAACACAAAGTATTTCCCTGCTGTTGTTGCCGTATATCTATATGTGGAAGTATCCATCTCATCATCATTGTCCCAAGATTCAGCCTCTAATGATATTCTGGTAAATGTAGAAGTGAGAATTGTCTGTGCCCCTGAATTGAGATATCCCATTGCTGAAGGCTGGTCTGATATGTTTATCTTTGTTGCATCAACAGTGTTCGGGAAGTTCACCCCAGCATCTGCCGTATATTCTCTTATTTCATCCACATATAAGTCGGTTTCGAGTGTAAGATCACCCGTCATTGTATCTCCGGCTTTTTCTACATATGTGGTTGATAAATAACTTGTTGTCTTTGTTATTTCAGGTGCAAGTGTTGGGTAAACAACCGCACATATTATCAGTATTGCAAATAATATCTTTTTCATAAACCCCTCCTGTCAGATTTATTCTACAGACATTTCACATACGCCGGACAGACACCTGTATGTTACACTTGTCTGCGGAGTTATCTTTATCTTCTTGAACCTTACGAACACATCAAAATTTAACTGCTCTCCGCCTCTTACCATTATGTCATCACCATAATTAGTTCCGTCCATACTGAACTCTACGGTCATAACATTGGTGGTTTCATCGTTAACTATATATCCGCCTTTAGCCCATACAGCACCAAGATCCGTTGCTATGCTCAATGTGGTTTCAACCGTTACGGTATCTTCATATGCTTTATAGAAAGCACCGCCAAAACAAACCGATGACAACAGCCCTAAAATCCCTAATGCCAATATTATCTTTTTCATTCTTTAGCCTCCTTAATACTTCTTAATTTTATTGTTTCTTTTATATTCTCGACCATTTTTTCTCCATCTTCCTTTAAATACTCCCTATACTTTTCTCCGTCCCTTTCATACATTGCGGGTGCATTGCTTTCAAGATAGCTTTTATCCTTCTGTGCTTTAGTTTTTATAAAGTGCAAATGATCCATTACTATTGCAGGGACATATACCAGTATGTCGCATGATAATCCTAAATACATACACCAGTTATCAGAGAACAGGTGCCTCATTCTGTCTTTAGGGTAAAAACTTCCCTGTGCCTCTATAAGTTCTGCTGACAGCAATGGATGTGTTGCCAGTTTCTCGCCATGAATAGTATCATCCCCATACAATATCGCTATTTCATGACCTTTCTTTTGTTTGAACTGGTCTAGGATCTCCAAGAACAGCTTATCGAACCCTTTGGTCTTATACACAATATCATCTGCCCCAAATAAATATGCTCTATATCCCTTGAACTTATCTGCCAGAGCATTTACCTTTGCAACACATCCTATATTCCCTGTTATTATGTGCTCATAGTCTTTTGTTATTTCTTTCAGTTCTTCTATCATCGGGTCATTTTCCTGAAAGCAAAAGAATAACTCTGAATATCCGGCATTCATTTCTTTATAGCTGTCCAAGAACCTTTTAAGTTCTTTTGGCCTGTATCTTGTAGGAACTAATATGGCTATTTTTGGTATCATATAGCCACCACCTTTTCATGCAATACACGGCAAAGAGGATCCATGTATAACTTAATACCGGCTTTCTTTGCTCTTGTGCACCATCCTGTATCTTCACCTGTATATCCTATAAGGTTCGGTATTTCGTATTTCTCTGATACAAAATATGGGAATTCCATTTTTTCAAATACTCCATATTTCATAAGAACAAAACCAAATCCGACAAATCCTACTTCTATTGGGTCAACTTTGTCTTTTACGGATTCCTCACAAAGTTTTGCGTGTATCTTTCCATCTTTTAACAGACACTTGGTATCGAACATACCGCAATTAAACATATCATCTTCATGTGCTATCCGTATTGCCGCACTTACTACATCAAGATCATGTGATTTAAGCCTTAAATAGTCATCATATGAAAATATCTGGTCAGAATCTATCCATAACACATAATCATATTCACGACCACCAAACGGAACTACCTTTTTATCCTTTGTTGCGAAAATATCACCGGATACAAGAAGTTCTCTTGCGTGATGAACATTGGCTATGCCAGCCCTCTGCATCAATGTTACCTGCACTTTATCATTGATGCATCTGGCAAGGAATTCTGTCCAAGATCTTAAGAACCTTGCAGAATAATTATTCCCTATGTTTGCTACTATTAAATGTTCCTTTTTTTGTTCCGACATTTTTATCTCCTTTTCTGGCGAGGAGGGGGCTAGTGGTGCTTAGCCCCCTACCATCGCCTGTTTACACTATATCCCGAACGCTACCCACCAACCAGAATCACTGTTGGCAACGGTAATGGTTATATCACCGCCACTTATAGTGCTGGCATAGGGCGAGGTCGACCCCTCTGATGACATAGCATTAAAATAATAGACTTTTTTCAAGCCAGTATTTATTGTTTCTGTCGTTGCAGAGGCGGAGTATGTTCCCATCCGAACAGATTGTCCAGTATAGTCATATCTATCAAGAGTATGGCTCATTAGAACACCTCCTATTAGCTTGCGGCTACAACCGCTGACCGACCTTTAAGCACTACCGTTCCTGCCGCTGCCGTAGTCCCGGCATCTACCGTTATAGCACAGGTATTGACTGAATCAACCGTTGCTCCAGTGGTCCCATCAACTACGAGTGTGCTTCCACCGCTCAATAGCTGTAGGTGGTCGCCTGCTGCATATGTTTCTGCACTATGCAGGGCTTCACATTCACCTTCTATCTGGATAAATCCATAATAGCCTGAAGTGAACGCCACCTGTGGTACGCCGATTATCGTACCCGGTGCTGCAAGAGTAACTGGTGCTCCTGCTTTCCAAACAGAAGTATTATCAAGCTCTACGACATAGGGCTGGTACTGTGTCAATGCCCTACCATATGCCCTGATATACTTATAAACGCTTCTGCCGTGCAATGCACCAGATGAAGAATTGGTATCTTCAACTACCCACTCGAAGCCAAGAGGGTATTTCCTTGTGGAGGAAGGAGTGGTTAGATCCGCCTCCGGAACTGACATGGTTACTAAAGTTGTCTGGCTCATAATTCTACCCTCCTTTAAGCTACAAGTGTTTTGTTAACAGATATCAGTCTTCTGTCAACGCAAATGAGATTGCCAGCTATGTAATACTGGTTCGACTTTATTGGCTGGTTAGGTATCTGCACCTGACCATCAAGCGGAGAACCTTTACCGCCAAGACCGTATTTTGCAGCCATCTTGAGAACTGCGATAGGCATAACATAAGTATAGTTATCAGCCGTTGAACCATCTTTTGATCCCGGTGTATAAGCATCCATATAGAAGTTAACACCGTTAACAGCTATGCCTTCAAACCCTGTGTCGAGCTTCTTTGATTCATAGAACCTCTGCTGGTTCTGTGCTGAATTGAGGAATGCTTCCTGAACATTCTCATTCCAAAGACCGATAAGTTCTTTTACCTGCTTACCAGCCATAGGGGTCTGCTGCATCCTTGCCTTTAGGGTCTGTATCATTTTATTGATAACGCTATAGTTTACCGTTGTGTTGGTATCTATGTAGGGCAAGTAGGCATCTGACGGGCTATAGTCAGTGTCCGTCAAGCCTGCGTATGCAGTTCCAGAAGCAGCTACGACATCCTGCAACCCATTATATTCATAATTGGTCGAAGTGCCGTGCAGTGCCGAAGTCTGCTCCCTTACAGCGTCAGCTAGTGCTCCATCCATCTTTGATTCGATGAAGTCGAGCACCGCCTCTTCTGAGTTTTGGGTCTGAACAAAGTCTTCCAGTGAGAAGTTAACTGTATAGTAGTAATACTTCCAGTTAAGAGTTCCATACTGCATCTGGATCGACGGGTTTACGCTGACCGTCGCACCCGAACCTGCTATAAAGCCACTTGACGCATTGGCTATCAGCTTTATCGGGAATTGTATATTAGTGCCACCGCTTACAGAATATCGCCCTTCTTTTGTAAGAAAGTTCCAGATCCTATTGGCTTTTGTTAAAGCATCATGAAACTCCGGTATGATATGCTGCGTAACTGCGGAGGCTATTTCATTGGTCTGTTGTGCCATGATTTATTCCTCCTTTATCCTCCAAAAAGTGCTTTCTTTAAATGATCCCTTCGGGTCGTTACAGGGGTTTCATCTTTGGGAGCTGTGGCTGACGGTACTACCACACCGCTTTTCCTTTGCTTGGTGTATTCTTCTATAGCACTTTGCCTGGCTTTTTCGCTCATTTTTTTATGAACCTGCTCTTCACAAAAATCCTTGAAAACTCTATGGATATACTTTGGGTCTATCTCATTTGTCCTACAGTACCCTATAAGATCATTATGAGTTTTATCATCATAATCTATGCCGTATTTTTTGGCATATTCTTCATTCAGTTTAACCTGCTCATTGATGGTGGAAGTAATGTTTTCCTGATACTCCCTTTCCTTACGCTCCGCATCTTCTTTTTCCTTTGCGGTCTTGTAAGCCTCATGTTCTTCAAGTTTCTGAACTATATGATCTGGCACTAACTCACCATACTTATCCTGTAGAGATTTTCTTTCTATGCCAGCGAAGAAATCCATAACCTGCTGTCTATAAGCCGGATTATCAAGCCAGCCTATCAGATACGAAGCAAGTTTGTTCTCTCGGCGGTCAGGGCTCTTTAGTTCGGTATATTCCTTAATGTAGTCCTCTAATCGGTCTTGTTCTATTCCATACTTTCCAAACAAGCCTTTCAGGGTTTCTACTTCTTTTTTCATTGGACCATATACCTTTTCTATATCCCGATAGTTCTTGTAAAGTCTGTTGGGGTCTTCTTTCCAAGATGTTTTAAATCGGGGGTCTTTATCCCATGAATCTATAGCATCCTGAAGCGTTTGGGTTTCAGTTCCTTTCGGTTCTGTTCCAGCTCCCGGTTTTGCCTCTTCTTGGGTTTCGCCCTGTCCTTCTTCCCCTGTTCCGCTTTCAATGTCCTTGGCGTTATTGCCTTCCGATCCTGTATTGCCCATAGCATTCTTTATCGATTCCATTGTTTCTTCTCTCATTTTTAAGCTCCTTTGGTTTACTTAAAGTTCCGTTAGGTTTGCTTAAAGGTTGCTACCTAGTAACCACCTTGTATAGCCCCCCTTAATGATTCCCTTCTTTCAGGCTGTTCTTCTTCCGATTCTACAGCAGCCTCTTTCTGTTCCTCACCCCTTAATCCCTTCAATAGCCCAAGTGCTGAATCCATGTCGCCTGCTTCTAATGCTGCTATTGCACTATCTATCCCGGCCATCATAGCCTGCATATGTGCATCATGTTCTTCTTTTCCCATACCTGCGTGTTCACTTGCCTCTTCTGCTAGGCTTTCTTGATCCCCTATCTTTACTCTTATCTTTTCGTCCGGCATTTTTCACCTTCCTTTCAGGTTTTTGTTTAACTGTTGGCTTCGGCTCTTCTTTTACTTCCGGATCTGGAACATATACTGGTGCTACATAAGGCTCAAAGATATAACTTATAGCCTGCTCTGATAGCATTATTTCATAGCCATTTATCATTATCCTGAAGAACGGCTCGCCACCAGTAGATATGTTGAACGATTGCCCTATTGGATACTTTGCTGTTATTTCAGCCATCACATTTGAATCCTTTTTAAGCTGCAACTTGTCTTTCGTTTCCACCTTCAATACCTCCTTTTTGTATTCCTTCCGCACTTGCTTCCATTTCTTTCGGCGGTAGGTTTATACCTTCTTCTAGCATTCTCTGTCCAGCTATCTCTTCTGCTGTTACCTTGAATCCATTTTGTTCAAGCCACTGTTGCTGTGCTTTTATTGGTAAGTCCTTAAATGTTATATTAAGTTTTTCAGCGGGTGGCATTGTCGGCTGTGCCTGTTCTCTCTTTGCCCTTACCTGCTTTATTATCTCTCTGTAATTCGGCATATCTATTGACCTTAAATATTCTTCGAGTATATCAGGATCGGTACTGGTCAATATTCCACTTGTCATCATCTTTTCATATAACATTGCATTCTCTTTCCTGCTTCTTGGAATATTAACTCCAGCGGCTATCTCTACTTGGAATTGAATGTTAGGCATTGATTTTATTTGTTGTATCGCATTACCAGCTTCATCTAACAAAGATATCTCGCCTTCATCGAATTTTGCATATTCAGCCTTCATTATCCCCTTTGGGGTTTCTATGTCTTTACCAGTTGTCAGCTTCATTATCCTTCCGAACTTATAGAAGTCCTGTATCAGCACAAGCATCTTATTGCTTATTGATACCAAGAATTCATTGAACAATCTCTGCTTCGCCCTTATTGAGCTTTGTGGGTCCTCCCTTAATTCTCTTATCTGCTCACCCGAAGTGGTGCCGGGCTCTCTTGTTCCGCTTATCATCATATCATTTAACCTTGCGATCTCTTTGGCATCAGATTTTAATTGTCTTATATATTCAAGTAAGTTCATTATTTCGGCGATAGTATTGTTGGTAAGTATGTCCGGCTTGCCTCTTGTTTTAAGGTTCTCAATGAACACAACAAAGTTATTAACAAAATCGCCTTCCTGTAGGTCTACATCCATTGCTTTATCAAGAACTATTATTGATACGAACTTGCTTATCAATGTCCTTAATCTTGCATATGCCCTTATAAGCCTGTTCTGAACACCCACTAAATCCTCTACTTCACCCTTCCACTTCTTGCAACCCAATCCAGAATAGTCGAATATATCTACCGGGAATCCAAAGCGGTATTCGATCGGCTTATCATCAAATATAACTTTGTTCTTTTTATCCTTCGACATTACTATTACCCTGCCATTTGGGTATCTGTATTTAAGTATTACCTTTTCTTCCTTCTCTTTATTGCTGTCAGTTTTTTCAGGGGCGAAGGTGCTGTCATCCTTTAAAAACATTTTTATAAGTTTGATGGACTTCCCTGCACCCCTGATTCCTTCCTTTGTGTTCACATGAGCCAATCCGCCACCCTGATCGCTCGTATAACTTATTGTCGGTTTCTTGGTTTGCTTGTCTGCTTTGTCTTTTCCTTTTTCTTCTTCGGCTATTTCTGCAAGGTTATCTATTTTATCTATCATGTATTTGTTGTATGTGCCATCTTCGTTCTTTGCATATATGGCTTTAAGTTCAAATGGGGAGAATTCCATGTCCATAGAAAAGAATGTGGATTTTTCTATATTCGTTGCTGTTTTATCTATCCTTATATCAACAGGCTCTATACCTTTTACGAATATATCGCCTATATCGTTCATATCTGCGTCCCACCCTACCTCTGAAGGACACATCCCCATTATCGACCCGTTACGCATTGTGAAGTGTTTGAATTGATCTATTTTGTTTATCTTCCATATGTGCTGTAAGCAATCATTGTAAATATCTGCCTGTGCTCTTACTTCTTTTATGGTTGACAGGTCTTGAAATGCTCCTAGCTTCGGAACTACTGTGGTGGTTACTTGATTATCTAATGCGAGGGTTACTTTTGTGTCGACTATCTGTTTACATAGGTTGTTGGCATTATTATCGCCTTGTTCTTCGTCCGGGTCATTCTTGATTATCTTTGCTCTGCCGAGGTAATAGTTCTCATAGCTTGTGAATTCTTCTTTATAGCTCTTGCCTTCTTCGTATAACTTAAAGCAATGATCCCATAAAGCCTCTTGCAGCTTCTTTTGGTCTACCTGTTCTATAGGTTTTTCCAATGCCATGTCTGAACTCTATCAGACATTTACTAAATAATAAATAAAAGGTTTTCAAGGTTTTTATTGATTCTCCTTTATTCTGGCAATGCACCCGGTATCTTTGTTATGTCCACATTCCTAGCACCCTTAAATACTTCTGTAAGGGTTCTTCTTACACGCTTCTTTCTCGCTTCCTTTGCCTCTCTTTCATTCCTTAATCTAGCCTTCCTGAAATATCTCTGTGCTTCATTGTGGGTCATCATTACTTTTCCTTCGGCATCCCGTTGCTTCAACTGATCTCTGCCATACACCATTTCCCCTGCCGCTTCATCAAAGAACGATATAAAATCATATGACTTAAATGCCAATGGTTTGCTTCTTTCTATCTTTCGGCGTTGTAGCCATGCTTTTATCCTCTTATATACCCATCTATACCAAGCAAACTTATTCCAAAGCCAATCACTTATATCTTTATGCCAATAGCATATATCCGGCTTATCTATCCATATAAACCCGAATGGTATTGCAATGGTTATATGCTCTGGTATAAAAGGTCTATTCTTTTTGCAGGTTATTAAGCCGCTTCTTGTCATTCTTTTCCTTTGCTTCCTTGCAGAATATTGCAAGCTCCATTCTTATCTTACTATCCTTTATCTTTCCGTTAATATAGTTATGTGCGTTCTGTGTTGTTGTATTGAACTTCATTGCTATATCCTTTAAGCCCAACCCTGATTCGACATATAACCTTTTAAGGTTGTCATCGGTAAACTCTACCACAGGCTGCTCTTTTGCCAATGCCCCCAACTTTGCCATTATACCAGCCATCCTATTGCTCTGCTGGTCAAGCATCTGGAATATATTATCTATCCTTCCTGCCGTGTTGCTGGGATCTCTGTATTGCCTGACATCATTTATCTCTGTCCGTAAATTACCTATTTCCTGTATCACCCTTATCTTGAACTCTTCAAAATCACACTCTTTCAGCGGTTTCATTCTATTTCCCCCCTTAATATCTTTATTGAATCTATTATGTCTTGCTTGTTATTATTCCTGTAAGCTATCTCCCTTTCTATCCTTTGTATTTCTGATCTATGTTCTGATTGCTTGCTCCTTAATACAGTTATTTCTTTGTCCAATATTTCCAGTATATTGTCCATTCTTTTAGCGAGTCCGCCTTCAACAAGTTTCTTTTTTGTTATCTTTTCCATGATTCACCACCTTATATAAAATTGCCCATAAACTCTTTTGCCTTATCTTCGCTGTCGAACCTAAATGGCAATACCGATCCCCCCACGCTCGTTATTGACACTTCAAATACCTTTCCTTCATGCATCAGCTTTACCGATTCCACATTGGCATTATTGATATACAGTTCCTTTATCTTTTTGGCATCATCTTCATAATATGTCAGGTTGCTTTTCCACCTTGTTACATTTATCATCTTTCACCTCCTTTCTATGCCAAGTTCCTCCATTTTTTATTGCCACTATCTCTTCTTATTGTCATATATTCCAAGCTGTTCCTATATTCTATTTCTTTAGGGCTTATGCTTCTTAATTCTTCAAGGCTTGCTACAAGATATAACAGAGCATCTATTAAGTGATTGTCTACCTGCACAGGTTCTTCGGGGGCGTTCTTCTGTTCTCCTAACTTCAGCTTCTTCCACTTATAGTTCTTCATTTCCCTTATAAGTTCTATGCAGTTCCTTGTTATCTTCAGCTTACCGTTCTTTAGTAACCTGTTGACCAATAGTATATTCGCATATTTATTCTTGTTACATGGCTCTAATACAGCCCCGTGATCTACAAGCTCTGTCCATACCGTTCTTTCCGGCTTATCTTCAGTAGGCATCTTTATACCCTTAACTGAATAGTCTGCTACGGTTAATATCTTTCCCCACTTATTGCATTGCTCTACAAGGAACTTTGGCAATGTCCTTGATTCTTTGAATTCATCGAATATTACTAACACGCCATCATAATCTATAAAACCATGCAATACTCCTGAAGGGTTTACCCATCCCCAATCCAATCCATTCCTTCGCTTATAGCTCTTTGGTATACTTGTTGGGGCAAT
>Ga0180433_10004764_pt1 | contig 18811 bp, 11 predicted proteins | sample SS_ome_8_FD_132980 | JGI IMG/M metagenome (GOLD analysis project Ga0180433, IMG submission 132980) | Hypersaline lake sediment archaeal communities from the Salton Sea, California, USA - SS_1_D_1 metaG | ecosystem: Environmental > Aquatic > Non-marine Saline and Alkaline > Hypersaline >... | reverse complement strand
TCCTGACGTTCCCATGAGAGTAACCGGCATTTCGACGTTCAATTTTGCTGTGAAATGCTGATCGGTTGTGAAATTATCCTCATAGGCTATTTCGTCTAACACATAGTTGCCGGCTTCATGAATGTAACCCGAGGCAAGATTTGTTACCGTAACCTGAGGGGTATCGGTATTGGAGAGATCAAGGGTCATATCTGCGTCTTCATCGAGTTCGAAGGTTGTATCGAGACGCTCGGGTTCTTCTTCCTCTGCATAACTGTACGCAAGTTTGTAATCCAGATCAATGGCATTGATCCGATGTTCGCCCTGTGCCGAGAAGCTATAGATGGTCTGCGTTTCCTTCCGATCCTTCAGTTCCCGCTCAATGGCCGCTTCGGAGATATCGGTCGCGCTGTTGTAGTCACCTTTATCCGGACGGTACCTGAGTCTTCTCCGGTACTCCTGGTCGCTGAACCGATTGAATATTGTCCGGAATTTCATCTTGTTGTCATCATTGAAGCGGTAATCCAGATTCGCAGAGACACCTTCACGGTCGCGGGTGACAATGTAATCACGCAGTTGGAGATCCCGAAGAGCCCAGGGTATCTCATTGTCATTCACATCGTCTTCGCTTCCCCACTCCATCTCATTGTTGTCGCTGCCGCGGTTACTCAAATAGAACTGCCCGCTGAGCATGACACCGAGATCTCCGCCACTGAGACGGTCTCCATAGTTAAAGGCTGCCTGGTAGATGCCATCTTCCATAAGAGCACTGTATCCCGCTCCCGCTGTGACATTAAGAATGCGTTTATCGCTGTCGAATCCGCTCTTAGTCACAAGGTTCACCGCGCCACCGATGGCGTCGCCGTCCATCTCGGGAGTTATCGCCTTGGTGACTTCAATACTTGCCAGCTGACCTGATGGAATAACGTCAAGTGCAACGCTTCTGGTTTCCCCTTCTGGTGACGGGATGAGTTCGCCGTTGATCATGGTCATATTCAGACGCTCGGACGTTCCCCGTACGAGTACATACCGTCCCTCACCCTGGTCCCGTTGAATGGAGACTGCGGGAACACGCTGAAGAACTTCAGCCGAGTTTACATCCGGAAAGCGTTCCATGAGCTCCTTGGAGACGACATTCTGGATATTCTCGGCATTTTGTTGCTGAGACAGTGCCTTAACCTGACCCTGACGTATACCCTGGACAACGACCTCGCTGAGCATGACATAGTTCACGTCGAGTTCGATATCCACGCGAACCGTACCGCCTGGAGGTACGTTCACAGTCGTGGAAAAATCATTATATCCCATATAGGTGCAGATAACCTCCTGCGATCCCGCAGGGACATTGACTATCCGGAATTCCCCGGCACGATCACTCACCGAACCCAGAGACGTGCCGTAAAGATAGACATTGGCACCGGGGAGATATCCGTTGTCTTTAGCATCAACAACACGCCCGACTATATGACCCTTTGCCTGGGCCGAAACTCCGGGTGTGATAATGCTGAGGGTAAGGACGGTTAAAACGAGTACACGGACACACGTATTAATGAACCGTTCACCGTGCATGAATCGCATGGTACCTCCTTGCGTCTGCGTCTACCGCGCACCTTTCTGTTTACAATGAATGCCTGAAAAGTTCGCGGCTCAGCACCTGCAGTAAAGGGCAGACGGAGCCTCTGGCTCCCCTGCCGGCTTCCCCACTGTCTCCACATCAGAACCGGAGTTTCCGCTATGAAGACTAAACACATATTGTGCAATCCATTCGTTAACGAATGGTGTTATTTGTATTAGTTTCTTATAAGGATTACATGGGAGAGTACATCGTTCGGAGTACCCTAAGCATTATTGTAGTACGGGGTTTCGTTGCGTAGTCACGGAAATACTGACGCAACCAATCCAAATAACGCCTTTGGCCCTGGAGGATTCGGAGACTTCTTCTCGTCCGGAGTATAAAATCTTCTGAATTACTGACTCATCAACTCCGAAGCATAAAAGGCGGTAGTTGAACGTCGACCGTTGTTTTACGTTGTCTCCACGAGATCAACCATCTTGAGCATCTTCAAGGCATTTGAACTCTTCGCGACGCCGTGCCGGAGAATATAATCAAAGATCATGTCCTCCTCGCCTCCCTCACTCTCAACGAACTGCTCGGTGAAATGAACCGGACGGCATGCGTCACGCAATTCCCGGGCATCAGCAATAGTAAGATCATGGGTTGCGAGAACTCCGATTGCCCCCGTATCGACCAAATACCGGATTACCTTCCTGACCGCGGATTGCCGTTCCACGATATTCGTTCCCATAAGGATCTCATCAAAGAGATACAGAAGCACCGGTGTATCTTCCTTTTTCGTCATGCTGATAATCTCCTTCAAACGAAGGAGTTCGGCCATGTAATATGAGACGCCATCCGCGAGAGAATCTCTGATTCTGAAACTCGTTCCCAGTACCACCGGGCACAGTACCATCGATTCGGCGCAGACAGGTCCTCCAGCGAGGGCGAGGACCGTATTCGCGCCGATAGCTCGCAAAAGTGTGCTTTTGCCGGACATGTTCGATCCGGTGACAAGAAAGAAACTCCCCGGAGGACCCACGGTAACATCATTTCTGATGCATGTTTCCGGGAGGAGAAGGGGGTGGCCCAGTTTGCCGGCAACGACATCCGTTCGATCCTCCCGCACGTCGGGAAATATCCAATCCGGATGATCATATGAAAGGCTGCTCAATGAACACAATACCTCATATTCCGCCGCTGACTCTATCCAGTGGCGAACCGCCATACCGTTTTTCTTCTGCCACCGCTCGAGTCGTCTTAAAACATGGAAGCTCCAGAGGAAAAAGCCTTGAAGGAGCCCGTACAGCATACCCGAATGACGGACATCGGAAAGATGAACGATCCCATGGAGCTTTGTTAGTTCGGCCGCAGCACTCTGACCAGCGATATGACTCCTGGCTTTGAGGTCCGCCAGCAGAGAGGCAGTACACGGTTCCTTTTCCAATAAATGCAACAAGTTCGCATATCCGCTGAAATCACATCGTCCCGAACCAACGCAGTCGAATATCGCGTGAACAGACTTTAAATATAGACGGGAAAAGACCTGGTTTCCCAGTATGGCGAGAATCCAAAGCGGATATGGTATGAGAGCAGTTACATGAAGGATAACGAGAAGTAATCCTATTCCATGGAGCGCCCAGATCCATCCCGATAATCCCGGCCTCTTGTCGAGCCATGTATCACCTTCAGCCCATCGAAAAAAATCCTCCGGTTCCGTTTGTAACCTGCTGGACTCCCTGCTCGCGAATGCATACTCCTGCCGGTGATCCAGTTTCGGAGCCAGTTCGGCAATTGCCTTCTGACGATCTATGATATCGGCTGTTGACGCGGCTTTCAGAAACCATCGAGCCAGCAGGTTACGTGCTTCGGGAAGATGAATCGGTCCCGCGAGTTGCATAAGAGATGCGGAACCGAAGATATCCAGATCCCGTGCCGTCGGTACATCACTGTATTCATCGGGAATGAGCGGAGAGGGCACACGTGCCCAGTCACGACTACGACGAGCTTCCGCTTCCGTATTAATCTCCGCCATTACCTCCGCCCGATGTAAATTTCGATATACGACCGAATGACGAATTACAAGATAGATAAATGTGATCAAAGCTATACCCGCGCCCAGCAGCCAGGGGAACCGTGGATTCGAGAACTCCCAAAATCCCACGACTATACCGACGGTGAATAGAAGGAAAGATACCAAACGCACGTTCCCTATGATACGTGTATGTTTTCTGAACACATCCCCCATACGCGCGTACCTCTCATACCGCTGTCTGTACGATAACCGGGTATCCTGGACGTTCGGCTTGACCGAATTAGCCGTGATCACCATTCTGGCTCTCCATTGGAATGTCGTGAAGTGGCGTCAGACTCATGACGCAGACTGAATCAAGGGCGGTTCGGACATGTGATATCTATGTATACGAATCAACAACGGTCAAGCATCTCGTAGGATCCTGAAATCTGTGTAATTCTTATGAAGTAACGGACCACTTGTCGGAACGGGCAGAAGATATAAAGTTGTAGCCGGTTCATCATGCCATATCATCAAACGCCGCATCTCGAAATAAGGAAGCCGACAGGAACGATGAATGTATATGGTTTGAAGGGGAGGACCTGAGATCTTCCACTTCCGGTACATCCACTGAAAGGATATTGACGATGTCTCATCCCATTGCCACTCGAATCGAGAAATTTATGGAAGCGGGTTCATGGATACGTCGCATGTTCGAGGAAGGTGCGACGATGAAAAAAGAATTCGGTGTGGATAATGTGTTTGATTTCTCCCTGGGAAATCCTATTGGCAATCCTCCGAATGAGTTCATCAAAGCACTTCGGGATGTCCTGGATGAAGACATACCCATGAAACACGGATACATGCCGAATGCGGGTTTTCCGAATCTCCGCCAAGACCTGGCACGATACCTTTCCTCGGAATACGGAGTTCCCCTTCAGGGAAACAACCTCGTTATGACGGTTGGCGCAGCGGGCGCCATGAATGTTGCTTTGAAAGCCCTTGTCAATCCAGGCGAAACCGTTTTGATTTTTGCTCCGTTTTTCGTTGAATATCGATTCTATATCGATAATGTCGGTGCCCGGTGTCGCATCGTTGAAACGGACAAAACATTCAATCTCGATGTGTCTGCCATCGAGAAAGCACTTGATCGTTCGGTCAAGGCACTCATCATCAATACGCCCAACAATCCCACCGGTCGGGTCTATCCCGAAGAAACGTTGAGAGAAGTGTCGGATCTTGTGGCCGCCGCCTCACGAGATTATGGTCATCCCATATATATCCTGTCTGATGAGCCGTATAAACGAATAGTGTATGACGGTATCGTTCCACCGAGTCTCTTGAGACTATCTGAAAATGCGATAATCTGCACATCATACTCAAAGGAATTGTGCATCGCCGGCGAACGGCTGGGGTATATCGCCGTACATCCCTCGTGTCCTGACGTAGAACGGATCATGGGGGCGTTAACTTTCTGTAATCGAATTCTCGGATTCGTCAATGCACCCGCGCTCATGCAGCGCGCCCTTCATCATTCTATCGGAACCGCAGTGGATATAACAACGTATGAAAACAATCGAACCCTGTTTCTGTCGGCCCTGAAAACTATGGGTTACGATATCGTGACGCCCGAGGGGGCGTTCTATCTCTTCCCCCGGACCCCCATAGAGGACGATGTCGATTTCATCGCCGAATTGAAAAAGGAACAGATCCTTGCCGTTCCGGGCAGGGGATTCGGAAGAGCGGGATACATGCGTCTCGCGTATTGCGTGGCAACATCCGTAATAGAGCGTGCCCTTCCCGGATTTGAACGAGCAATTCAACGAACGAAGGCATAGCTCGCATGGCAGAGACTCAACCATTTGGATTCCTATGCAGTCCCGTCGTATATTGACACGCTCGAAATGAAATAAAACGAAACGCTTTTTGATATGCCAGAGAAGTTGAGTTGAAGCCACTCTAGCATTTAATGCAATACATGACATCTGATTACCAGCGCAGGCAATGTGGTATCAGATACTGAGCGGGGAAACAATGTCTGATGAATTGAAACCAAAATGGCTGTTTATAATACCCCTGATTGCAATCGGTGTATTGGCGGTGAGTACATTTCTCATTTTCCTCTCCCTGGAGCTACATCCCCTGAAACTGCTTGGTATTCAAAGCATGTTTGCCGTGGCAATCGGGATAGGTATACTCTTCGGAAACCACCTCGAACGGAGGGAAACTTCCCCGCGTCTCCGTGTTATCACATTTTGGGCATGGTTCGTACTCATCGCCCTGTTTTGTGCCTTTTCGGTAATTAACTTTTTGTCCACTCCACGAACACTTCCGCATGGCATCGCACAATCGTTACCCGCAGTGATTTGCTTATTCTTTTTCGCCTTCGTCCTTTTCGCATTACGTCGACTGCTTATGGCTGGAGGCACATCCGCTCCCAAATCGGCCGAATCCCTGGCGCTTTGGGTAACGAGCATACAATGGAGTTGCGTCTGGATCGCCCTTACTGTGCTTATGCTGTATATGAAGCAGTCTTCCGTGGCATTTTGGATGACTCAGGTGTTCGCATATTGGCTGCTTCTACACTGCGCCGAATTATTCATACGGGTTGTGATTGGACTGCTCGGAAATAGGACGACCGGGTATGAGCGTTTACCCGTTTTCATTTCTCAAGAACTCATCTTTCGTGGGCGGAATCCGTTCGCGCGCCTACTGGATGATCTAAAAGACGAATATGGTATTGACTTGCATTCCTCCCGGATCGGACCGTTTATAACCACGTGGGTTCCACGGCTTCTCTTGACTCTTATCGTCATCTATTGGGGTTTTACCACACTTGTGATCATACAACCACATGAACTCGGTATCCGCGAACGGTTGGGTGTTCCCGTTCATCCATCGGTGGATCCCGGACTTCATCTCAAGTTTCCATGGCCGTTCGAATCCATACGAACCTATCCGGCGAAACGGCTCCATTCCATGACTATAGGCTATGAAGCCCTTGATCAAAATCAGGATATGATCTGGTCCAAACCGCATGGTAGGCAAGAGTATCGTTTTCCGGTGGGAAATGCCAAGGAACTCATTTCAGTTGACGCTGTTCTCCTGTACGAGATAGATGATATTTTCAACTATGCGTATACCACTCAGAATCCCGACTCACTCATTTCAGCGCTGGCGTACAACACCCTTATTTCTGAGATCGTATCAAAAACCCTGAATGAACTTCTCTCAGTAGACAGATTCACTCTGTCAAATACCGTTACACACACCTTGAACAGCAGACTTGAGCAGGAAAGCATAGGACTAAAGGCCGTCCTTCTTTCATTTCTCTCCATTCACCCTCCATTTGAAGTTGCCGCCTCATATCAACGCGTTGTCAGCAGCGGCCTCGCGAAAGAAGCGCGGGTCCTCCGCGCGCACGCATTCCGAGAGCAAAGACTCCCCGCTGCCGAGACGCTAGCCGACTCCCTGACCGCTACGGCCCGGGCGGACTCCGCCCGGCGTGTGGGAAAAGCTATCGGTGAATCAGGAGCATTCATACGACGTTCTGAAGCACGAAAATCAGCGAGAACGCTTATCGATCAGGACCTGAGACTATCCTCACTGGAAAAAATTCTACAGGGCGAGGAATACATAGTGATCGATGAGCAATTATCTGCTTCATCGCTTCAGCCTTGGATCGACCTCCGTACAGTACAAACATCAGATGTGTCAGTTGACACACTCAATACCCCCATGCCGTGGGATGGTGAAGGAGCACTGGAATGAGAACGACTATTTTCCGGTGGGGCCTCGCGATTATCATCGTCGGTCTCATAATTCTGAAAGCCATTTCGTTTATTGTTCGAGAAGGCGAAACCTCCGTAGTAACGCGCTTTGGCAAACCGGTACGGGTTATCACTGAAGCGGGACTTCATCTCAGGTTGCCCTGGCCGATAGAGAGTTCAAATATCGTTGATTCCCGGGGGCGAACATTTACCACACGATTCGCCGAAACACTTACCCGTGACAAGAAGAATGTCATTCTCGTGAATTTCGCCGTCTGGTCGGTGCACGACCCCCTTAGATTCATTCAGGCAGTAGGGACGAGAGAAGACGCTGAATCTAAACTCGATGGAATGATCTCGAATGCCAAGAATGCCGTCATGGGACGATATGACCTTTCGGCACTGATTTCAACCGACGAGGAAGATCTGAAAGTTGAGGAAATAGAGGAATCGATTCTCAGGGAGATACAGGATCAGGCCTTGAACAAGTTCGGTGTCGATCTCAGATATATCGGTATCAAACGTGTCGCGCTGCCCGAAGAAAACGTCAGGTATGTATTTGATCAGATGCGGGCTGAACGGGCTCAGTATGCGGCGCGGGCAATTGCAGAGGGACGTCGTCTTTCAGCAGCCATTCGTGCCCAAACTGAAGTAGAAAAAGCCGCCATCATCTCGAATGCGGAACGGGAAGCCGCACTTATCCGGGGAGATGCCGATGCGCAGGCAGCGAAACTCTATGCGGATGCCGAACGAACCAATCCCTCATTTTTCAGATTTCTCCGTTCACTGGAAGCATTGAAACGCATGGTCGGATCAAAGACGACTCTAATACTCAGCACTGAGAGCGATCCGTTCAGATTGCTGGAGGAAGAACAGGGGACTGGTTAAAGATATGGAATCCAACGACATCCGGTCTCTGCTTCTATCAACCGCCGGACTGGGTCTCCGGCTCCTTCAGATTCTCATCGCTTTAGGTTTTCTCGCTATCATCGCTTCAGGTATTCGAATAATAAATCCCAACGAAGTTGCGCTCGTAACCCGGTTCGGTCGACTGGTAGGCTCTGCGCGCGCCGATCAGATTCATGAACCGGGGCTGTTATTCTCCTTTCCCTATCCCATTGATGAGGTTATACGTGTACCCATCAGGCAGGTCCGCGAACTGGTAATAGATGAACTCTGGTTCCCGGCCGGGGGAGGGCTCGGGTATCCCGCTGCAGCGGATGAATTTGATATTGATTTCGAGAATATGGACGATGAACGGGATCTTCCGTTGTCGGTAACCGGAGCTTCAATTGATCCGGTCCGGGAAGGGTATTGCCTCACCGGTGACACGTATATCGTTCAACCATACGCAGTAATAAAATATAGAATTCTAGATCCCGTTGATTACGCATTACTGACGGTAGAACCCGAAGAACTCATGAGAACCGTAGTAGTTCAGCAATTGACACACGCCATGGGCGAATCGGCTGTCGACGAGATCCTGACTATCGGAAAACGGGAACTGGCGCAAAAAACCCTCGTCAGATCTCAGAATCTCCTGGATGATCTTTCAAGTGGCATTGAACTTCTCGCGGTTGAGTTCAAAGAAATCATTCCGCCACGACATGTTATTCGAGATTTCCAGCGCGTCGTAAGTGCGGCAATTCAGAGTCAGACAATGATTCGTGAAGCCGAAGCATACAGAGCGCGGGAACTTCCTAGAGCTCAGAGTGATGCCCGATCAATGATTTTGTCCGCCCGTGCTGACAGCCTGCGAACGGTTGCAAACGCGAGCGTTCGTATGACGAAGTTCAAGACCTATCTGCCTGAATATGGGCATCGTTCCGTAGCGCTTGAATCGAGACTATTGCGGGAAACGCTTGAGGAACTCCTCAACGGGGTCAAGAAACTGTATCTCATTCCGGCTTCCGAAAAGAGAGAGGGACCGCAGATCCGGCTGTTGCTCCCGAAGGACAGATCATGAAACGAAGTTCGGCAACAATCCCTGCTATACAATCGCTCATGGAAAATTTGAGCATCCGTTTGTTCGTTGCATTTCTCGGGGCGGGAATCCTCCTCGTCGCCCGTATCTATCGTGCAGCGGTACCCGAACAGGCCATTGTTGCTTCATTCTTTGAGCTGATTGCGGCGCTCATGGTGGCCATACCGGTCTTTTTCCTTGGAATAAAAGGTTTACGTCTGGGAAACAGACAATATGTGGCTGAACAATTGGTATCACTTGCAGTTTTGGCCGCATTAGCAACAGGTGACTTTCCCACCGCGACTCTCGTACCTCTTTTCCTGCTTCTGGGACATGTATTCGAGGAACGGAGTATTCTCGGCGCACGGAGAGCCATAGCCGGTCTTTCGAGTCTCACCTCTCTCAAAGCAACGATTATTGAGCAGGATGGAACTCGGGAAATCGCCGCTGAGGACCTTACTCCTGATGATGTTATCAGCGTCAAACCGGGAGATGCATTCCCGGCAGACGGACGCATTCAATCAGGATACTCCACCGTTGATCAATCCCCGGTCACCGGAGAGTCGGCACCCCAGGATATTGAACCGGGAGACGAGGTATTCGCCGGAAGTATTAACATGAGTGGAGTACTTACCGTCATCGTAACGAAAGTCGGAAATCAAACGGCTCTGGGTCGTGTACGAACGCTCCTCGAAGAAGCATCCCTTTCCAAACCCCCTGTGATTCAAATGATGCAGAAATATGCGGCCCTTTATCTACCGGCGGTACTCACCCTTGCGGTGGGTGTTTTTCTCCTCACGCGGACATTAGACAGGGCAATCTCCGTTCTCGTTATCAGTTGTCCCTGTGCATTCGTTCTCGCCGGACCAGCGGCTATAGTTGCCGCCCTCGCCGTGGCGTCGAGGCACGGGATTCTGATCAAGGGCGCAAGCTTTCTTGAGCGCATGGCCGAAATTGACACTGTAATACTGGACAAAACGGGTACCGCCACGCTGGGACAACTGGCCGTGGACGGCATAGTTGGCATGAACGGTGTACAAAACCGCGAGATTCTAACGTATGCAGCCGTTGCCGCTTCCGGCTCTCATCATCCGGTAGCGACGGCGATATTACATTCAGCCCGAGCACAGGGGATTGATCTGCAAACCGGGCACAATGCTAAAGAATTCCCCGGTCGCGGTACCGAAGTTGAAACTGACTTCGGATTGGTACGTATGGGTCGCGAAGAGTGGTTGCGTGATTGCGGTCTCGAATTCGACGAGAATTCCGCTTCAGATCATGTTGGACCGATTACATGGATCGCAAAAGATAACAACGTTCTTGGTGCCGTTTTATTATCCGACCGCGCACGGCCCGAAGTAAAGGAAGCAATAAGAGATTTACGCGCTTTGGGTGTCAACCACATATCACTGGTTACGGGAGATCGAAAGCGTGTTGCTCAGAACATGGCAACCTCTCTTGAGGTTGACGAAGTTCAATGGGAACTATTGCCGGAAGAAAAACTCTCCACCGTTCGCGCAGTACGACAATCAGGTAAGACCGTGATGGTCGTTGGCGATGGTGTCAACGATGCCTTGGCTCTTGCCGCAGGAGATGTCGGGGTTGCCATGGGAGCCGCGGGTGTTCAGGTTGCTATCGAAAGTGCGGATGTGGCGTTGATGCACAATGATCTTCGCGCGCTACCCGCGGCGGTACAACTTTCACGTGAGACGAGATCCACGATCAACATAAATGTCCTCATCGGAGGCGGCTACAGTGTTCTCATGCTCAGTTTCGCAGCACTGGGCATAATCAATCCCGTTAGTGCCGCTCTTCTTCACAATCTCGGCTCGTTCTTCGTACTGGTTCACAGCTCCCGACTCCTTCATCATAGAAGCAGACATCTACCCGCTCAATGACGCGTCTCTTAGTGGCGGTTCCATATAAGGTATTCCTAACGATATACATAGCCGTTACGTTTTGCGTCATGGTGCGGTGTTCATCTTCGGATGACAATGTAAACGAACCACGGATTGATGGCTCGGTTTCATACGTCGACTCGCTACCGCGGCTCCCTTCGGATTGTATGGCGGTTACGATACGTGACTCAACGCTTTATTTCGCCTGCGGTTATCCACCCCTGTTACAAACCCGGCTCATTCAATCTTCTGAACCGGAAACACTCTTTGCATTCCCGGCCTCGTCTCATATTGTTCACATTGCGGTACATGATGATCGTATCGCCATCTCAGATGCGGGTATGCATTGCATATGGGCATCCATGGGAGATTCAATCTACTCGAGACATGAGCCCGGTATTTATAGAAAACTGACTCCGATTTCGTCAGCGTGGTGTTCTCCGGATTCGGTGGTATTCTCCGGGTTTTGGCTTTCCCGAATCAATGAACGACTGCGCGTACACTATGGGCATGGTTTTTATAATTTCATAACGGAACATGTTCGGTTTGATATCGATACAGCCCTGTCCGACTATCCGGAGTTGGGTCGAATCAATCCCGTTGATGTAATCATCGGGAATGGCTCTGATATACAAACCGTTCGTCTATCAGGGAATACACTCACGATTCGCCCATTGATTTCATCCGATGATCGCGTCTCTTCCGCTCTGCTACCACCGGCACTGCAATCACCTCCCGGAAAAGTCGATTTGACCATGGCGGGTTGTATCTTCGGGGTACATGGAGCCACCTCCTGTCTGGTTCGGGGAAACGATATATCTGTATTGGTCATTCATCGAAATGATTCCAAAAGATCCATGTACCTTTCACTACCGGAAATCGAACCTGATTGGAGACTGATTGGCATCACAGATGATTTCATTTTATGGCGCACCTCTTCCGGAGAGATTATCCGATTAGGACCGGCATCACCTGTCGAATAATCCGCCGGATCTCAAGAGGTTGACATAGCGCTAATGCCTCCGTACACCTCAAAATGAGTTTCGGTGTAGCCCCGGGGAACGGACTTACAATTCGTGGGTATGATGTTCCTCCGGAAGTTTACCGACGTGTTTAATCATAGGACTGAAAGTAACCGGCGCCATGAAGAAAAAGGCTTCTCCACATAATCTTCCGAAAGCGGCATCCGAATGGATACGTGTGGTGAAAGCGGCAGTTCATAATTTGAAATCAGTGGATGTAACCATGCCAAGAAATCGGCTGGTTGTCATCACGGGTCCATCCGGCTCCGGAAAAAGCAGTCTGGCGTTTGACACAATATATGCAGAGGGACAGAGACGATACGTTGAGTCCCTTTCCGCCTATGCCCGACAATTCCTTGGAATGATGGACAAACCGGATGTGGAGAGCATCGAAGGACTTTCGCCCGCCATAAGCATCGAGCAACGAAAACCGGGCCATAATCCTCGTTCAACCGTGGGTACAACAACGGAGATCTACGATTATCTCCGGGTTCTCTACGCCAGACTTGGCGAACAACACTGTACAAAATGCGGCCGAAAGGTTGAGCAATTGGGTATTGATCAAATGGTCCGCCGAATACTCTCCGAGCTAGACGGAACTCGTATTCAAATACTTTCGCCCGTTGTCAGAGGTCGCAAGGGAGAATATCGCGATTTATTGGAGAAACTACTTGGACAGGGATTCATTCGTGCACGAATAAATGGAGAGATTTTTCGGATTGAAGATGCTCCTCTACTTCACAAATATAAACGTCATACCATAGAAGTAGTCGTCGATCGTCTCACCGTTCGATCCGCAGCCAAGGCTCGTCTCGTTGAATCATTGGAAACTTCAATTTCTCTGTCCAATGGTCTCGTCCTTCTGCTGTTCGAGAATGAGGAGAGATTCTTAAGTACTAATAATACTTGTCCCGTTTGCGAGCTATCTTTCGAAGAACTCCAGCCAAGACTCTTCAGTTTCAACAGCCCCTATGGCGCATGCGAGATATGTGACGGCCTCGGAGTAAAAACCGAGATTGATCCCCGACTCGTTATTTCCGATCCTGGTCTTCCCCTGAGTCGCGGCGCTATCACCCCGTGGTCTACCAAAGAGGGGGGATTAGACGCATTCAGGAGACAAATCTTGGAAACATTAGCCGAAAAACTCGGATTTGATCTCGACACGCCCTTTGAGAATCTGACCGAAGACATCCAGAAGACCATTCTTTTCGGTCATGAAGAACCAACACGATTTTCATTGCGTACGAAATCCGGAAAACAGAAATGGGAATGGGTGGCGCCGTTCGAAGGTGTGATCCCTCAGCTTTCTCGTAGGTATCGTCAATCCTCTCCACGACGGAGAATGCATCTGGAAAAATATATGAGTCGTCTTCCGTGTCCCGGATGTAATGGATCGCGGTTACGCGATCAGAGCCGGTCAGTATTCATTCGCGATGTGCCGATCAACGAACTGTCATCAATGTCAATTCGAAAGATCCGAGGATTCTTCGAATCACTCAATCCTTCAGAACGTGAAACTGTGATCGGCGGAAGACTTCTTGATGAAATTATCCGGCGGTTGGCCTTTCTCGATGAACTCGGTATCGGGTATCTCGCTCTCGATCGAGTAACGGGAACGCTCGCCGGGGGGGAAGCACAACGGATCAAGCTTGCCAGCCAACTTGGCTCGGGTCTCGTTGGAGTCCTTTATGTTTTGGATGAACCATCTATCGGACTTCATCCTCGTGATCATAAACGACTGCTTTCCGCACTGAGTCATCTCCGTGATATCGGGAATACGGTACTGGTAGTGGAACATGACAGGGATACAATGCTTCAAAGTGACTGGATCATTGATCTCGGTCCCGGCGCCGGGAAGCACGGTGGTGAAGTTGTTTACAGCGGCCCGCCCAAGGGAGTTTTGACTCATAAAACATCTGAAACGGGTTTATACCTTTCGGGAAAGAAGAAGATCACCATACCGGATCGGAGAAGGACGGGTTCAGGAGATGCTATCGAAGTTCTCGGAGCTGCGCAACATAATCTCAAGGAGATCGATGTACGCATTCCTCTGGGTATGTTCGTCTGTGTAACCGGCGTATCCGGTTCAGGAAAAAGTACATTGGTTCACGAGATCCTTCATAAGGGTCTCGCTCGCACGATGAATAAAGCCAAGTCTCTGCCTGGTAAACATCGTTCGATCAAGGGATCTGAACATATAGATCAGGTCGTTCTGGTAGACCAGAATCCCATTGGACGAACTCCTCGGTCCAATCCGGCAACATACACCGGTGCCTTTTCACCGATACGGGAATTATATGCCACCCTTCCGGAAGCCCGAGCACGGGGATATGCGCCCGGACGGTTCAGCTTCAATGTCAAAGGCGGAAGGTGTGAAACGTGTCAGGGCGCCGGAGTTGTTAAGATCGAAATGCACTTCCTTCCCGATGTGTATGTCACATGCGAGGCGTGTGACGGCAAGAGATTCGGCCAGGAAACCCTCAGTGTTCGCTATAAAGATCAGAGTATCATTGATGTATTGAACATGACGGTTGAGGATGCACTCGTCCTGTTTCAGGCAATACCCAGGATAACACGTCGCCTAAAGGCACTTCGGGATGTCGGGCTCGGGTATTTGACCCTCGGGCAACCCGCCACAACGTTATCCGGCGGTGAAGCACAACGAGTCAAACTCGCTTCAGAGCTGTACAAGGGAGGCCAGGGGAATACGCTCTATATTTTAGATGAACCCACTACCGGCTTGCATTTCAATGATATCCGCATACTGTTGGATGTGTTGGGAAGATTAGTGAACCGTGGTGATACGGTTCTTGTGATCGAACACAACGTGGATGTTATCAAGTCGGCGGATTGGGTCATTGATCTAGGGCCGGAAGCCGGGGAATACGGTGGTTCAATTGTAGTTGAAGGTCCCCCTGAATTCGTATGCAGATCGAAAAAATCCCATACGGGTCGCTCTCTTCGAATCGTCTGCGATCGAGAAAATCAGGGAGACATCAAAAACGATGTTGCATAATTCGACATTATTCGCAATATGTCACGCGATTTGGATATAATTAGTTCGCGCCTATTTCCGGCGTTCTGAAAGGATGTGCGTTATGGCCAATCCGAAGAGAACACAACTCTCCACGGAACATGAGCGTCTCGGCGCAAAAATGGTGGATTTCGGCGGATGGTGGATGCCGGTTCGTTTCAGCGGTACTGTGGAGGAACACCTTCGCGTCCGAAGGAGTGTGGGTCTATTTGATGTGTCTCACATGGGAGAGATAGTAATTAGTGGTTCTGATGCCGAAAAGGTGACGAACCACCTGGTGACCAACAATATTTCTAAACTTGACCCCGGACAAGCGTTGTATACGGCACTGTGCTATGACCACGGGGGCATCGTAGACGATCTACTGGTTTATCGGATGGATAATGAATATCTCCTTGTGGTTAATGCCTCCAACATCGAAAAGGATTATGCCTGGATTCGAGACAATGCCGACGGTGACGTGGAAATAACCAACCAGAGCGATGATTTCATTCAGATTGCACTTCAGGGTCCTGAGGCGGTACGAATACTTGCGCCGCTGGTGAATACGGATATATCAGCACTCGGATTTTACCGATTCGCTATAGCGAAAATGGCAAACATGGAAGTCATCCTATCCCGTACCGGATACACCGGGGAGGATGGTTTCGAAATATACGCGAAGGGTGGAGAGTCTGAGGCATGTACACTATGGCGCGATCTTCTCACGGCAGGAAAAGAATTCGATATCCTTCCCGTTGGTCTCGGCGCCAGAGATACACTCCGTATGGAGATGGGGTATTGTCTCTACGGTAACGATATAAACGAAGAGACCTCACCACTGGAGGCGGGTCTCGGTTGGGTAACCAAATTGAAGAAGGGTCCGTTCATCGGCCGTGAAGCTCTTCTCGAACAAAAGGCAAACGGGCTTTCGCGAAAACTGACCGGATTCATTACTGAAGGGAGAAGCGCTCCTCGTCATGGATATCCCATTCTATCCGATAAAGGTGCGGCCGGATTCGTTACTTCCGGAGCGTATTCACCATCGCTTGAAACATGTATAGGTATGGGTTACATATCCGTTGATACACTTCAAACCGATTCGGAATTATACGTGGATCGGAGGGGTACACCCCTCCCTGTAACAAGAGAAAAATTGCCATTTTACAAAGAAGGATCACACCTTTAGGAACTGCTTTGCGTTTGAGCAACATACAAGGAGGACACAATGGACGAGGCCATTCGTTGTACCAGTGAACATGAATGGGTACGTATTGAGGAAGGTCTTGGCGTAGTCGGGCTAACGGATTACGCACAGAGCGAATTGGGCGACATCGTATACGTAGAACTTCCGGAAATCGGGGCTCGATTCGAAAAGGGCGAAGTCTTCGGAACGGTGGAATCAGTGAAATCAGTGAGTGACATATACTCCCCGGTATCAGGTGTGGTTAAAGAGACCAACGTTGAACTGGAAGCCCATCCCGAATTGATCAATCAGGACTCTTACCATCAGGGATGGATGGTTAAACTAGAAATCGAAGATACCAGCGAGCTCGATGACCTGATGACCGATGCCGAATACGAAGAATTCATATCAGGAGGCGTCGAGGAGTGATCCGCCTCCCTCTGACCGAGCATGATCGATCAGTCATGCTCAACAAACTCGGAAGAGATACATTTGAAACGCTGCTCGAACCGATCCCCGATTCGGTTCGGTTGGAGCGGCCCTTGAACATACCGGAAGCGCTTTCAGAGGTGGAACTTATCCGTCATATGAAAGCGCTGGCATCAGAGAATATACACATGGTCAGTTTCCTCGGGGCCGGCTCGTATGAGCATTTTCATCCGGCGGTGGTGGATTATCTGACAGCTCGACCAGAATTTCGAACTGCATATACGCCGTATCAACCGGAAGTAAGTCAGGGGACGCTACAGGCTATATACGAATTCCAGACTGCGGTTGTGGAACTCATGGGCATGGACGTCGCGAATGCGTCAATGTATGAAGGAGGAAGTTCCACGGCGGAATCGGTTCTCATGGCCGAATCAGTTACCAGAAAATCCACCATTCTCATCAGCGAAGGCCTCCATCCTCTGGTAAGACGCGTTGTTGAGACATATACGAAGCCAAAAGGGATCTCTCTAATAGATATTCCCTTGAAGAACGGGCAGACTGACACAGCGGCCATTAGCGAATTCAAAGGTGAACCGGCGGCGATCCTTTTCCAAAATCCTAATTTTTTCGGCTGCGTGGAGGATCAGCAGGCAGTTATAGATGCTGCGCACCGTCACGATGCCCTTGCAATATTATCCGTTGATCCCCTATCCCTTTCCATTTTGGAAGCACCGGGAGATCACGGTGCTGACATTGTTGCAGCCGAAGGCCAACCCCTTGCAATCCCCACGCTGTACGGTGGCCCGGGCGTCGGTCTGCTTGCATGCTCGTCAAAACTCATTCGACGAATACCAGGGCGTTTGGCGGGTGCGACGATAGATGTAGATGGGAAACGGGGATATGTGCTAACCCTGCAGGCACGTGAGCAACACATCCGGAGACATCGAGCGGCGAGTAATATTTGTACGAACCAGGCTCTCGTTGCGTTGGGCTTTCTCATAACGGTATCCGCTCTCGGGCCTGATGGCGTTCGTACCATGGCGGAACAATGCATCCAGAAGGCTCATTATCTATCAGAAAGATTGAAGGATATCGGTCTCAACCGAACCCATAGTGCACCCTTTCTTTGGGAATTTGCGGTGAAGACACCGGTACCTGCTCATCTGTATGTGAATAAACTTTCCGAACGCGGGTATCTACCGGGGCTGGATCTCGGGCGTTTCAATCCGGACTGGGATCACCAGTTGTTGATATACGTCAGCGAACTCCGGACGCGGGAAGAGATTGACAGTCTCGTATCCCTCATGGAGGAGATGAACCATGGCCGGTAAGCTCATCTTCGAACGCAGTGAAAAGGGTCGCCGCGCGGTCGACCTCCCAAAACTCGATGTGCCCGAACAACGCCTTGGCGATCTGCTTGCGGGAGTCTCCATCAGAACAAAAAAGCCGAGACTGCCGGAGGTCGACGCACTCGAGTTGATACGGCATTTCGTTGGAATCTCTATCCTTAATCATCATATAGAGAAAGGCTTTTACCCACTCGGTTCGTGTACCATGAAGGCAAATCCTCCGGTCAACGAGCTCGTAGCGGGACTTGATGATTTCACTTCCCTGCATCCACTCGCTCCGGAATCACTTACTCAGGGTGCCCTTAAACTCATCGCATCATTGGAAGAGATGCTCATAGAGATCTGTGGTATGGACGCGATCTCTCTTCAACCGGCGGCAGGTGCCCATGGTGAGTTGACAGGGCTCCTGGTAGTCCGCGCGTATCATGATGCACAGGGGAATCCCCGAAAACGGGTGATCATACCTGATGCGGCACATGGGACGAATCCCGCCAGTGCGGCATTCGTCGGATATGACACCGTAGAGATCAAATCAAATGCCGACGGTTGTGTGGATGTTGATGCCCTGGCAGAAGCTCTCGATGAAGATGTGGCTGTATTCATGCTCACCAATCCCAATACACTCGGGTTGTT
>Ga0180433_10004763_pt1 | contig 18815 bp, 11 predicted proteins | sample SS_ome_8_FD_132980 | JGI IMG/M metagenome (GOLD analysis project Ga0180433, IMG submission 132980) | Hypersaline lake sediment archaeal communities from the Salton Sea, California, USA - SS_1_D_1 metaG | ecosystem: Environmental > Aquatic > Non-marine Saline and Alkaline > Hypersaline >... | reverse complement strand
TCCTCTTTTATAGTGTCCTCAGTATTTATTTTTGCATCTCCATGGCTGTCAAAAGTTCTTTTATCTTTTATAACAAATCCCTGTCCTTTAACTTCTTCAGGCATTTTTTCCTCCTTTATAAATGAAGGTTTTAAACTCAAATTCTATGATTTCAAAAATTTCACCGATCTAACAAATCTTACTAAAATTAGTCAAAGAGGGCAAGAAAAATCAGGGATATGTCTCTAAAATCAGAGTGGGTTAATTATAATTGAATAAATGGCTTAAGGGGAGTTTCAATTTTGGCTTTGTGAGCTCTGGGAAACAGAAATTATTGCACAAAGGCCGTTGATTAAAGATCCTATATTTTTAGAAATGAAACCTATTATTCTTACCATTTCAGGATGACATGCATTATTGCATGCCTGCATAATTTCGATTATTTATGGAAAATAAATGTGCAGATATGCCTGAGACCTGAAAACCCATATCAGGTATAATGATTGATGCAGGGCAAAATTGATTTCTATTTTAATAATAGTAACCCTGGTAATGCATATCAGAAGAAATGATCTTGACATAAATATCTTGCTTAGTTTATTCTGAAAAATGATTTTAATCTTTATTTACCTCACATACTTGATAAGTTGTGGTCATTGCCATATTTCAAATTCAGTGAGAAATATTCAGCCTCAGCCCTTCCGTTCGCATTTATAAGCAAACTGATGTATCCCTGAATAAAGTATGTGCAGTCTGTAGGAAGTGAGAATAACTAAAATTTTTGAGACACTAAGCGTATAAAATAGTATGTTTCCGTAAAATTGGGCGTTGTGCTTGTTTTTGTTTAAAGCGCATTACTGTTTTTTATAAATAATTTTTCATTGAATTTTATGGATAATGAAAAGACGTTTGAGTAAACAGATTAAAATAGGTAAGGTAGTGTTAGGCGGGGACTCACCCGTGGTAGTCCAGTCTATGACATCTAAGCCAACAGAGGATGTAGATGCCACTGTTGGCCAAATTAACAGGCTAATTGAAGCTGGATGCGAGATTGTTCGGGTAGCTGTGCCTGACGCTAAGGCGGCTGTGGCACTCAAGGAAATTATTTCACAAATTTCAATACCAATTATTGCGGATATTCATTTTGACTACAAGCTGGCCTTATTAGCCATAGAGAATGGTGTTAATGGGCTTCGACTTAATCCTGGAAACATTAGCGGAAAGAGAAAGATTAAAGAAATCGTTTCAGCAGCCCGATATCAAGATATCCCAATAAGAGTAGGAGTTAATGCGGGATCGTTAGAAAAATCCATATTGGAAAAATATGCTCATCCAACGCCGGAGGCTATGGTTGAAAGTGCCATGTCGCACGTAAGGATCCTGGAGGACTTGAATTTTGATTTAATCAAGATTTCCCTTAAATCCTCGAATGTCAATCAAATGATAGCAGCTTACAGAATTTTGAGCAAAAAGGTTGATTATCCTTTACATTTAGGCGTGACCGAGGCTGGAACTTTGATATCAGGGACTGTGAAGAATTCGATTGGCATAGGCGTATTACTATCAGAGGGCATAGGTGATACAATAAGAGTTTCCCTGACCTATGATCCGGTTGAGGAGGTTAGAGTAGCCTATGAAATCCTAAGGGCATTGGGTTTGCGGCAAAGGGGCGTAGAAATAATATCATGCCCAACCTGTGGGAGATGCCAAATTGATCTCTTTAAACTGGTAGAAAAGGTTGAAAGTGCTCTCGGCACTATTTCGTTACCGCTTAAGGTAGCTATTATGGGATGCGTTGTAAATGGACCGGGTGAGGCAAGGGAGGCTGATATTGGTATTGCCGGAGGGAACAGACAGGGCATACTGTTTAAGAAAGGGAAGATTATCAAAAAGGTAGCTGAGTCGGAATTAGCAAATTCACTCATTGAAGAAATAAGAAAGATGGATAATTAGCATGGAAAAGATTTCGAGACGATATTCAGAGTTTTTTATACCTACAGTTAAAGAAATACCTGCCGATGCGGAACTTATAAGTCATCAGCTTATGTTACGGGCTGGAATGATCAGAAAATTGTCCGCAGGAATATACACATATCTGCCCTTTGGTCTCATGGCCATTAAAAAGTTGGAAAATATTGTAAGGGAAGAAATGAATAATGCAGGCGCTATTGAGCTTTTACTCCCGGGTGTTCAGCCTGGTGATTTATGGATGGAGAGTGGCCGATGGGATTATTATGGACCTGAGCTTTTGAGGTTTCGGGATAGGCACAATAGAGAATCATGCCTTGGGCCAACTCACGAAGAGGTAATTACTGATCTTGTGAGAAGGGAAGTTCATTCCTATAAACAGTTGCCTGTTAACTTATATCAAATTCAGACAAAGTTTAGGGATGAAATTAGGCCTCGGTTTGGGGTTATGAGGGCCAGAGAGTTTATCATGAAAGACGCTTACAGTTTTGATATAGACGAGGAAGGGGCAAACCTAAGTTATGAAAAAATGTATAATGCTTATGAATTGATTTTTAAAAGATGCGGATTACAATTCCGTGCAGTTGAGGCGGATACAGGGTCAATAGGGGGCAGTTTTTCTCATGAATTTATGGTCATATCCAATAGTGGCGAGGATGATATTGTAAGCTGTCAGAGTTGCCAATATGCCTCTAATTTAGAAAAGGCAGAGGTACCAGCGGAGACGGAAAATTATTATTCAAATGAAGAGATAAAAGAATTAGAGGTCGTTCATACGCCAAACATAAGGACTATTGAGGATATAACTACGTTTTTATCCATAGGGGCGGAAACAGTGGTTAAAACTCTTATTTACGAAACAGAAAAAGGCCCGATAGCTGCGCTGGTAAGGGGAGACCATGAATTAAATGAAACCAAATTAAAAAATGTACTCCAGGCGCAGGAATTAGCAATGGCTGATCAAGATACTGTTTATAATATTACTAATGCCCCTATAGGTTTTGCCGGCGCCATAGGACTAAATGTAAAGATAGTGGCTGATTACGCAATTAAGAGTATGAAAAATATGATAATGGGCGCGAATGAAAAGGACAAGCACGTTCGCAATGTAAATGAGGGCCGCGATTTTCATGCGGATGAATATGCGGATTTAAGGATTATAACTGTATCTGATAAATGCCCTCGATGTGGTGGCCAATTGAATTTTAGCAAGGGTATTGAGGTTGGCCATGTCTTTAAATTGGGGACCAAATACAGCAAGGCCCTTAAGGCTAACTTCTTGGATAGCAATGGCAAGGAAAACCCAACTATTATGGGATGCTATGGCATAGGTATAGGCAGAACAATCGCTGCTGCCATAGAACAAAGTCATGATGATAACGGCATTATTTTTCCCATTTCTATCTCGCCTTTTGAAGTGATACTATTGCCCCTTGAAATGTATGATCCAAATGTTACAGAGGCAGCGGAAAATTTGTACCAAAATTTAAATCGCTTAGGAGTGACCGTTTTTTTTGATGATAGAGACGAGAGGGCAGGCTTCAAACTAAAGGATGCAGATCTTCTCGGGATACCTGTGAGGGCCACTGTAAGTGTAAAAACACTTAAAAGAGACTCTATAGAAATAAAGTTGCGATCTGACAAGGATCTCAAATTAATGCCTGTAGGGAAAGCTCCTGAGGCAATAAAAACAATCGTTCAAGGCCTCTATGATTCGCTTAGATGACATAACTTCAATAATTCTCTCCTACAACCCAAACGCAAATATAAATCTTATTGAGAAGGCATATGTTTTTTCTGCCAAGGTTCACAAGGGGCAGGTACGATTGTCTGGAGAACCTTATCTGTCACACCCTTTAGAGGTATCCGGGATTCTTGCCAGCATGAAAACTGATGAAATTACTGTAGCATCCGGGCTTCTTCATGACACAGTTGAAGATACATTAACGGAACTCTCGGAAATTGAATATCTGTTTGGCAAAGAGGTTGCTAGAATAGTAGATGGTGTTACAAAAATAAGTAAAATAAAATTTGTCAGTAAAGAGCAGCAACAGGCAGAAAATATAAGAAAGATGATTCTGGCGATGGCTACAGACATCAGAGTGCTTCTTGTGAAATTGGCAGATAGATTGCATAATATGCAAACCCTCGGATATCAACCCCCTGCAAAGCAAGAAAAAATTGCGAGAGAAACCCTTGACATTTATGCGCCGCTCGCTGGAAGGATGGGAATATTTTGGATGAAATCCAGGCTGGAAGACCTTTCCTTATATTATCTTGAGCCAAAAATATATTCGGACATACGGTTAGGCATTGCCCAGAGGCACGAGGGGCAGGAACGATTCATTAAGGAAATAAGGGATATTTTGTCTGAAAAATTAAAGGAGGTCGGAATTGATGCGACTATAAAAGGTAGGCATAAGCATTTCTATAGCATATATCAAAAGATGATGGATCAAAATTTAAATATAAATCAGGTATATGATATCATAGCATTCAGAATAATAGTCAGCACTGTAAAGGAGTGCTATGAGACATTAGGGCTGATTCATTCATTATGGAAGCCAGTATCAGGTCGATTTAAGGATTATATATCCTTGCCCAAGGCAAATATGTATCAATCTTTACACACGTCTTTGATTACCTCGCTTGGGGAGAGAATGGAGATACAAATAAGGACTTGGGATATGGACAAGATAGCAGAAGAGGGCATTGCAGCGCACTGGATGTACAAAGAGGGAAAATTTCCAGAAAAAGAGTCAACCAGCCAATATGCCTGGATTGGAAAATTGCTGGAATGGCAAAAAAGTCTTGTCGACCCACAGGAGTTCTTAGAAACAGTTAAACTGGATCTTTTTAGCAGTGAGGTATACGTTTTTACACCCAAGGGTGAGGTTAAAGAGTTTCCAAAGGATGCAACACCTGTAGATTTTGCTTACAGTATACATTCAGAGATTGGCGACAGATGCGTAGGCGCCAGGGTGAATGAAAAGATAGTGCCCCTAAATTATCATCTTAAAAACGGCGATGTAGTCCAGATAATAACCTCTAAAAACAGTAATCCCAGTAGAGACTGGCTTGGTTTTGTTAAAACATCTACCGCGAGGACGAGGATTAGACAATGGATAAAAAAGGAAGAAAGAGAAGAGAGCATAGCCATTGGCAAAAATATCTTGGAAAAGGATTTAAAAAAATATCATATTAACGTATTAAAACAGCCCAATAATGAACAATTACTGGATGTTGCAAACAAATTTTCGCTAAAGACCGTGGATGATTTAATGGCCAGTATTGGCTATGGAAAAATATCATCTAAACAGATACTAAACAGACTGTTAGATAGAGAAGAGATTGAGGAAGAAAAGCAGGAAGGACTCGTCCAAAAGATAGTACATAAGATACAAAGAAAAAGGGAACATAAGGGGATTAAAATAAAGGGAATGAGAGATATGCTCATTCGTTTTGGAAAATGCTGCAGTCCTTTACCTGGAGAGGAAATTGTTGGTTATATCACTCGTGGTAGGGGAATAACCATACATCAAAAAGATTGTAGTTATATAAAAGGGGCTGACCCAGCCAGATTAATTGATGCAGAATGGGAGAGTTCAGAGGGCATAACGTATATAGCGAGATTAAGAATTACTAACATATCAAAAAAGGGCATGCTGGCCGATGTAAGCGCAATATTTTCTCAAAACGAGGCAAACATTATTGACGCAGACGTCCATACTACTATCGATAAGAAGGCTATATCTTCTTTTACTATTGAAGTTGCTGACTATAATCAATTGAAGAATATTATTTCACGGATAAAGAGTATTAAAGAAGTTTTAAAGGTGGAGAGGATGTGAGCATACATCAAGAAACATGCTGTAAAGGTTGAAAAGAGATGATAAAGCTCGCAGGCCCCTTATTAAATAGTCTGTTTTTAGGGTAGGAAAGGATTTATCCAGTGATAACAATGGTAGGCCGGAATTTTTAAATTAGAAAAATAGCTTACATAAAAATAAGACGATCTCAAAGGCAAAAACAATTTTTTTCAGGGGTATAATGTGTTTTATCCTTCATTAAATCCAAAATTATTGAGGCTCTTTTATCGTGTTATCATAGTTAACTAATCTTATCCCTAATTTATATATAAACCGGACCTTAGGCACCTTGTGCATACCCTTATTTTTTTTGTTTGGCCTCCTATTTTAACACGTACCGTTTGAAGATTTACATTCCAACGTTTTTTTGTTTTATTATGGGCATGACTAATATTATTGCCTACAATTGGTTTTTTCCCACAAATTTCACATACCTTAGACATTTTCTATTTCCCTATTTTTATTAGTAGTTCATTCTCTAAACAGCCATTGGCGTCTAATTTATAATGCCTGTGCATTTGAAAATGCAATGTAATTGATCTTTTTTATGAGCCAATGCTTTATCGAATGCCTAATATCACATTTCAATAATAGCTTCAGGGCATGGCTATAAAAAGTCAGCAGGCCAATGGAAAATCAAATTTTTACATTATAATTAAATAAAACCAAATTGTCAATAGCATCATAAAAATGTGTCATCATAAAAATGAAAAGACTGTTGATTGGACCATATATTCACAAGAAGGTTATTCTTTTCTTTTAATCCATTAGAGCAGGACATTTCACCAAAAAGATCTATAAAGAGCTGCTATATTACCACTTAACCGTCTCATTCACCTTTAATAGCTCAGAGATCAATATGTCTACCTCGTTTGTTATTAAATCATATGCAGTGCTCAATGGGGGACTAAAGATAGTCTCGTACTGAGATATTCTCCCAAAGGGTATTTCCTCGCCGATCATAAGTATAATGCGTTCACCTATCCTGCTTGTTTCCCTCGGGCCAATCATCTGAGCACCAACTATCGTCTGTTTATCTTTGTCTGCAACGAGCTTAACCCAGAAATCCTCTCCATTGTACATCTTTCTCCTGGTGGTTCCTTTACGCATGGCTGTTAAGGTAGAGATACCCTCGTTTTTTGCCGTATTTTCTGTCATTCCCACAGATACAACAGTTGCATCAAAAACCTCTGCACCAAAGGTATCTAAAGAACCAAGAAAGGGAATGGTGTTTCCGAAATGGATATTTCGGCCTATCACCCTCCCGTTTCTGTTAGAGTGGGTTGCAAGTGCAGTAATGGTTTTTTTCCCGCTAACCATGTGCCATCCTTCAATACAATCGCCTGCTGCATATATTGATGGATCGCTTGTTTGCAGGTATTTATTTACCTTGATACCTCCGGTTTTGCCGAGTTCCAATCCTGCCTTTTTTGCTAAATACACATTCGGTTCGACACCCTTTGCAACAAATACCCAATCTACGTCAAGGGTCGTATTATTTGAAAGAGAGAGCTTGATATCCTTTTCATTAGATTCTGCCTTTAAAACGGATGAAGAAAAATACAAATCTACGCCTCTATCTTGAATAATAGGAGCAAGTTTTGTGGCCATATCATTATCAAGTTGTTGTGAAAAAAGGTGATCAGAGGAAATCACAACGGAAACGGTCGAATAACCATTCTCTATTAATGTATCTGCCATTTCTAAACTTATTATGCCGCCACCAAGGATTGCGGCGCGTTTTCCTTGAGCTATTATACCCTTTAGACTTTCGGCATACTTAAGCTCTGTGGTCAGGTAGTGAACCCTATCACCTTTAAGGCCTGGTATAGGCGTAATTTTATTATTGGCTCCCGTATTTATGAGTAAAATATCGTAAGGGACTGCCTCACCATCGATGAAGACGATTTTCTTTTCCCTATCTATGGATTCAGCATTTCTCTGAGTATGGAGGCCTATTTGCTTTTTTTTAAACCAAGGCGGCGGTGCATAGAACATATCCTCGAAATCGAGCATATTCCTGAGTACAAATGGCTGCTCACAAGGAGTATAGGCTGTTTTTTCTCTTCTTGTGTAAATATCAATTTGGGCATTGTTACCTAATATTCTAAGGGTGTTAGCACCAACTATGCATGCGCCTCCCCCGCCAATCATGACAATTTTCATTTTATTTCCCTTTTTGAGTTGCCATTATTTTTATTTCAGGGTTAAGATATACTCCATCTTTTTATTGATGCAAGAAAAAAATGGAGGTAGCTTGCCATTAGCATTTAATTCCCTTAACCATGGGCAAATAGCGTTTGGCTTCTTTAATATAGAAACAGATCTTCTACTGATGGAGCACTATTTCTTTTTTGCCCCTCAGTTTTCTGATATGGTAGAGGAGATAGCCAATAGCTTACCTGATCAACCCGAAAAAATTAGCTTAGAGGCCTATATTATAGATAGTGCAAGGTCCGTGGGAAATCTTATGGGTGCAATCAGAGGTGTCGATTTACATGGTTTTATTGGTGAGGTGTATAGAAAATTTCCCTTTCCAGAAAATCCTGAACAATTTAAGCAGAAGCCATATGGTACGAAGAACAGGGATTATATAGCGACATTATTGAAGGAATGGGCTTCCCCTGTTGTTTTGCCGGTGCTTCTTGGCTCTGAGAAACCTGATATAATGATAGGTGAATTTGTTTTCAGCAAGAAGGGGTTTTATGATTTAATCGCATATGTCTGGCAGGGTGGTATGCCGGGCTGGGAAGCTGGAGTTAGGCCGGAGTATGTCTCGAAAATTAAAGAAATTATCGATGAAAGCACGTCTCCTCTTCTAAGTGAATTTAAACTCTAAGGTCATACTCAAGACAGAATCTTATGGAATTATTCTGCCGCAAAAAAATTATCAGGGTTTAGTTTTACTATGCAATCTGGTGATATTTTTATGTTGTTGTCTTTTAGCAGTTTTAAAAACAGCCCTTCTTGGGTTGGCTGCAGCTGAATTATTAATTTAAAAAGGTCATCGAGATCGCTGCATGGAAAAGGTATTCCTCTTTCATTAACTTTATTTATATGCCTGTGAGAAAGAGCAGAGAACCATATTTCTACTTGAAACTCGTTTGCCATCTCTTTAAATTTTTCAAATATATTTCTGCCTGATCCTTCAAAATCAAAACCATCAATAATAACTGTGTCAGGCTTAAAGCTAATATTTTCTGCCAGATTTTTCAGGTTTTGACTTAGCTTATCAATCCCAAAGCTTTCCTTCAAGTATGCTAATATAATTTTGTTTTTATCCAAAAAATCCTTTGCTTCTTGTTCGTTTTCTAAATTCAGGTAATTAAAGACATCAACATATATAAAATTGTAGTATGAGATCACCTTTTCTGGTGTGTCCTTTAATGAAACGTGTATAACCTTTCCTTTTTTAAATAGCCTATCGAGGGCAACATGTATTAGGCATGAGGTCTTTCCTACGCCTGCTCTTGATATTACCACACCTAAGTTACCTTTCCCTAATTCCTTATAGTTCGATTTCTCCAATATTTTTAGAGGACTTATATTTAAATATTTTTCCATTTTCACCCCTTGATTATCTATGCTTTTTTGTGTTTTGCTATGAGTTCGTCTTCTAATGACTTGGGTATTTTCAAATACTTAGTGAATTCCATTGTGAACTCTGCCTTTCCTTGAGTCAAAGATCTTAAAACTGTAGCGTATCCGAACATCTCTGCCAGTGGAACCTCTGCCTCGACAGCGGTAAAAATGCCATCTTCTGCTGAGCTAATAATAGTGCCCCTCCTTTGATTAATAGAAGACATAACATTTCCTTGAAACTCTGAAGGGCATTCGATGGATATCTTCATGATCGGCTCTAATATTATTGGCTTTGCCTTTAAATAGGCCTGTTTAAAAGCACCAACAGCAGCCTGGGAAAAGGCCTTTTCAGAGGAGTCTACAGGATGATACTGCCCATCATTTACAGTAATTTTAATCCCAAGCACGGGGAATCCTATAAGAATGCCTTTTTTAAGACATGATTGAAAACCCTTATCAACAGCAGGAATATATTCCGTTGGTATTACGCCACCTTTTATTTGATTTATAAACTCATAATGACCTTCTTCCAGTGGTTCCATAAAACCAGCTACTTTACCATATTGGCCGGCTCCACCAGTCTGCTTTTTGTGTACATAATTAAATTCCGCCTTCCCTGATATTGTTTCACGGTAGGCAACCTGCGGAATCCCCGTCTCTACTTGTACTCCAAATTCCCTTTTCATTCTTTCAACATATATTTCAAGATGCAATTCACCCATGCCGGATATAATAGTTTGCCCGGATTCTTCATCGACCCGGGACGTAAATGTCGGGTCTTCTCGAACAAACCTGTTTAAGGCCTTGGCGACATTATTGCTTGATTTGTTGTCTTTAGCCGAGATTTTAAGGGAAATTACAGGCTCTGGCACAACCATTGATTTCAAGGCGTAGTTCAGGGAACCATCAGTGAAGGTATCTCCCGAAAAACAATCAACCCCAAAGAGGGCTACAATATCCCCTGCATTAGCCTTTGATATTTCTTCCATCTCGTCGGCATGCATTTTTGCAAGTCTTCCCACCTTAATCTTGTTTTTGTTCCTTGTGTTCATTATGGTATCACCCTTTTCGATAGACCCTTGATATATCCTAAGATATGTTAGCTGCCCGTACGGGCTTACCTCCAGTTTAAATGCAAGGGCTACTAATGGTGCGTTAGATTCGGAAGTAAGGGATATTGTTTTTTCCTCCTGGTCTATATCTAAGGCTAGATTTTCTATATCTATTGGCGATGGCATATAATGTATAATACCATCTAATAAAGGTTGAACCCCTATATTTTTATAAGCTGAGCCAATAAAAACAGGTGTTAATTCTCTTGCAATTGTACCCTTTCTTATGGCCTCATGTATCAAATCCTCAGTCACTCTATCTTCAAGAATTGCCTCTGTCAATTCATCAGAGAACATCGCCGCAGCATCCAGTAATTCCTCCCGTTTTTCCATGGCCTCATTAACAAGAGAAGGGGGGATACTTTCAATCTTGATAGTTTCACCAAAGGGTTCTTTAAAATAAAAGGCCTTCATACTGATTAGATCTATGACACCGGAGAAATTTCCCTCCAGGCCAATAGGCGTTTGCATTAGAATAGCATTATGGTTCAGTCTTTTTCGCAGCTGGTCTACAACTCGATAAGGGTCGCTGCCCGCCCGGTCGCATTTGTTTATAAAAGCCATTCTCGGGATATGGTTTCTGTTCATTTGGCGATCTACTGTGATGGACTGAGATTGAACCCCTCCTACAGCGCAGAGTACTAAAATCGAGCCATCTAGAACCCTTAAGGCACGCTCGACCTCTATAGTGAAGTCAACATGACCTGGTGTATCGATTATATTAATATTGTGTTCTTTCCATTGGCAGTGTGTTGCAGCAGAGGAAATCGTGATACCTCTCTCCTTTTCAAGCTCCATTGAATCCATCTTCGCGCCGATTCCATCCTTCCCCCTGACCTCATGAACGGCAAATATCCTTTTTGTATAGAAAAGAATTCTTTCTGTCAGGGTAGTTTTGCCTGAATCAATATGGGCGCTGATACCTATATTTCGTAAGTATTTAGTATCACTAACCATTAACATCTCCTTATGTTCTAATATATAACTTTTTCTCTGTTTAAACAGCTACAAGAAGTGTAAGAGTAAAAATTGATCTTCATACACCTTATCGCCTAACATAGCAAGAAAGAATTTATACTTTTTTATAGTATAGTAAAAAAGTTATATATTTTTGTATAGTATCATATAAAAGAAACAATAGTAAGGGCTGTCTAAATTGTATACTATTCGCAGGCCATTCAATGTAATTAAATAATGTAGGAATTTTGGATTTTTCTTTTTCTGTATTATTTTTAGACACCACAGAGAGGTTCACTGATAAAGAATGCTTAAAGCGGTTTGCCCGTTTCCTCGACTTTTTTGGTTTTGCCTTGACTGGCAGATACAATTAGATTAAACATAGTCATTTAAAAATAGGAAGGGATGTTTTTATTATGAATGAATCGAGCAGGCTGATCACGGAAATAAAGGAAAGGGTTAAGAGTTTACGGGCAAAGGGAATCAATCTTTACCCTTCAGGATTTAAAAGGGATACAACAGCGGAGGATATCGTTAATGGTTTCGGAGAAATGGGCCATGACGAGCTCGAAAATATTACCGATAGATTTACCTTATCTGGAAGGGTTATGTCCATAAGAAGCTTTGGCAAGGCCGCATTTATAATGATCAAGGATGGCACAGGCAGCCTTCAAGCTTATATAAGAAAGGATAGGATTGGGGATGATAATTTTTTAATCTTTAATCTCATAGATATTGGCGATCATGTCGGGGTTTCAGGGACTGTTTTTAGGACAAAGACTGATGAATTAACTATTCTGGCAGACTCTATTGTAATTCTTTCAAAGTCTCAGCGACCGCTGCCGGAAAAATATCACGGGTTACTAGATATAGAGGCTCGATATCGTCAACGGTATCTTGATTTGATAGTAAATGACGATGTGAGAAGAACCTTTATTTTGAGAAGTAACATATTAAAAAGTATTCGGCAGTTTTTTTATAACCAGGGATATATGGAGGTGGAGACCCCAATGATGCAAACAATCCCAGGAGGGGCCACAGCTAGGCCATTTAAGACCTATCATAATGCATTGGATATGGATTTGTATCTTAGGGTAGCACCTGAGTTATTCCTGAAAAGATTGGTGGTCGGGGGATTTGAAAAGATCTTTGAATTGAATAGAAATTTTAGAAATGAAGGCATATCGACAAACCATAATCCAGAGTTTACAATGCTGGAATTTTACACAGCCTATTCCACCTATGAAGACATGATGAATCTGACAGAGGACCTAATAATCTATTTGGTAAGAACGCTTTTTAGCAATCTGACAATAAAATATCAGGAGGACACGCTGGATTTTTCAACCCCCTGGAAGAGAATGTCTTTGGTTGATTCCCTCAAGGACATTGGTGGGGTTCCGGAAGAGATACTTTCTGACAGTAAAAGATTGCAGGATTTTGCCAATAGCAAGGGGGTTGATTTAGAAAATTCTAGCGAGATTGGAAAGATATTATTTGAACTCTTTGAACATTTAGTTGAACCGAAATTAATTCAACCTACGTTTATTATAAGCTATCCCATCGAGGTAAGCCCTCTTTCCAGGAGAAGTGATAAAGAACCGGGGATTGCCGAAAGATTTGAATTATTTGTAGCTGGTAAAGAAATAGCAAATGGTTTTTCTGAGCTTAATGACCCCGATGACCAGCGGGATAGGTTTCTAAGACAAGTATCTTTGAGAGAATCTGGTGATGAAGAGGCCCTTTTTATGGATAAGGATTATATTAGGGCCCTTGAATATGGTCTTCCGCCAACAGCTGGGGAGGGCATTGGAATAGATCGCCTCGTTATGATTTTAACGGATTCTCCCTCTATAAGGGATGTTATTCTATTCCCACATATGAGGAGGAAAGAGTGAAACTGGAAACTGGAAACTGTCAACCTTGAACTTTGACAAATTCACAAAAAGTCTTTTGCGAGCGATTTTGGCCACTTTTGGAAATAGATTCAGCAAATGCTGAGCGTGTAATCCCGCTGCAAGCGGGATAAACTGTTTGAGGCCTTTAGGCCGAGTTTTTAGAATTTAGCGAAGCATTTGATGAATCCCAAAATGGGCATCATGAGCGAGTAAAATGACTTTTTGCGAAACCATCAACTTTGAACCCTAAAACTGGAGACCCGATACTTAAAGTTTCGAGATAGGAATATGTCTTTTGAACTTTTTTTTTCATTACGATACCTGAAGGCAAAGAGAAGGCAGGGATTTATTTCCATAATCACCGGCATATCCATATTGGGAATAATGATAGGTGTAATGGCCCTCATTGTAGTATTGGCGGTGATGAATGGATATAGAGAGGATTTATTGAAAAAGATTCTCGGGGTAAATTCACATATATTTATCTTAAGCTATGAGGGTGGAATTAGAGACACTGAGGAGGTTATGACGTCAGCGACAGCTGTCGAGGGTGTTATTTCGGCAACGCCTTTTATCTATAGCCAGGTGATGGTTAAAAAGGGTGAGAATATTTCGGGGGCCATTCTAAGGGGTGTAGATCCAGATACAGGCGGGAAGGTGATTAACATTGACTCTATGATCAGAGGTGGATCTTTGTCCGTTTTGGAAAGTTCTGAAACCGGGCTAAAAGGGGTTATAATTGGGGTCGAGCTGTCTAAACAGATAGGGGCATTGCCGGGAGATGCCATAACATTAGTCTCGCCTGTAGGTAAGCTGACACCCTTAGGGAGGGTAGCCAATGAAGATCAGTTCATTGTAAAAGGGCTTTTTGAATCCGGAATGTATGAGTATGACAACTCGCTTTTATATATCTCCTTGAATGATGCAAGAGATTTTCTGTCTTTAGGCGATGATGTAACAGGCATTGAATTAAGAATAAAGGATATACAGGAGAGTGATGAGATAAGCAGGGCTGTTCAGGAGAAACTCGGTTATCCTTACTGGACGAAAGACTGGAAGATGATGAACAGAAGCCTTTTTTCCGCGATAAAGCTTGAAAAGGTTACCATGTTCATCATTCTAACAATGATCATTCTTGTAGGGGCACTTAATATAATAAGTTCACTCGTGATGTTGGTTATGGAAAAGCACAGAGACATTTCTATACTTAGGACAATGGGTGCCTCATCTAAAAGTATTATGTATATTTTTTTATTCCAAGGACTGTTTGTTGGCCTTGCAGGAACCTTCCTGGGGTTGATTTCCGGGACGTTTCTCTGCCAGATCTTAGAAAAATATAAGTTTATAAAACTTCCCGCAGACGTTTACTATATAACAACTTTGCCGGTTCAGATGGAGTGGATGGATACTTTTTTAATATCTCTTGCTGCACTATTTATATCTTTTATCGCCACTATTTTTCCATCTCGACAGGCAGCCACTGTTAACCCGGTTGAGTCGTTGAGGTATGAATAGGATAGATGATTGTGCAATTTTTTCGAATTGCGATATCTATTTTCTGGGTTGCGATTTACCAACAAATGCTATTACCGCTAAAAACTACTTGGTATTTTAGCATGAGATAATGGTTAGTCTGTCATTTTGACTCTCAGAAGTGGCTGATAAACTGGCAAATAAGTATCTTATGGTTTTATTGGTTTTAAGACCATATTACTAATATTTGTAATAAAAAAAATGATGAAACCTTTGTTAAAAATAGATGATGTCCATAAGGATTTTAGAAAAAAAGATCAGTTAATTCAGATACTGAAAGGTGTCAGCCTGCAGATATTGCCGGGTGAGTCCCTTGCGATAATAGGACCCTCAGGTGCGGGAAAATCTACTTTACTCAATATCATGGGAACCTTAGAGCCACCGTCGAAAGGTAAGGTATTTTTTAACGAGGAGGATGTTTTTCAGATGGATGAAAAGGGGCTTAATAAAATTAGAAACCTAGAAATAGGATTTGTCTTCCAATTTCACCATCTTTTATTTGAGTTTAATGCTCAGGAAAATGTTAGTATTCCTGCTATGATAGCAGGGCAAGATAAAAGGGAATCTGCCGACAGGGCCTCTATTATTCTTGAGAAGATGGGGTTGGAGGACAGGATTTATCATAGGGTTGGAGAGCTTTCCGGAGGAGAGCAGCAAAGGGTGGCAATTGCTCGAGCCCTTATTATGGAGCCGAAATTGTTATTGGCTGATGAGCCTACCGGAAACCTGGATAAGGCTACAGGCGATGAGATTATAAAACTTCTCATCGAACTTAATAATGAAAAGGGGCTGGCATTAATTATAGTAACTCACAATATCGAGCTCGCTGAACGGCTCTCTAGAAAATTATTGCTCATAGATGGAAATTTTGTATAGAAGCTGCTCAATAAATAACAGACATTAATTTTTGGTTATCTCTCTATTTATTTATCTTAAACAATACAGCTTACAAAAAAACAAACGCAATAGAAAGAATGGCTTAACTACCTTTAAGAGAAGCATTTTTGATGCTGTTAAAATTGCTAAGTATCAGGTATCAAATAAAGAGCAGCTAAGTGCTTATGGAATCAATGATTAAAAAAATAGTATACTGCACTTTTCATATAGTATTGTCAGGATCACTCTTATTTGTTTTAATCTCTTTTTTATTTATTCCTCGTTTGCATGCAAAGAACTCTGAAACAATAGCGGTTCTTCCCTTTAAAGTTTATGCCTTAAAGCCATTAAACCATCTATCCACTGAGCTCCAAAAGGCCTTAACTGCAAGTATGGCTCAAAAGGGATATAGCACGGTTAATACGGAGGTGATAAATGAGCGGCTATTACCTGAGCTTGCCCTTGAGGATCTGGAGCCTGTAAGGAAGATAGGCACGGAAAACAAGATTGACTGGTTGATTAAGGGAAGCCTAAGCAGGGTAGGTGAGAATATAAGCGTTGATTTTCAAGTTATACCCATAGCAATAAATAAGAAACCCTCTTCATATTATTTTGTCGGAGACAGTATAGATGGATTAGATAAGGTAATAGAGAAGGCCACCTTATCGATATCAAATAAGATTAGAGGCCTTGTAGAAATAGAGTCTATAAGCATTAAGGGGAATAAAAGGATTGAGGCGGATGCTATTCTCGCATCAATTGAAAGCCAAGAAGGGGGGGTATTTTCCCCTGAACAATTGAATAAGGACCTCAAATCAATATATAAAATGGGTTTTTTTGAGGATGTTCAGATAGATGCAGAAGAACACCATAAAGGGAAAAATGTTATATTCAGGGTTATTGAAAAACCGTCAATTAAACGAATTCGCTTTAAGGGAAATAAAAAAATCGAAAATAAGGATTTGATGGATGTTTTGGGTATAAAAAAATACACTATATTAAATATAGAGGAAATAAAAAACAGTATCGAGAGGTTGAGAGATTTTTACAATCAAAAAGGATACTTTAATGTTGTTATTGACTATATGCTGGAGGAGCTTTCTGGTAATGAAGTTGCCTTAGTCTATCAAATTAAAGAGGGAGATAAGGTTACAATAGCTAAAATTATTTTTGTTGGAAATGTTAACTTTAGCGATGATGATTTAAAAGATGTTATGGATACAGATGAAAAGGGATTTTTCTCCTTTCTGACTGATTCCGGACACTTGGATAAAAAAGCGTTAGAAAGTGATATATTCAAGATAAAATCATTTTACAATAACAATGGCTATATAAAGGCAATGGTGGGGGAGCCAAACATATCCTTTAAGGAGGATGAAGGGATTGTGATCACTATCAAGATTAATGAAGGACCTCAATATGCTATTAGGGATGTACGAATTGAAGGTGATCTTATCAAGGATGCCGCAGAGCTCTACAAAAACCTTAGAATATCAGAAGAGAGAGTTTATAACAGAGAGACGGTTAGGGCCGATGCGCTTAAGTTGAGCGAGGTTTATTCGGATGAGGGGTATGCATTTGTCGATGTTCTGCCGCAGATAAAAGAGGATGATAAATCTCATATGGTCGATATCGTATACCAGATAAACAAAGGGAAAAAGGTTAAGTTTGAGAGAATTATAATTACCGGTAACGATAAGACGAGAGACAAGGTTATTCGAAGAGAGCTAAAGATTTTTGAGGGTGGTTACTTTAGCGGGGAGAAGCTAAAGAGGAGCAGTCAAAATTTACACCGGCTTGGTTTTTTCGAAGAGGTAGAGATTAACACCAAACAGGGAACCACCGAAGAAGACATGATTTTAAATATACATGTTAAGGAGGCGCCAACCGGAAGATTTTCGATGGGTGCCGGTTATAGCTCTGCAGAGAATTTTATCGGAATGCTTGAGATATCACAAGACAATCTCTTTGGAAGAGGTCAGTCATTGTCAGCAAGGGCCTCCTTGAGTTCCAGGTCTGGAAGATATACCCTTAGTTTTACTGAGCCGTGGCTTTTTGATAAACCCCTTTCAGGGGGTATCGATTTATATAACTGGAGATATGAATACGACGAATATACTAAGGACAGTCGCGGGGGTAAGTTGAAGTTGGGATTTCCACTTGTGCTGGAGTTTACAAGGGGATCAGTTATTTACACCTATGACGATGCTGATATTTCCGAGATAGAAGACACGACTTCTCAGATAATAAAGGATATGGAAGGCAGGAGTGTTACAAGCAGTCTCTCAGTCGGCGTTTCCAGGGATAGCAGAAATAAACGTTTTAATGCCACGAGAGGATCTACTAACTCATTTTCCATTGAATATGCAGGTGGAGTTCTGGGTGGGGATAATTATTTTACGAAATATCGGGCAAAGTCTGCCTGGTTTTTCCCGGCCTTTTGGGACACTGCAATTTCGGTGCAAGGTAGATGGGGTTATGTAGAAAAAAGAAGCGGGGGGAAATTGCCAGTTTACGAGAAGTTCCGATTAGGTGGAATGAACACTGTCAGGGGATTTGAATATGCTAGTATTTCGCCTATTGATCCGGATTCAGGAGACCGGATAGGTGGTGAAAAGATGATGGTTTACAATCTGGAGTATAGGTTTCCATTGGTCAAAGAGCAGGGAGTGATGGGGGTTTTGTTTTTTGATGCGGGCAATGTTTATGAAAAAGATGAAGATTATTCCTTCAGGCACTTAAGAAAAAGTATAGGTGCAGGCATACGATGGTATTCTCCAATGGGACCACTAAGATTGGAGTGGGGATATAACCTTGATCCAAAATATGACGAGCCATCTAGCAATTGGTCTTTTTCAATCGGCAGCCCCTTTTAAGGGATATTTATCGTCTCCTTCGGGGAATGTGAGAAAACCTTTGCCTTCCCCTCTTAGGAGGATTTTCGAACCCGTTAACGGGATCTCCACTTCGTTCCAAGAGGCGAAGACTTGAGTTTACTCATTGTATCTGGTTGCACCTGCCCTCCCCGTCCCGAGACCGTG
>Ga0180433_10004762_pt1 | contig 18815 bp, 23 predicted proteins | sample SS_ome_8_FD_132980 | JGI IMG/M metagenome (GOLD analysis project Ga0180433, IMG submission 132980) | Hypersaline lake sediment archaeal communities from the Salton Sea, California, USA - SS_1_D_1 metaG | ecosystem: Environmental > Aquatic > Non-marine Saline and Alkaline > Hypersaline >... | reverse complement strand
TCAGCACTTTCTCAGGTATGCCCTTAGCAGAAGCAGGCTGTACTTCCTGCCTGGCCTGTGTTAATGTCTGCCCTGTAGGCTCTCTGGTAGCCAAACCCGGCGTCGGCCCAATCTTTATACCCAGAGCAGGTATATAAATCCTGAGTACCAAAAAGGAGGAGATGATGCCAAATGGTTGAGGATAAGAGATTATTGACTAAAGCTGAAGCACAGCAAATTTCTGAAAAGTTTCTACTCGCTAAATATTACGAATCTAAAGTTGGTTTCACCGACTGCCAACTACTTGATAAGGGTGATATTCAAGTATATCAACTACGAGGCAAAATCACCATGCGCTCCATAAGCAAACTTGACCGCTTTGTTACTTCCAAATCTGCAAACCAATACGGATTGAATATAGAAATCGACGCTAATCAAGGATGGATTATTAACTATGAGATAATATAAGCCTGAAATACTTACATATTTCCAAGATAAGCGAATCCTTTTTTACCCTTCTTCCCAAGCATCCTCACCGATAAGAGGCACAAAACGACATCCGCCCAGACTTTTAACCGCATGTCTCTTTTTTCTCTTGGTTACCTTTAGCAAGTCCTGCTCCCATCTCGAACCTACGGGGATGACCAGCCGCCCACCCAAGACCAGTTGATCAAGCAATACATCCGGGATATTGGGGGCCCCGGCAGTAACTATTATGGCATCATAAGGAGCTCCGGCTGGCCAGCCCAAAGCTCCGCCAACTTCATGAATTTCAAAGTTTTTATAACCAAGCTGCTTCAAAACCCGCTTAGCAGATTTAGCCAATTGAGGAACGCGCTCAATGCTGACCACCCATTTGGCCAGCCCAGCTAGTATTGCTGTTTGATAGCCGCTTCCGGTACCCAGTTCCAGCACCTTCTCATCGCCCTTGAGTCCCAAAGCCTGAGTCATCAAAGCCACAATAAAAGGTTGAGAAATAGTCTGTCCGAAACCGATGCTCAAGGGCATGTCTTCATAAGCTGCATAATAACAGTCAGGAGCCACAAAACGCTCGCGGGGTACATGTGCCATAGCTGACAGCACACGCTTGTCCCGAATCTCATGCCCAAGGCAATCGAACAGTCTGGATCGAGATGTCTCTAAACCCACACACTTTCTACCTTTAGGCTTCAACTGAGAAAGAAGGTCAATATAATGAGTATCAGAAATAGAGACCCGGAAATAATACCAATCAGCCGCAACTCAGGCAAAATATATTGATAGCGGGTGGCCTGAGTTGACGATACGGCTGGGCCAACCGAAGGCGCCGCTGCTTTAGATTCAAGCGTAGCTTTAGCCGGCGCAGGCTCTATCGGTGCTTTTTGCACGAACTTGCCACCGGCTCGCCGTTTAGCTTTGCGTCGTGATTTTTTCCCCATAGTTTTGCTCCAAAAAATTCAGCATTATATCTAGCACCTTACATCAAGGGCGAAATTCTACCTGAGTATAAGATCTGGTAGTTGAAATATGAGCATGTCCCAGAAGCTCCTGAACGGACTCTAAGTCGACACCGCTCTTCAATTTGTGAGCAGCAAAGCTGTGCCGAAGACTGCGAGGTGTGACTTTACCGCTAAGCCCAACCTTATCAGCATAACCCTGAATAATCTGCCAGAAGCCTTGCCGGGTAAGCCGTTCGCCACGGCGATTGAGGAATAAGGCAAGTTCCTTCTCATCGCTCAATAAATCAGGGCGGACGACATCAATATATTCTTTAACAAGCCTTGCCACAGGCGGATCAATAGGAACGACTCGAACCTTCGAGCCGGGCCCCGAACACCGTACTGTGTTTTTCCTCAAGTCAACGTCCCGCGTGTTCAGCGCCATCAACTCACTAGCCCTCAAACCAGTAGCGTAAAGCAACTCCATCATCGTCTTATCTCTTTTGGCATCAATCGTGGAAAGCTTTGCAGGCTCCGATAACAGACGACGGACTTCAGAAACAGAGAGAGGTTTGGGTAGAGCTTTGCTCACCTGAGGTGAAGCCAAAGTCGGTGTCAAATCACCTCTCAGCTTGCCTCTGTCTACCATAAACTTCAGGAAGGATTTAGCTGCAGCTATCTTCCGAGCCACCGTAGACGCCTTATACTTCCTTCCTCTGAGACTGTGCAGATAACCTGACAGAATCTCAGCATTCAACTTGGGCTTCGACGGATCATCTCCGGCAACCAAGCCCTCAGATTTCACATATTCAGATAGCTGATTCAAATCGTTATGGTAAGCTGCCACAGTGTTTTTGGAATACTTCTTTCCGCTGGCTAAGTAATCAAGGAAAGATTTTATGTCTTCTTCCATTTCACAACGCCCCGCATATTCTAGCACAACATAATAAGCAAAGCTACGCAAATAGATAAAAATTTCAACATTTTTTGCCTGCCGATAAGACTTTTGTCTTCCTTTCTCGCCCAGTGCTAAAATAAATTGTAGAAGAGCGACTATGCCAATTATCGAGGAGCAGTTGAAAGCATTGCCGGCAAAGCCCGGAGTCTATCTTTTTAAAGATAAACAGGGTAAAGTCATTTATGTCGGTAAGGCAGCTAATCTCCGTAACCGGGTGAGATCTTACTTCAGTCCACGCACTGATTTACCATCCAAGATCGAGCGTCTGACATCCAGCATAAGCGACTTCGAGACCATAATTACCGACTCAGAACAGGAAGCCCTCATCCTGGAATGCAACCTGATTAAGAAACACCACCCCAGTTATAATGTGCGCTTGAAGGATGATAAAAGCTTCCCTTACCTCAAGATAGACCTCAAGAGTGATTGGCCAAGCGTTCACATTACCCGCCGCTTCCGTAAAAATGGAGACAGATACTTCGGCCCCTTTGCCAACGCCAGATCATTACGTCAGACATTAAATTTAATAAATAAAATATTCCCTTTTCGGTCTTGCAATAAGACAATCACCGGTAAAGACGTAAAGCCTTGCCTTGAGTATCACATAAACCGCTGCCTTGGCCCCTGCATCGGCGCTGTAAGCAAAGAAGATTACCACGAGGTAATAAAACAGGTTATTCTTTTTCTTGAAGGTAAGCAGAAGCTGGTTCTTCAAGACCTGAAAAACAAAATGAAAAAGGCCTCGCAGCAACTCCAGTTCGAAAAAGCAGCCCTAATCCGTGACCAAATTCAGGCCATAGAAGAGGTTATCGAAGGACAAAGGATTGCTATCACCGTAAAAGGTGACCATGATGCCATCGCCCTGGCACAAACCAGAGACCTCGCCTACGTAGAAATTTTCTTCATCCGTAGCAACCAACTTATCGGCCGCAATTATGTTTTGCTGGATGGCATCCGCGACGAAGAACCGAGCCAGATAATGACCAGCTTCGTCAAGCAATACTATGCCTCAGCCTCCTTAATACCACCGCTGATACTGATCCAATATCCAGTTGAGGACTCGGCAATTATTATCCAATGGTTGGCGAATCAGAGAGGCGCACCGGTAAAGCTACACGTGCCACGCCAGGGAACCAAGAGGCAGCTACTGGAAATAGTTGAAGAAAACGCCCGACAGGGACTTGCATTATATCAGGCAAAGCAATCTACACTCATCGAATCTGCTCTCGTCCTGGAGGAGCTCAAGGATAGACTCGATCTACCTGGAACCCCGCTGCGCATAGAAGGCTACGATATTTCCAATATCCGGGGTAATTTTGCTGTTGGTAGCATGGCTGTATTCGATAAAGGATTGTCCAAACCAGCACATTACAGACGCTTCAGAATCAAATCGGTAGCAGGCATAGACGACTACGCCATGATCCAGGAGGTTCTAAGACGGCGCTTCAAGCGGTCTTCAGCTATTGACGAAAAGTGGTCAATAAAACCCGACCTTATTCTCATCGACGGTGGCAAGGGCCATCTAAATGCCGCACTAGAAGTGATGAGGGAACTGAATCTAAGCTCAATTCCGGCTGTCAGCCTGGCTAAAGAAAAAGAGGAGGTATTCATACCGGGCAGACACAGACCGCTTGATATCCCCCGGACTTCGGCAGCGCTTTACTTGCTCCAGAGAATCAGAGATGAAGCTCATCGCTTTGCCTTGGGTTATCATCAGAAACTACGGCAAAAGGAGAGCACAACCTCAGCCCTAGATAGCATCCCTGGCATCGGTCCCAAACGCAAAAAAGCCTTGCTTAAGAAATTCGGCTCGGTTCAGGACATCAAAGATGCTACTATAGAAGAGCTGACTGCCGTGAAAGGTATGACCGCTAAGCTGGCAAAGAAGGTGAAAGAATACCTGTGAATACTCCGCAAAGCAGTTATTGACAACTGGTGATATAATCACTCAGGAGGAGGTGAATCATGTTGACAGCATCAAGGTGGCTTTTGATAATCGGCAGCGCGCTATTACTTATAGACGTAGTGCTGATAATAGCCAAAATACCCAATCCAATCCCAGGTTTCCCACTGCCTTGCCCCATCACTTGGCTCGTGCTCGGCGTCGGGCTTCTCCTTTTCGCCATCGGCAGCAAAGCTTTTAAGAAATAATCAACTTACCCTCTTGAATGGAAAGAACAGAGTGAGAGGGGGATAACAAATATTTTCCTGACTTCAAGTTAGACTTTCTCCTCACAATATGTATATAATCAACATCTAATGAAACAGCCAGACAGCCAATCGAGGCTTCCCGTACCAGTAACCCCACCAAAGCTACTTAACCAGGGTTTCGTCTGGATAGGTAATCGCCACAGCTTTATCAAAACGAGGAAACTGTCAGGTGTTTCCTCCATCTTAATGATGCCCGTCTTCATGCTTGAGTTCCTTTTTCTGGCTCTGCTAATAGGCATACTCTTGCTCATCTTGGCGCTGTATGTAATCTTCAATCTGCTTGTTTCCTTACCCAAGCTAAAAAGGGGCAAATGAGCAGCCACAGATAAATAAAACCGCGCTTCTACAGTTCATCTAACCTGGCTAAATCAAACCGCATACCATCACGAGCCGCGATAACCTTAATGCCTGTATCATCAGTCAGCTTCTGAGCCAGTTCCCAGGGCTTAGCCCGCCATATCGACATACCAAAGTGGGTGAGTATGGCAACTTTCGGTTTCACTTCAGCAATTATCTGCTTGGCTTCAGGCATAGACAAACGGTCAACACCATCTCGTGGCTCCAGCAAAACCACGTTTATAACCAGCAGCTCAGCCCGATAGTAGCTGGACAACTTATCAAAATATTTAGTGTCGGTAATCCAGGCAATGGTATGCCGCGGTGTCCTGAAAATAAAACCGTATGTCTCGACAGGATGCTTATGTCTAACAGGAGTCTCAAAAGAGACATCTTCTACAGAATAAGCACCACCTTCAAACAAAATATTTACCTTCTCAGGATAGTTTTGCAAATACGGAGGAATTACAGCACCCTTATCCAAGGCATCAGACGGCACGAACACCAAACCACGCTGCTTCCAGCCACTTTCGGTCATCGCTTCAATCATGATATTTATATCGCCAGAATGGTCTAAATGTTTATGAGACAGGATAATAGCTTTCAGTTTTGAAGCATCGAGCTTCTTTTTGACGCTATGAACCAGGCAGCCGGGACCAGGGTCAAAAAGCATCTCAGTACCACCTAAATTCAGCCAGACACCACCCGAAGACAAAAACTGCTTGGTCACTACAAACCGGGCACCAGCTGTACCCAGAAAGGTTACTGTATCTGACAAATTTTCCATAGACTTAATTATATCAGGAAAGCTAGCTTCTTTATTCGTGTTTTTGTTAAAATTGGCACAGCATTGCAATAGGCGAGAAAAGGAGCTATATGACAGCATTACAAGATGAGCTTGCCCACCTACTTAAAGAGTATCAAGCCAAAACCGGCAAACTGCTGACCATAGGTACAGTAGAATCAGCTACCGGCGGCAGGATAAGCGATAACATAACCAATGTCCCGGGCAGTTCCGACTACTACAAAGGCTCCATCGTTGCTTACAGCAATGAGCTCAAAACAGACATCGTTGGTGTAAAAAAACAGACTCTCAAGAAACATGGCGCCGTCAGTCCACAGGCAGCAACGGAAATGGCTGAAGGCGGCAGGAAATTACTTAAGGCGGATATCTGCATTTCTGATACCGGTATTGCCGGACCCACAGGTGACACACCGGGAAAGCCCATAGGATTATTCTATATCGGTCTCTCTAGCAAAGACACTACTCAATCTCACAAACATATATTTGAAGGCAATCGTGAGCAAAATAAACAAAAAGCGACTGAAATGTCATTAGTCACATTGAAGGAATACCTGCAAAAGCGCCTCGATGAAGTGGATGACAATACTATGGAGGAAAAGCATGTGGTAACCTGCTTCCTTGAACATGGTGGCAAAATCCTGATTTTGAGACGGAGTGGCCGAGTTAGCACCTACCGCAGAAGCTGGGCTGGCGTCAGCGGCTATATCGAGACAAACGCCGACGAGCAGGCCTTCACCGAAATCAGCGAGGAAACAGAGCTATATAAAAATGACCTTAAGCTGGTAAAAAAGGGCAAACCGTTAGAAGTAATTGATAAAGACCTGAACCGGAGATGGATAGTGCATCCGTTCCTATTTCATGTAAGATCGCCGGAAAAAATAAGGACCGACTGGGAACATACCGAGGTTAAGTGGATTAAACCGGGGGAACTTAAAAAATACGAGACTGTCCCCGGGCTGGCGAAAGCCCTGACACGGGTTATCAAATGATAAGCATGCCTGCCACTTCTTAACTCCCTCAGGAGTTTGATATGCTAGCTAAAGTAACAAGCTGTGCTGTGGTTGGACTGGAAGGAGCTATTGTCGAGGTAGAAGTCGACATCTCTCCAGGGCTTCCTTCTTTTACAGTGGTCGGCCTACCGGATACCGCTGTACAGGAAGCCAGAGAGCGGGTGCGTGCTGCTATCCGCAATTCCGGCTGCATATTCCCCACCAAACGAATTACGGTGAACCTCGCACCGGCAGACCTTAAAAAAGCTGGCCCTGCTTACGATCTGCCCATTGCTATCGGTATACTACTTAGCTCCGAGCAAGTTTACGCCGATGTATCAAAAATGCTTTTCCTGGGCGAGCTTTCCTTAGACGGCAGCCTACGCCATACCCACGGCATATTATCTATGGTAGCTCTAGCTCAGGATAAAGGCCTGTCAGATGTATTCGTTCCTGCCGATGATGCCGATGAAGCTTCCATGCTAGACGGAATCAAGATCATCCCCTCTATCTCATTAGCTCAGCTTGTCAGCCATCTTCGAGGAGAGCTATCAATTACTCAATATCAACCTGACAAAGACTGGAGAGACCTTAAAATCGACTTCACGCATGCTGACCTAGCTCATATAAAAGGGCAGGAACACGCCAAGCGTGCTCTGGAAGTAGCCGCAGTTGGAGGACATAATATACTGATGTCGGGGCCGCCGGGCAGCGGCAAGACTATGCTCGCCCGCTCTTTGCCATCCATAATGCCAATGCTCACTCTAGCAGAAGCTCTGGAAGTAACTAAAATCTACAGCGTAAGCGGGCTTCTTTCCAGTGATACACCCCTGATAAACCAGCGCCCTTTCCGCTCGCCCCATTACACCATCTCCCACGCCGGGCTGGTTGGTGGCGGGCACTGGCCTCGACCCGGCGAGATAAGCCTGAGTCATCGCGGAGTACTCTTCCTCGATGAGTTTCCTGAATTCAGTCACATGGCACTGGAATCATTACGCCAGCCCGTAGAGGACAAGGTCGTTACCATCAGCCGTGCGCAGGGCAGTGTCACCTTTCCCGCTAACTTCATGCTGGTAGCTGCCATGAACCCATGCCCCTGCGGCTATTACGGTGACCCTGTTAAAGAGTGTAAGTGCTCTTCTAGCGAAATCTCCCGCTATCAGAAACGAATAAGCGGCCCGCTCCTGGACCGTATCGACATTTTCATCGAAGTACCACGAGTTGAATACGAAAAGCTTACCGATAATACTCTTGGGGAAAGCTCAGAAAAAGTCCGAGCTAGAATTGAAGCCGCCAGGCAGATTCAGCAAAAGCGATTTAAAGGAACGAAACTCACCTGCAATGCCGAGATGACACCCGTAGAAGTCAAAGAGTTCTGCCAGGTAGAGCCAGCAGCTCAAAGCTTGCTACGGACAGCCATGAAACAGCTTCTTCTCACTGCCCGCGCTTTCCACCGTATCCTCAAATTAGCCCGAACTATCGCCGACCTCGATAGTGCCGACATCATCAAAGCCAACCATCTCGCCGAAGCTCTCCAGTACCGCCACAGAAGCACAAGCTAGATAACAATACAGCCACTTAAGCGCACCGTTTGATGCGTGCGTATTTAAAAACGTCTTCTTCGGACTAGTACAGATACGCACATATTACAAAAGTAAGAATCAAAAGAGTACTAATGGTGGGTTAACCAGTTAGGAAATGTATATTATTATATGCATAGGTAGTCTTAAGGAAGGATTTAAATGCAAATAGGGTCATCCATAACACAACTAAACGGCAGCTTAGAGAGAAGTGCAAACCTCAGGCAGATCAAGGTGGTAGCATATACTGAGTTATGCACACTCACGGGAAATACCTATTGCTTAAATCACAAGCGACTTCTGGACGTCCTTAATCAGGACTTTATATCAAATTCACTACCCATCGGAAAGGACTTTATGCCGCTTATCAATGCTGAGGTATTGTTCCCAAACCGAGAAAGGGAACACATGGCATCTATCTACATAAGGAAATCCAACATCCTCTTTGTCGGTGAAAAGAGCGAACCTGAAATTGAAGAACCAACAGTTGAAGACAAACCCAAAATGTACCTGGCAAAGGCAAAGAATCCCATCGAAGTAGAGATACACATGGCATCATACATGCTGACGGGCCAGGTTCATGCTCAAGCGTGGCAGAAATTGCTGGATGCGGTTGAGAGAGCCGACAATTTCTTACCGCTAACAGATGTGGAAATATATCCACCGCTGGACAACACTGCGTCGGCATTTGATTTCGTGGCTGTCAACCGAGATAAAATAATCTATGTTTGTGAATCTCTAGGCTGGGCTAAATCCCCTGTGCCGACGGCAGAAGCAATTCGAAGGGACTAAACTCACCCCAACGCTGAGAGGACACTCTCAGAGACCAAGTAGCTTTGCCTTTTTATTTTTGTAATCGACCAGATGAAATTAACAGCAGCAGTATCCCATTTCTAAGAACTAACCAGGAATTGGTTTTGATGATATTATCAGTAAACGTCCGGCTTCTAAAAGTTCATCATGTGGCAACGCGAACCTTACCTCTCTAATGCCATGTGCAAGGGAAGACCCCGGATAAGCACACTCAAATTTCCACCCTGCCCTTTTGAATAATAGCATCAATTCGTGCAAACTCCATACACGCAAATCCATTTGGAAGGTACCATCCAGTACAAGCGTATTCTCATCGACTTGCCTCATAAAGGTCCGTTTCTCTTTGTGTCGTGATGTCTGGGCATCAAACTGACGTTCATAAAGGATAAGCCGGTCCTTTATCCATTCAAAGCTGCGTTCTGAGAAGTTAAGAAGCACCCAATCTCTATTAACTATATCTAAGGCAAAAAAGCCGCCCGGCTTAACGAGTTTAAGGCATTGCCGCAAGACGTCATCATTGGTATCATCGTCGTAGAAACCAAATGATGTCCAGAGGCATAGTATACCATCAAAAGGTTCTTCTTTAGCAAGCGCCGTTTGAATCTGCCTCATATCGACGACCTGAAAACTAACTTTATCCTCGACTTTCCGTCTCCTTGCTCTTTTCCTGGCTATTTCTATGTAAGCAGGTGACAAATCTGTTCCGAGCACTTTTATCCCGCGTTTTCCCATCTCCATCGAGTGACGACCAATACCGCAGTTCAAGTCCAGTATCCTTTCTGGCTTGTGACCTTGCGTCTCCAGTAATTTCAAAATATCTCTTACTTCTGTCCGTGCCTGTGGATTGAGCTCTCTCAATATACTTAAAAACAGTTTCGGATTATCTTTAAAGAGCTCCTCTGTCCAATGCCGCATTCAATATCTCCCTCAATATCTATCCCCAGATAGCATCGAGTATTTTTATTCGCATCACCCGCCACACGGGTATAAACGCAGCCACGAGCGACACAATCAGCAGAACAAAAGCCATACGTGTGGTATAAACAGGCTTGGTAGTTAGATAAGCGGGACCAAAGGGAAATTCGAAAGGATGTCGGGCCTCTATCGGTATTATCACGTACTTGAATGCCAGGATGCCGATAATCAGGCCAACAATCGCATAAAACAGCGCCCGTATTAAATAGGAGATGGTAATAGAATGAGATTTAATACCTATGGCACGCTGTATACCGATCTGACGCCGTCGATTAATTACATCAACATATGTGACTATGAAAACCGTGATTCCAGCTATCAGGTAGTTGACCACATTCAATATCTGATTTATCAAGACAAAACTTTCGGTCATGCTCTCCACAAGCCCGGCAGTCTCATCCCAAGTTTGAAAGTCGAGGTCTCCCCTCAGACTTGCTATTCGTTCGATTATCCTATCAGGATCAGCACCGTCTTCTATTTTCACACGTACGCTACTGGCCCTGTTACTCATATTCGGCATTACCGAATTAAACTCGAGATCGGTTACAAAAGCTTGTACGTCAGTTTGAATGAATCCGGTGTCAAAAATACCTTTAACCGTATACTGCTTCTCAAGTCCGTTGCTATAAGTCACTAATACTTTGTCGCCAGCGTGCACATGACGTAACGAACTGGAATATAGCTCAACATCTTCAATATCAGCTCCGGCTAGCTGGACGCCCAGAAGTATTTGCCCACGGTCACGAGAATCAAGATATCTGCCCTCAATCAAAGAATCCGCAATCTCGAAAACAGCTTTTTCCTGTGCCGGGTTTATCCCGGTGACAACACAACTGACTCGCTCATCCTCAAAAGTGGCGTAGGCATTTATACTATTCCTGGCACTTGCAGCCACAACGCCATCAACAGATTCAATACCTTTTATAAGGTCGTCGACATGACTTATTACAGTATCGTCACCTTCCGGCTCAATGATAATGTCGCCGGAATAGGTCTTTATCAGGATAGTATTCATACTTACAGTTGCACCATTTATTAGCCCTGGGACAAAGAGAAGATTCATGGTCACCAGGATCAACATAAAAATTGTTAATATGATGACGCCGACATTCCCTTTGACAATCGATTTTAAGGCCAGAAATGACGCCACTCTTAATAACTTGGTCATTGTATCTGGCTAGCCTCTTTTACCATTTTGCCGTCGCTCAACACGATTAGACCGCGGGCATATCTTTTATCGTCGGGGTCATGTGAAACAAAAATAATGGTAACCTTCATCTCCTGATTAAGGCTGACCAGCGTTTCCATCACCCGCTTGCTGGATATGGTATCCAGATTAGCACAAGGCTCATCGGCAAATATAATCCGCGGATTGTTTATCAGTGAACGCGCAATAGCTACTCTTTGCTGCTCACCGCCGGACAGCTCTTTCGGATAATGATTTATCCTGCGTCCTAAACCGACCAGCTCAAGCAACTCTCTAGCTCTAACCTTGAAGTCGACCCCTTTCCCGCCGAGCATCATGCCGGGCAAATAGACATTCTCATGAGCCGTCAGTTCAGCAAGCAGGGCATATTCCTGAAAAACGTAGCCCAAATATTGCAGACGCAGCATCGCTCTAGCATCGTCTGGCAGTCTGTTTACACCTTCGTTATCGAGAAGTATCTCTCCTGAAGTAGGTTGGTCGAGCAAACCAAGCTGCCTGAGCAGTGTGGATTTTCCAGAACCGCTCTTGCCCATAATACAGACCATGTCACCATCAGCAACTGTGAACGATATGTCGTCCAGTGCCCTGACTTGCACCTCGCCAAGACCATATATTTTGCTTAAATCTCGAACCTCTAACATATGCCTATAATATCAGTAAATAATCATTTTTTCATCGCTTAACAGAACCTATCCTCTTCTGTATCTTCTTCCAGGAACTGGTAGTAAGAAAGCTCTCCTCTATATTGCCAACCATCCTGAGAAACTTATTCACTGAGACTGAAAAGGTAAGTACGTCCCTGGGAACAAAGGGGCGGGCTGAGATATCGAACAGCCCAATAACGCCTCTAGGACACTTAGATTTCCCTTCAAGATAAGGATACTGGACAATCGAACCACAGCCGGCACTGAACGGGGCAAAAACTCCATTCGGCTCGGCTTCATCGAAATTAGCCAGGGTGAATAGACCTGCTAGAACATCAGGCTGGGCAAAGAAAATAACAACCTCCGGCTTATCTGGCTTCTCAAGCCTGTCCCACCTCTTGAAGACTATAAAACGAGCCGGGGCTTGAAATGCCGGTGCATATTCCATTACCTCCTTAACAAGCTCGGGAGATTTTTTGTAGCGCTCCCCATCAAGCTTGCCCGGTATTCCACAGGAAAGGAAATACTCGAAATCAGGCATAATCGTCTGGCTAAATCCAAGATATCTTTTACCGCCAAAGCAACCGACTGACTCTGCGTTGTAACATAAAGAACTTCCCCTCCTTACTTTTAAAAGGTCCCCGATTACACACCTGTGTCCCGAAGCAGGTTTAACCAGATCAGCATGGCCTTCTTCATCGGTATAATAGAAGACAACAGGCAACTCGGCACTTTTAAAATACTTGTTCCAAAGAACCACGAATTTTTCTTGAATCTTCATATCCATAAAAAGACTCTCCCGTCAGCTTCTGCAATAGCAACCTAGTGGACAAACCGCATGGTTACAAAAGCTGCAGATACATAGAGGGATATACCGATAAGGACAGAGGGGACAATACCCCATCGGGGCAAGATAAATATCATAGCGACCACATACAATATCCAGGCCGGCAGTAAAAACAACAGGCCTTTAAAATAGGAAACCGTGGCACCGACACCACCGCTAAAATATATTGTAACCAGCGTTACTATGGTTATACTGGGGAAAAGCGCTATGAAGGCCGCAAGCAGCCCTTTCCCCTGACTCCCGAAGTAAGTTACCAGAGTCACAATCGCTCCACCAAGCACGAAATATAATGCTAATAGTTTGGCATCCATAGTTTGCCTCCTCTGCGATTTACAATGTTCCAGCAGCAAACTAGCTGGCAAGAATTATAGACTAATTGCCCACCGTTAGGAAATTCAATGTAGCAGAGAGGCTTGAGTCACACCGCCATATTTACGGTACTGTTGACAAAGGGATTATAATAGGACAAACTCTGAAAACGCTAATTAGATATTTGGTGGTGAACAAAATGAACGCAATGCAAAAGACCTTGCTTTATATCTTCCTCTCATTCTCTATCATCTTCATATGTCTCCTACCTCTCGAACCTTATGCCAGCAATTTCGCCATTAAAGCCATACCGGCAATAAGCCTTGCTGCACTGGCATTCATAGCGGTCACCGGGCTAAGAGGTAAGTTGCTATTTACATCTCTCTTATTTTGCGCTGCCGCCGATATAGCCCTGGAACTGAGAATGGAGATGTCATTCATCATCGGCCTGGGATTATTCCTGGTCGCCCACATAATATTCATAGCGACTTTCTCCAGAGATTTAAAGGCCCAGAAATCCAAGCTTTCTATCATCATCCTTCTTGCTGTCTATGCTATTATGATGGGCTTTGTTTTGACACCCCAGCTCCAGGAGATGGCAATACCGGTATACATCTACTTAATGGCTATAACTTTGATGGGCATTTTTGCAGCGCTGCGAGCTTCAGAGAATGACTTTACTCTCTACGGAGCCATTGCTTTCATCGTTTCCGACTCCATTCTGGCTATCAACAAATTCATGATGCCGGTTCCGGCAGCAGATTACCTTATTATGATTACTTATTACCTGTCACTGTTCCTGATAGTATATGGCTTTCTGAAAAAATAACTAACGTTCAAGCAAGAAACTTAAAAAGCGCTGTGATAAATCAAGAATAAGTAATAAGGCTGGACATCCTTTCTGTCAGATATCCAGCCTTACACTGAGTACTTCTTGTTCAATCTTCTTCCAACACCTCCTTGCGACAGATTCTTGCTGAGCGGCGTCTACACTGTAACCTTGGCTGTAACCTTGGCCTGCCGCGCCTTCCTGGCAGCCTGGACAAGACCACCGATGGTCGGGTACCAAACATACGCTACCGGGAAGAGGATGACTGGTATCACCAGTGCCAGTGCTACGATAACTTCGGCGGTCATTATTTTTACCTCCTTTCTTTAATTTTCCCTATCTCGACCTTTCAATTATAGTTTAGCATGCTAGTAGAGCCATGACTTCCGCCGCAATACCTGTTTTCCACCCACTGGAAACACCTAAACCAGTCCCTGCATCCCCTCACTTCATACCTAGCTGTAACCACAATCAAACAGGTATATCTACTTACTCATGCCCACACCTCTCTTCAAATGCCGAGCCTCCTGCCAAAATGAGGTATTGATAAAGAACGCTCCGGCAAAGGAGAAATACAGAGAAATATCCGGAAGCTTTAAAAATTGGGTTTCAAAGGAGATAGAAGAGTGGTTTTTAATAGGCTAGATGTATCATGCTACAGGCAAAATGAAGAAGAAAGTACTGCCTTTGCCCTTCTTGCTTTCCACCCAAACCATTCCACCGTGCAAATCCACAAGTCGCTTAACCATAGCCAGTCCTATACCAGCTCCCCCATGGCCTCTCTGCCGCGACCGGTCTGCCTTGTAAAAATGGTCGAAAACATGAGATAAGTCCTCAGGAGCTATGCCGCTCCCCATATCTGCTACAGACACTGTAACCCAGCCCGGTTTTGCATGCTCTGCGCCGATTCTAATAGCCCCACCGGCACGCGTATATCTGAGGGCATTATCAATTAGATTGTGCAACACCTGGCGTATACGGTCTCTATCAATAAAAACTAGTGGCAATTCATCCGGCAATTCCGCACTAATCAAAATCCGTTTCTCATGGCAGCGATTCTGGACACTGGCTATCTCTGCTAAAATGAATTCCCTCAGCTCGGTGGCATTCTGATATAACTTAAGCTGGCCGGCTTCCGCCAGCGATAGATCCCTAAGGTCAGTTACCAACCTGGAGAGAAGCACGGTTTCATCGTATACAGAGGCGACCTGCTCCGGTGTAGGAGTAATGACACCATCTAGCCAGGCTTCCAGGTTTCCCTGGATAATGCTAAGTGGATTACGCAATTCATGGGCGATATCAGCCAGAAACTGACGCCTGCTTTTCTCTTTCTTTTCCAACTGCTCGGCCATGGTATTAAAAGCATCGGATACTTCACCGATCTCATCATCAGTCTTCTGTAAAACCCGATATGAGAAATCGCCGGTAGCGACTTTACGTGCCGCCAGAGTCAATTGTCTCATAGGTCCAGTAATGAGCCAACTGAATAAGAAACCTAGAGCAACACCGACCAGGACAGCTACCCAAGCTGCCAGCCATAAAGAATTGCGAACTTCATCAAGGAAAGCCTGTTCTGCCTCACCCATATAATAGGACATGCCACCCTGATCACCAGAACTTGCACCGGGGTGTACCGAACCAGATGGAGATTGTACCTGATAGCTTTCCTCACAATAACATCTAAACTCGGTCTGGACCGAGTTATTCACCCACATAGCTATAACCCCTACGCTCACCAAGGCAATCCCCACGAAGAGGAGTGAGAGTTTAACCGACAATCTACGCAACATTATTTCTCCATTTTATAGCCGACGCCCCGCACTGTAACCAGCGGGTTAGAAGACTCAGGCGCTACTTTTAATACCTTCTGTCTGATATTTTTAATGTGGGCATCTATAGTACGCTCGTAACCTTCATAAGACTCACCAAAAGCTAAATCCATCAGTTGTAGCCTCGTATACACCCTACCAGGATTACTAGCCAAGACAGAGAGTAACTTAAACTCAGCAGCAGTTAAACTCAGAGGCTGACCCAAATACGTAGCCTCATATTTCTCCGGGTCCAGGCTAAGGTCTCCAGCAACAATCTGTTCATCTTGCTTCAGGCCTTCCTTATACCGACGCAATACGGCACTAACCCTGGCAGCAAGCTCACGAGGACTAAACGGTTTGGTAACATAGTCATCAGCGCCGATTTCAAGACCGACAATTTTATCTGTCTCTTCGTCACGAGCTGTAAGCATGATGATCGGCACGTTAGATTGCTTTCTGACGGTTCGACAAACTTCCAAGCCGTCCAGCTCAGGTAAATTTAAATCCAGTATGATAAGGTCTGGCTTATGAAGTTGAGCCTGCTCAATGGCAGTTTTGCCATCGGCAGCAACGATAACATCATAGTCATCTTTTATGAGATATGCCTTGATGAGTTCGCAGACCTTAGGCTCATCATCAACTAACAAAACCTTATTACGTGCCATTAACCATCCAAGATGCTATTAGTCCGAATTGTAACATATAAAATTGTTAGGGGCGAAGTGGTCGACCTTCGCCCCTAACGCTTAGGAGGTGTATTTGATACGTCGGTAATCCGACTGGATGCTATCACAAAAGTTTATCACCTGTATCCATGGCATGGCGCTCGGCAGCCGACGCCATTACCAATACTGCAACCAGAACTGGAATCCCAATTTTCGATATATTGCCCATATACATCCGTCCCTTCTCTGATAACAATAATAGCAGGTGAACGTGAACCTATTATGAAGATTATGTGAAGTTTTTGTGAATTCCGACTAGCTAGTTAACAAAACCACAGTTGTTCAATATATAAAATTGTCCAACGAGAAACGCCTGAGATAGCATAGCTAAAATTGACATTGACAAACATTGTTCGCTTTGTTTATCATTGCAATCAGGTGCAATAACAATGGGTTGTATCAGCACATTGACTGAAATGGGATTGAGGCTAACACCTCAGCGCAGGCTGATAATGGACGTTCTCCATGATAATAAAGCCCACCTGACTCCTGATGAAATTATCGCCAATGTCCAGTCCAGAATGCCGGGTGTTAACAAATCCACCGTATACCGCACTCTCGAACTCCTCGAAAAAGCCAATTGTGTGTTTAGAAGCGAACTGGGTGGCAAAATTATCTACCATCACGCCGAAGAAGGACATCATCATCACTTTGTGTGTAGCAAATGCGGCAAAACCATAGATTGCGATGAAGACCTTTTCGCGCCGGTTGAGCGATCAATGGAAGAGAAATACGGCTTTCGTGTGCGTTTCAAGCATATGGTAATGAGCGGACTTTGTGAAAAGTGCCGGACTAAATAAGAAGATTACGGTTAAATTCCCAGATCTATCTAAAACACTTCCAATAGTCTTTGAGATTGTTCTTTACTTCCCCAATGACTCTCTCTGTCTGAGCAAAAGCAGTATCGGACATAAAACGCTGAGGCATGGGCTCCGGTTCCTGTATCTTGAATTCAAAGCCAGCTAATCCGGAAATCAAAGCCAGCCAGGCATAAGGTAAAACCTCCTCATTATAACCAGAAGCAATAAGGTCAATGACTTTACCATCGCAAACTTCGGCCATCCCTCTAACCTTCTCCCCGATCATTCTAAAGCCTTTTACCGGCAACCCCAAGGCGGTCAATTGATCATTAAAATGTGGGTCAGAGCCTCCGTTGCGAACGATAATCTGGGGCTTGAACTCCTGAACCAGCGGCTCCACTACAGATTCGAAGGCCAGTTTGTATGAATCGTAGTCGGCATCTACCGGCATCGGTATGTTGACAGTGAAGCCTTTACCTTCACCAGAACCGATTTGGTATTCGAAACCGGTACCCGGATAAAGAGTCCTCGGGTTTTGATGCAGGTCGATAAATAAAACTCTCGACTCCTCATAAAAATAATCGGCAGTTCCGTTGCCAGCGTGAGCATCAGTATCCAGGATTAGAATCTTGTCGAGTTTATGCTTTTTCATCAGATACATACCACAAAAGGCGACATCATTGTACAAGCAAAATCCTTCGCCGTAAGAAGGTTTGGCATGATGGAGCCCACCACCAATCGAGACTACTTTTTTATATGTATCATCCTGAACCAAAGCGCAGGCCATCTTAGCCTGTCCGACAACTCGTCTCGCTGCCTCCTCTAATTTCCCCGGCTTTCCAATAGGCATATTATCCATACTGTGATACTCATAAAACAGTTGAGAGTCCGGATAACTTAAACCCAGATTGGCAGCCTTGAAATATTCCCTGGTGAATTCGATATAGTCTTTTCGGCAAATTAACAGCAAATCATCATCTGTCGCCGTCTCTGCTTTGAGAATCCTGTAATCATCACCCTCAGCGACATTCTGCTTCAAAAAATGGATAAATACATCGACGCGGCTGCCACGAAAAGGATGTCCCGGGCCGAAATCGTATTCCCGCAGCTCTTGTTGATATAGAACTCCAATAGTCATAGCATCGCTTCGTGTAGACCTTCAGTTTAGTCTAGCACCACAATTTCCGCAAAATCTTGATGGACTAGTAATAGCACTGCCACATACGGCGCAATAGGACTTCAAACTTGAACCGCAAGATCCACAGAATTGTTGGCCGGGTGTAATTTGACAACCGCATTTAGGGCAGGCGACGCTCTGCTGTACCCACTGGGTTTGCTGAGCCGCTGGCTCATATCTCTTTACCGGTTCTGGCACAAACTCAGTTTTTGTCTGCGATAACCTGCCACCACCCCAAATAGCCACAACACAGACGGCAGAGATAAGCATCACGACTAATAGATTGAACCCGGCAGGAAGCCACAATATCAAGTTCAACAGCAGTCCTATTGCCCCCAGAACAAGTAGAATTCCACCTATTGCTTTCACTTATATTGCTCCATACAAGACTGATGAACTATT
>Ga0180433_10004761_pt1 | contig 18817 bp, 23 predicted proteins | sample SS_ome_8_FD_132980 | JGI IMG/M metagenome (GOLD analysis project Ga0180433, IMG submission 132980) | Hypersaline lake sediment archaeal communities from the Salton Sea, California, USA - SS_1_D_1 metaG | ecosystem: Environmental > Aquatic > Non-marine Saline and Alkaline > Hypersaline >... | reverse complement strand
TTTTCTTTTTCAGTTTCTTGACTATAGAAGGCAGCGTTTTGACACGGCCCTCGACTTGTTCATCCTTAAACTTTTGATCGAGCGTTGTTTTTACTTTATCGAATATATCTTCGTATGATCGCTCTGAACGTGCGGCCCAATCAGCCGGCTGGTAGCCTAAAAATCGCCCGGATCCGGCAGACGGTTCCAGTACATGGGGTCTAGCTATCTTATCAGCGCCAAACTTTCGGAGTGTATCCCAAGTGGTATTAATGACTTCCGGGGTAGTAAAGAAAGCATTTAAGCGGGAGCGCTCAATATCTTTATACTCTTTTTCAGTTGTGAGCTCTTTTAATTCAATACCACGCCTTTCCCATGCTTCATTATTGCGATAGTGATAGTTCGTAAAGGCATCATTAAAGGCGCTGTCACCGAATCCAGAGTATTTAGCAAGTATGGATTGTTCTTTTGGGGTTGCTTGCCGTTCTTCAGCTTCGATGTGTTTTAGTGTACGAATAGCTTCTAAGTTTGCATCGAAACGCGCTGCAGCTCCGGCCTTGTGGTTTATATCAGTAGTAGCATCAAGAATGATATCTCTAGGGGTAGAGGTATCAATTCTGCCAGGTGTTAATGGCTCTAATCGCTCTCTGTTTCTAGTATCTCTGCCCTGATTGCGCGATTCCACGCTATCTGAGGATCTTCGCCGGATTGGATCAAATTGTCGGCTACTCGTTCGGCTGCTCTCGCCTTTTGTTTCAGTAGCCCCTTGTCGTGTTTCACTCCCATTGTTTTGGCGAAGTCCCTGGCCTGGTCTATCAATTGATTGAATGTCGGGGGTTGATACTCCGGTATTTGATATGTCACGGTCATTTCCATCATCTCCTTCTTGTGTACTTGTCATAATACCACTTTTAACATCTATGTCAATACCTTGCATACCCCCGTACCTCCGTTTCTCTTTATTTTCAATGCGGTACGCCGTTCCTTTCGCCCCACTGCTTTATCTTTACAGTTATACCGCCGATTTTTCCCTTTTCTGGGCCGCCGTAGCGGCTTTGTGTTGTTCATGCCATTTTCCGTATATTCATTATCCCAACGAAAAATACCCCGATACCTACAACCACATATGGGAATCCGTAGGCTGCGCCGCTATCGACTACCACAGACGTGGCTATGGTCACAACACTGATACCAGCCACAACACTCAACCAGCCGATCCGCCGCTTATAGGCCCATAATGCTAGTAATGCCAGCCCTAGAAACAATACGGTATTAATTACTAATGACATGTTTTCCTCCCACCATGAGATTGTAGCAACATTATTTTGACACCAGGACAACACATCTCCGGCTGTTGTGCCACCAAATGATAATGGGCATAGTGTGACCTCTAATGATTTGGCTGTGCCCATATCCAACTGTGCCGTGTAGTTGTTGTACCCAACTGCTTGTACACGTAGGTCATACGGGGAAAACATCCTAGTGCCGTATCCAGGTAGCAACCATTCGTAGTCCAGCGCCTGTGACGGAATAGTTCCTGCTGCACTCACAGCCCCGTTATATACCTGTTGACTACCGGAATCCCACAGCGTTACGACGGCCCCCAGGTGTGGTGTCCCATCGGGATAACACACCTTTAAATCCAGTGTGTGCTGGCGTTCTATTCCGTGAGTATTTGCACCAAATTCGGACCAGTCGTACCAATCATCGCAAAAACAGTTTACTAGCGTCGCAGTTGCTTGGTTATTATATAAATAAAAATTGTAATCTCTTGGCTCTGAAATGTGTGCATTACGAATGGTTACCGCTGTATTACCTCTAAAAGCAACATTATAGCGGCTGTTATTAACCCGCCAGCCGACTATTGTAGCATCACCTAAATTCTGATACATCCCAGCCCACGTCCCCCACTGTACCGTATCAGTCAATTCTAAATCGTAGGTATGATACAATTCGACGTTGTACAGAACAGAATCCCGTATATATGATGGGGCCGATAAAGCATCTATTCGTACACCGTCATTGGTGCTCTCTAACACTTTCCCAATATCAGAACCAGTAAGCTGTATGTCACCACCACTGCTGTATATACAAAACCTTGTGTATGTAGACTCTTCAAATATAATACTGCCGCCAGTGTCGCGCCAGATTGCATTGTCCTCCAGTTGTATGATTTCTTCGTAGTTGGCGGATACAATACCATCTGCAAACGACAATTGGCAGTTATCGTTCGTTAGTAGTGTCGGTGTAACATCGTTACCAACGTACAGTTTTGCTGTGGTGAAAAATTGCCGTGTACCTAGTTGGTGCCATGGTGATGTACCAGGATGGGCGATTAGCAACGCATCATAGATGTCCTGATACGATACAGGTGATCCGGTGACTGTAACAACGTTGGACACGGCGGTATAAGTAGCAGAGTGTACCCCGATGTGTAGATTCACATTATCCATCCATCGCGGATCATTGATCGTTACCCTGATCCCTCGATTTTTGGTTAAATCAACTGTCTTATCAGTAATTTGTGCACTGAGAGTTTTAGCATCATCCGGGATGGTATAAAACCGGACCAAACCGGTATCTGTATTTACTTTGATGTGGTCATCCCCGTTGGTGCCGCTTGTAATCCAATAATAGGACTGGAGTGGATACGATTGTATTTCCGATGATGACAATCGTGATGGGTTTGGAGTAATGAAAAAATCCCAATTATGTGAATTGATTTTTTTAACTGTGATTATCTCATCGCCCCCGGATCCGTTGCACTTCCACTCAATTTGTCCCCGGGGTGTATAGGTAACACGCGGCGCGTCCTGTAGTGATATTTGGGCAAAAGACGTAGACACCGTGCCGATAATCAACCCGGCCACGATCAACCAGGCGATGGCCAAAACAAGAGTGATACTCCGGATGTTTACCATAGTCCTTCCTCTTCCGCTAATCCTGGTGTTGGTATTAATTCTTCATCTGGTCGCGCGAAATTATCAGGTTTCATGATCTCAATAAATTTACTACCATTATTACGCTGTATCATCCGGACCGGCCCCCCTTGTCTGGCCAAATTTTGTAATTTGCAGTGGGCCTTTTCTAATAATGTTCTGTGTTGGCCTTTGGTTTTAGTGATGGTTTTTGATATTTGTGCGTCCGATACTGATATATAATTTCCGTTATCAACTATTCCTAGCACATCAGCATTCGCGGTCAACCATCCCCAAAACTGTGAACCACGAATCATGCCTAATGTATCCCTGTACTGCCGGAATTGTCGCTCTTCATCTTGAGCCCGTTGTTCCCCAGATGGGTAAATTTCACCATCTGGGCCTACGATGTTTTCCCCACTTTCGAATTTGTATTTTTTGGCGAATTGAAACGTATCATGAATTTTGTCCGTCTTATAGTAATCCCAGATCGGTCTACCATCCAACGTGAAACATATCGGTCGATTGGTTTGCCCACCGGTAAAATATCCGGATTTGTCCTGCACAATGTAGAGAAATCGCTGGCCCTTTTTGAGTCCGTTTTCCCTGCCGGCCGGGGTAAAAAATAGATCGCGGCATTGGATATTCAGATCAACTTGATCTAATGTGCCGTACGGTAGATAATGGCCAAACTGGCAACTCAAGACGAATTTCAATGATCGCTTTCGTATCTGTTCCAGGAATTTGGTAGTTACCAGATTTTGATTTGTTACCGTTCTTAGTTTGTCGATTTTTGTATCAACTTCATCTATCTGGTTCATTGCCCCGGGTGGTTGCTCTAATCGGAAACTAATTAGATCATCCCAATTCAACACAAGAGGCATCTTTTTGAAACCATCCCGAACCAGGTTTTCAAAAATATAATCCAAATCAGTGTATACCTCGATATCATCCCGGTATTTTAAGTGCCAAGCGCCAAACCAGATCACCCCCAAACTTTTTCCGGATCCACGAAAACCATTGAACATAATAACGTACTCTTCCGGATACCAGTCGGCCATTTCCTCGTCTTCGCCGGCATCATCCATTCCGTATCCTTCCGGATCCGCTACTATTTGCTCTACTATTTCATTGAAATCAAGGTCATTCATTTTTGATCGTAATCTTCCTCATATTCATGATTCTGTTCCCGTTTGTCCTTTTTGCGTCGCTTAATATTCCGGTCATCATCATGCCCATTACGGCCCGGCATCGATCCAGGAGCAATCATACCGGTCATCATCATGATTTGTTCCCCCCGGCTACGTCCGTCTTCAGCGAATGATGCCGCGCATAACGATTCGATGAAACTGATCGTTTTGGGATCATCCCCAGCGATATCTAAAATAATAGATATGTCGGTACCGTCCTCAATTGAAAATCGTGAAATAGCGATCGTGTTTAAATAGTTTCGTTCACGGTCCTTTGAAACTTTTATTAGATCCTTATTCCCGCCACCACCAAACGGCATTGCGATTGGGAATTTTTTATTTTCCATCGATTGGCACCCCCCTCGGGACATCAGTCGGCTTGGATCCTCGTGGCGGTTCCACTGGGAATACGTTTCCTTCAGTGCTATTAACTTCAGGTGTGGTGTTTTGTGCCGGTTTCACATTAGTCGTTTGTTGGGTTTCAGTAGTTGGTTCAATGTTCTCGTCATCGCTACTTTTCGCACCAGACACCGCGGTGAATACCAGCATAAATATGATAAACAGGACGATCACAATTAATATGACCACCCATGTTGATTTCAGCCCTTTTGTGATTTTACTGTTCTGGTTTTTATGTCGGCGGCGAATCATACGGGCAATAGTTTTTGGATAGGTTTCAACTATAGCGTACATTTTCGCGGCGGACACCTTGATACTGTCCGCTGATGGCATACTAAAATGCCCGAGCCCGTCCGGTTCATAAATACCCACATTGTTGTGCCGAACCACATATACCGACTTTTTATGAAATATTCGGTGGTATCGGTTTATCAAACTGTTTGGAATTTCTTTAGCGATCTGCTGTATATTCGGTAAATACTGCTCGATTACTAATCCATGGTCAGTTATAACCAGTATTTCATCAGGGATTAAATATGGTATCGGCCCGGAATCTTCTTTTACTAGCGACTGTTTGCGTTTGAACAGCTTCATCATATTCATACGAATGCCTCTTTTACGTTGTTAAACAGTCCGGCCCCAGCGCAGACAATAATTGTCACCAGGGCCAGTATCCCTAATGCGATATACAACACCGGCATCCAACGTTCCCATTGATAATCCGTTTCTATTTCTCCGGCCACCATGCCGATCGCTTCACTCCTCCCGTCTTCCAATAGTATTTCTTTCGATTGGCATTTATCCGCCCACTCACCTTTTTCAAATAAATATGCTTGGGCGCTGTTTTCGTACAGAATAGCGCACTGTCCCTCGACATGTAGTTTTCCGTTTTTGTCGCGGCGTAGCAGCACTCCTATACATTCCGGAACTGAGTCATAAGCGAACCGGTTCGGCTTATCAAGGAAAAAGGCCCCGGTAGATACCAGGGCCTTGTCCTCAATATGACTATCTTCACCGAACACAAAGCAACGCTCAGTTGGCAATTGCGCTGGTTTTAGATGCAGATTGAACATTTACGTGCCTCGTCCTATTCCCTGTTGTATAGATCAAAACGGTTTCTTGCCACCCGCTCCGATATATCCCAGGATACCCGGAAGGCTGATCACGGCGATGGCGTACAACATCGGGATGATCGTGAAAATGTCCAGCCCTAAGAAATCGTCAGCGTTGGCATGGTTAACGATATCGTCCAGAAATTCAATTACGATCGGCGCTAACAGGACCATCACGATTGCGGACAGCGGCGCTGATATAGCGGTTTTCATATGTATAGTCCCGCCCCGCTGGCCGATCCAGGCCAATATCACCCCGAATATGATCAGGCCAACACCCATCATCATTGGGACCATCCCCCACAAGTCCTCAGACCCTGGGTAGTCGGCCCACGTAATGCCGGTATCGTTGAGCATGTCGGCTATCGTGGTCATTGCCAGTGCGATCATGATCATACCGATGAACATGGACACGGCCCCAGCCATGATCCCCTTCAAACTCCCGACATTACCACTGGACATACCTCCTGAGCTACCACCTTTTTTCCCTGGCATATTTACCTCCTTATAAAATTTCTAACGGGTGCCCCCCGAAAGATCAAAAGAAACTCTTAACCAGCATAAATATCAACCCGGCCCCGATCAGAAATGGAACTGCGGTCATAAAACCATTGAGATAGGTAAACGTGGAATTATCGCGCTCCCTGACATAATCAATGCTCAGAATACGGGTGCCGGGATCCACTAACCCATCAACAGTCACGTCGTATGTTGCGTCGTCGTAATCCATAATGAACGGATCGTCTGATGCATCATTAGAATCGGCGTCCATATGGCTGGTATCACCGTAATAATGTTCGTAGGTTAGTCCACAGACTACTGATGTTTCTCCAACCCCGATGTTGGCGCTGAAATTTTCCGTGAAATCTTCGCTCAGAGTAGCATCAATGAACGGTGGGAGTACATTACCAATCATCATTAGCCCGAACGCAAAGGAAATGATCGCAACAATTACAATAGCAGGTTTATTTCCGCTCACAATCTCGTCTCCAATCTCTGTATTTTCAATAGATACGTATAAAAACCTAAGTAAAATCTACGTATTTTCTAAGTATTATAACATCCCAATATTTGATTTCCTATGTGCGTCTGCCGCACATAGGAATACCCCTTATCTCCTATATACTTACATTTTACTTAGATTCTACGTAGACAAATCTCAGTATTTTATGGTATAATGTGTGAAATGATAAGCAAAGCTGGCCGCCCTGAATATGTGGCAGTATTGCCAAAGGAAGATATAGAATCACAAATGGCTATATTAAATAGATTCTATGAAATAATTGATACTTTGACTCATTGCCAAATGCTGGGATTAGGCAGAGCATTACTAATCAACCCTGCTAGTATTCGGCAACATTATAAAACCAGGCGTTGTTACCCAGGGAACGACGTAGCGAAAAGAGTGATAGAATGGGATCAAAATGGCAGACCACTAACAACCCGCAAACTACACGACGACTGGTTCGACTTCTGATATTACCGATACTGATCAGTATTGGTTTTATCTTTAGCATCAGTGCTATTGCTTTCGCTGATACCGCTCCGGATACCCTCAAAATACACTCTGCTGTTGTATCTAAAAATCTGGCTGAAAACGGTGATATGCTGGTAGCAGCACATTATGAAGTGGCCTGGGATGCTACAGAAGATTACCCGACTGAGCCGATTGATGACTATATCCTCTGTCAAATGATGACCACTACCGGATCTTACACGTATGCCGCTGTTTCCCCCTATCCGTTCGTTGATGATGGGTATGGTGAAGGCGTTATATCATTTTATTACACCGCTGATCAGGTAGACATTTTGGGGTTGGAATGGCTCCAAAATTATATGATTCGGATTACCACCAAACTGGGCTGGGTGGCACCTGTTGAAAAATACGATTACACCCTCTCTGATACCGATTATTGCCCATCTGAATATACAAGCAATAACCGATTGTGGCTTAAACAATGGGTATTGGATACAGCCCAGAGCCTGGAAACAAATTGGGGGCTAACTGCATCACTAACCACAGTATCAATTGAGAGCGTTTTATCGGAATATGGAGAAATGTATTTTTTGCAAGCGATCCCTGGGCTCCGGTTTTTATGCCCCGACTTATTCACGTATACTTTATTTTGCCCTGATGTCCCCTCGGGATCCGGAACACCGACACTGGCTGAAGATCTAAAAGACCGGGGTGAATACGATGGAACTATCGTTGAAAGCGGGCTCGATACATTAGCGTCTATATTCGGTAGTGAAATAGTCGGTTTAAATTTGATAGCCATCGGCCTGATAGGTCTATTGATGGGATTATCCTACTGGCAATTACAGAACACACGACCCGGTATGATTCTAGGATTGTATACACTACCGATCGGTGCAGAGTTGCATTTCACAGAATTGGTTGTCGTAGGATTCATTGGCATTTTATTCACGCTGTTCACAGCAAAAATATTGTTCTGGGATAAAGGTTAATGAAAAGTCGATATATAATACTTGCTTTAATCGTGATACTGGTAATAATAGGTATCATTAGTGAATATGCCAGCGCCCTACCTGGATACAATTATTACACTAAATACGAATTTACAAATACCGGCACTCAGACATATGCAGCGCCGATAAATTTCGAAATTAATGCATCTGGTATGATCGATGGGTACTATATCAAGCCGGATGCCAGCGATATTGCAGTTACCTATCTAGGCCAAACCGAATATCTAACCGCCATGAACCTGAATAGTGGTTCGGCGGTCTGGCGTTACGAATATACAACTATCCCACCTGATGGACAGGCTATCAAAGTTTTTTGGTACGGAAAAAATACGGCAACGCGTAACCAGCCATGGATCGCCGCCCCTGAAGATGTGTGCACCCAAATCAACCCGGGTTCCTTCAATTTTTCCGGCACCCAGCCGTTCGCTATCCAAATGATGGTCGAACCAGCCACATACCCAGGGACCAAACAACTCGTAATTGGTAAGGGTGATAGTTGGAAACTGGAGCTTTACCCGCAAACCAATGAACTGGAAGAGCCCTGGTATATGTGGTCTGTCATGTCAGCGGCTGGAAACGTGATCCATTCAGCCACGATTACCGCTCACCCCTATACAAGTGTGTATTTATGGTGCTGGTACAACGGTGAGTATATCTGTGTATCAGATGGATCCTCATATAAATCTGAAATACTCCCAACGGGGTTAGTGGCAACAGGAAGCCCGGTCGTAATGGCCGCTGCCGATATCATTATCGATGATCTTAGAATTACCACTTCGGGATCTGTTACCGCGCCCGCTGGCGGATCTCCGCCGCCGGCTGGCACCATCTACACGTTAGGCCCGGATACTAATTATGTATTACCACAAAATGCTGATGCAAAGGATTTCCGGTCCAGCGATCCAGACGCGGCGGCGTACATGGCCAATGGCATCACTATAGAGAGTGATACTAATGGGTATGGATGGGTGCACTCTACGGACCTGGAGTACGGCGCCGAGGCATTTATTATTGAGGATTATCCCGGTGGGGTCGGGGACACAATCACCGGTGTTTCGCTGCATGTATCAGGCAGGATAGATTTCGGACCATACCATATATTGGATTGCGCTGGCCCGGTCAAGGCTAGTATCCATTGTGTATTACGAGTAGGTGATGAAGGTTACTATTTCGCCGAAGATACAATAACTGGTAACCACAATACCAGTGTGTATTATTATTACAATACCGGTACACGGACACTGACTCCAAATGGCCAACCGTGGACCGCTGCCGATATCAATGATTTGCGGGTATACGCGGTGATCGAGAACTGGTGCGATGGCTCCGGTGCGCGGATTCACATAACTGAACTAACTGCCAGGGTGAGTGCACAATGATACGATCATTGATCCTGTTGGGGATTATTGGGTTATTTCTGGTCATCGCGCCGACTGCCTGGGCGGGCGGCGGGGATCCATGCGACATCGCCGATCATCTGACAATACCGGACTACCAGACCTGGGCGGGTGGCGGCGCTGATAGCGGCCCAGCGGCTGTACTGTATAGGGGCGAAAATATAGCTGGGAATCATGTTGTGATTATGTGTTGGCCAAACAGCGGGACACAGACTCTAGTACGAACATATGAAATCTCACCAACCGGATCTATATCAGGGGTGATCGATACCGAACTAATAGACTCCCGTTCGTATGACCAAATACATTTGGCCAGACTAAACGAAACAAGTGATTGGGTATTGATTTCTAAATACAATCTGGGTAGCGCGGATTTTGCCTCGATCCGTGTCACTAGTGAAGGTGGGATCTCAGAGGTACAGGATACCGCGAACCTCGCGGCGATTGTGTACGATTTGTCAACTGGCGCTGGAAACTATATACTCGCCTCCGTTTATGGAGCTAAAACCTATACGATCACCATATTATCAGATGGCGAAATCGTGTTTGCGGACAATTGGGATTATGGACTGACTGGCAACAAGGATTTAATGGCAGTACCTACTTGGCAGGATGGTACTGATCGCGGGTACATCGTCGGCCAGGGAATCGGCCATTATTGGCGCTCTGGTACCTACTCAATCTCTAACGGGGATATTGCAACGGTATGGGCTGCCACTCAAGCGTGGACATACATCGGAGCCAGTAACCTCTCTGGCGATACGTGCTGGTTGGGTGATATCGACGGGAATAATGATCTATACGTATCGGCGTATGGGGCATCAAGTGGTCACGGCGGAGATCCAGATATAGGCGTGGAAGTATTCCAATACGATTACCCCGCTCACCTGGTATCTACTGGTACTGGATACCTGTACGATGCGTCGTCTGGCGACGTGCACCAAGTCGTGAATATTGCGCCCGGTGTAGCCGCCGTATTCTACCGCGTTGGGGTGAATAACTATTTATCAATGTTATATGGCATCGATGATACTGGATCGGTCAGCCAGGAATGTATCAGCGCCGGTACACGCGTCGGCACACCTGATTATGTGACCGGCGCTGTATGCCAGTTGGGTGATACGAATTATGTTGCGTTTACCTGCATGGATACCCCGGATATCGATCTGTACGTATTGGAAACCAAATACCCGCCAGTTGTAACAACCGATTCGCTGGTGGAGCGTGGTCACAATGAGGGAGATGCCCCGCCGTTGCTGTTCGGTGAAGGATCAGTACAGGATATCGGGTCTAGTGATGTGTTTGAATGGGGATTCGTCTACAATAAAATTGGCTATCCGACTTGTTCAGGTTCGAAAATTTCATTTACTGAAACCGCTACCGCGCCGTTTACATTCAGTGGTACGATAACCGACAATCTCCGTTTCGATCAACCGTATTTCGTGCGCGCCTATGCGTGTAACCAGTCTGGCACCGGGTATGGCCGGCAATTGACTACATATACACACCCTCTATATAGCGATCTGATTCTAGATTTGGAGTTTGAACCTCTACATATTTCCAGCGGTACTATTTCAGATCAATCCGGTTATGGGCACGACTTCAGTTACACATTAGCCGCTAATCCAGCCGGACTCGATACCACGATTGGCGATATAGTCCCTACAGATTTAGCTGAATACACATGCACTGGTACAGACTGCCAACATTTCTTTGATGCCCAGTTTATAGACCCAGAGGGGTATATTATCAATCCTGGTAGTTCTAATGTGCCTAGTGTGGATTTCTTGCCTGAAAATACCGTGCCAGCTCGTCTGTTTTGGTTATCCGGATTGACGATATTATTTTGTGCTCTCGGTTTCTGTGTTTATCGATATACCCGGGTTTTGCTGGTCACCGCCGTTATTGGTTTGCTGTGTATATTTTGGGCTTGTTATCAAGGTTGGATGGGCTGGTGGGTATTCGTTATGTGTGTCATTTTGACACCAGGATTATTACTAAAGGACGAAAGCCGGCAACCGTTTTAGGATGTGAATGATGCGAATACAGATCATAATTTCACTCGTTTTCATTTGGCTGGTGGTGGGTATCATCGGTAATATTCTTGAAGGTGAATTTGTTAAGCAGCAAGATGTCGAGATGATCAACGAAATGACCAGTTACCAAATATTGAGCTCTCAAGGTTTCATGGGGATCCCGGTGATGGGCATTGCGTTTTTCCGCGAATTACCGGCATTTATCGCATTCGATTATGACTGGCTGACCAGCGGTTTTGCCATTATCAGGCTGCTTATGATGGCTGTGAGCTTAGGTATCATCTGGGGGCTGGCTCAAACCTTTCTGCCGGGGATGTTTGGTGCCCTGGGCAATCTCTTGCGATGGAACCGATGATAATTACGGTATCATTTCGGTAGGCCACTGGCAATTCACTGTATTGGCCATGTAAAGTTTCATATACCACTGATTCATTATAATTTAAATCCTGATACAACCCAGATATAGTAGCCATCCGTTCTATAACATACTTATTATCATATTCCCATGTGCTGCATATAAAATAATCACATTCAATCTGCTGCATCACATCTATAAATTCCATCGGATCTTTAGCCATGTATAATTCTATTATATGATCGATGTGCCCACGAAACGCCGCTTTTGTTAATGGCACACGATTAGATAGATCAACAACCCAATAATTATAATTTGTCAAACATGCCACTTTAGCATCGTGCGGTGTATCACTATTGATATATCGTAGCGCTTTTTGCCAATCACTATCCGGCGCCATGCGATGATTCCCTTGTAGTGTGATTGTAGCCCACGATGATACTGCTATGATAGTTACAATTAACATACCGATCACCAACCGCGCGACATGCGTCTTTAGTGTGTCATACCCCCCAATTTCCTGATATTTACTAAGCGCAAAATTAGCGCCTACTCCAGCCAATATACACGCAGTAGGAACTGCGAATAAGAGCACCCTTGACACCACTGCTGCAGACGCGATCGATACGATCAACATAATCACTATTACCGCTAGTTTATGATCGGGTTTTTTAATTACTGCATATACTCCAAGTATTACCAATGGCACTGACCAGCCAAAGTAAAGAAATACATCAGCTAACCTGATCGATTGCATTTCCCCGATATCCTCTGTATTGATACCCATAACTAATATCGCTATTCGGGTAAAACCATATACTATCCCACCAATCAAAGTAAGTGAAATGATAGATAGTTTCATGTTCATAGCAACCATAATCCGATATCCTATAACCACTACCGGTATACTCATTACGATTAAACCGCCAGCCAGGTGCCATTGTGCCCATTGAGTTATTGCCATAACCACGACAATCACTAATCCAATCATGTGTTTCCATAAAGTATGTGGCCATGCCAATATTACTACCAATGCTAGTAAATACAGCATAATACTCAACGCGTCCCGATCCAGATACCCGGTCGCTGTGATAATACCACTATGTGGAATTAATGCCCACGTGATGACCGTGGCTATTGCTGTGAGTTTTCCCCAGTATCTGGACACAAATATGTATAATAATATAAATATTGCCAGATATAATATTAATGGCACCACACAACTGGCCGCTTCTATCCCAACAATACGACTAATTACGTATACTGGGTAGGTAATTCCACTATGCCATGGATATCCTTTTACGGCCACAAGCGGGTTTTGTGGGTACTGGGCTAGATGATGGAATAGATACGAATCGACGCCCAATATATAGTAGTTGGAGTTGAATAAATGAGCACATCTAGGGATTAATCCCACCAATGCGATGAACAATAATAATATTTTCATTGATCACGAGATCGTATCTTCCGATACGCACGCTTGCATAGAAATATGGGCCATGAAAACATCATTACCGCAATACCGATAGTGATCGCAGCCGATAACCCTGCCAGCGCCTGATTGCGCCGTTCCTTGTCCGGTATGGCGATCGCCCGTGCATACATATGATCCGCCATTTCACGTCGGTACCGAAATCCTATTAGTATGCCGACAATGGAATATACCAACATGATCATCCAAATATCCATAACTCTCCCTTTAGGTAGTATAATCCCGAGTTATCATTAACCATTTTTGACGTCCGAAGTTGTTTGTTTTTATTTTTGTAACCTTCAGCCCCCGTCCAGTGCATACGCGTTTCACCCAACTGTAACGATGCCGGATCATTCCCCCGATATCCGATTCATGACTCCTGCCTACCCATTTGTCTCCGTCGTAATCTTTCCATAGCCGAGCCGGTAGGTATGAGGCAAACAGTTTTGCGTTTGGATTGGCGGACAATAGGTAATTATCCAGCATCATTTCTATTTGGTATTTGGCTGCGTGTGACCAAATCGACCTGGCCACATAGTAATCGAACCGTACACCAAATACGTTAAAATCAAAGTTAGGGTTAGCATCTATTATTGGCTCTATGCCGGACGTTCGCCGTACCCACTCAATGCCAGTATTCACCATTTTAGTATTCGGCTCTATGCCGTAGTAGTGGTTTGGCAACAGGAAATGACATAACCACCATCCGATACGCAGACACCCGCAGCCAATATCTAGTACATTGCTATTAGGCTTCAGCCCGTTGCTAATCAATAAGCTGATTGTCTCCCGGCCAGCCACATCGAATAGGTTTTTGGGCCCCCCTGTAAAGTCAACATTCAATTTATCCAATTCTCTCCCCCTTCAGGACGAATAATCCTGTGCTATAAAACCATCCCGACTTGTTGGTTTCGCTTTCTTGCCAGCTCGCAATAATCGGGATTCAGTTCGTACCCGATGCACTTTCGCCCCAATCGTTGAGCGACCCAGGCGGTTGTTCCGGATCCCAAAAACGGATCGAGCACCGTGTCGCCCGGTTTGCTTCCGGCCAGTATGCAAGGTTCGACTAACGCTTCCGGGAATGTTGCGAAGTGGGCCTCTGGATACGGTTGTGTTGCGATTGTCCAGACTGAGCGCTTGTTGGCACCCTTCAATTGTTGTTCCTCTTTTGTCATCGCATCCCAACGGTCGTTAAAACCTGCATGTCGCAGGGAATGACCTCGTTGTTTGTCGCTCTTAGCCAAATTCTCCAGCGTCTTTCGGCAGGACCTATTCCCGTTAAGAGGATCCTTCGGCCCACCGGTTTGTAGATCAAACGACGGTTGATTGATTCGTTCAATAGTTGATTCCGCGAATGGTTCCCGTATCGCGTCCGCATCGTAGTAGTACCGCGCCGACTTACTCAATAGAAATATGTATTCATGCGCCCTTGTTGGCCGGTCCTGTACTGATTCAGGCATCGGGTTCGGCTTCGACCAAATGATGTCGCATCGAAGATACCAGCCATCGGCCTGAAGTGCAAATGCAACTCTCCAGGGGATTCCGATTAGGTCCTTGGGCTTGAGGCCAGATACAATAGTGTTAGGTTGATTTATAGCCGCAAAATTACCAGTAGGAAAGCCATTTGTAGTGCTGTTGCGATAATTTATTTCAGGATTTCGAGATGTGCTGTTATGCGCGTAACCATCCCCAAAATTCAGCCAAACGGTCCCGTCCTTCCGAAGCACCCGCTTGACCTCTCGGAAAACCTTGACCATCTTTTGGACGTACTCTTCCGGCGTCTTTTCTAACCCGAGCTGCCCCTCGACTTTGTAATCCCTCAAACCCCAATACGGCGGACTGGTAACAACCGTCTGGATTGTCGATGCTTGAATTTCGGACATATCCAGGCAGTCCTTGTTGTAGATTGTGACCATCCCGTTAGACATCATGATGATTAGTCCTGATTTATACCTTTTTGCCGCCGTGCCTGTATGCACGATTCCTATTCTTTTCCAACTTCAGGCACACAGTTACATCAAAATCAACATCGAACGCTATTATGCAATCAAGCACCCGGATGAGTATGTCCGCCATTTCCTCTTTGAAGTTTTCCGTATCATCGTTCCGGAATGCTTCCAAAGCCTCGGACGCCTCAGAATGTATCAATGCAATGATTGCTGGTATCTTATACACATCATTCCAATCCGACTTGGCGGTTATATTCCACCCGTTTGCCTGGTTGATTTTGCGAATTTCGTTTCCAAGCTCTTGCAGTGATTTGTATTCAACGGCTATTTCTTGTTGCATAACGTAACTCTCCTGATGATTAGTCCTGATTTCTCTCCAAAATTACCAGCCCTTTATTTGACAACCCACAACGGCGCCATCCGGCCATTACAAAACAATACCCCGGATTACTCGATCGAATTTTGGTTGAGTCCACAAATGTGAATAACCGTTCTCCGGGCCAGCGTTCCCATGCTAGTTCTGAGGCTGTTGATATTAAATCACTCGATAACTGTGGCCCTTCGTTTCGGAATACCGCGCAATTTACACCGTATTGATCATCCAGCCGATATAATTGTTTTGACCAGACGAATAGTGCATCACATAACGGGGTGAGCAATATCAGGTTTTCCCCTGGAGCTGCGAATCGGTTATAATTTTTCGACCATAACCGCGTGGCGCCGTTCTTACGCGCTGAGTAATGCCGTAGATATAAACCAAGCGCCCTCGGATCACCATCCCGTATCGGTATCCATTTATTCAATATTGCAGTTGACATCATGATGATTAGTCCTGATTTGCCAGTTCGAGCAACAAATTTTCTCCAGCTTCAGTAATATCAAAAAACCCTGTTTTATATGTCGTTGCCAGTCCCTTTCTGACCAGCGCACGGCACGCAGATAGATATGGGGCGTTACCGTACCCCGCTATTGGTACATAAATGATTCCGGCTTGTTTGCGCCGATATAAGTGCTTCAACATCTTCAACTGGATATCTGTTAATTCTCTCATAACCCCTGACTCCTACTCTTGATTTGCCAGTTCTAGTAACACATCCGCATGGCAAGGGCTATCGAGAGGACACCAACAAGCAAGGTCTTTTCCTTTGAGTTCGTAAATGTGTTCCCTTATCCATACAGCCCGTTCATTTGAGGATTGCGTAACCCATCGCTTAAACTCGTTTACTGCCGACTGTCTACCGTAATCGTCTACTGTAAACGGATTCCCCCATGCCGTTGGCCTTCCGACATAAACGGTATTCCCCGGCATTGTCCAGCCTTTAACTCGTTTCCGTCGTATTCGCTTCGCCATCATTCCCCCTTCAAATCATGATGTTTTATCCTGTTGTCTATAACAGGTGCCGCCATCGAAACCGGCCCAGCGACTGCAACGGCACCAGCACGCATTCATCCCACCAGGCACGCCACAGCGGGCGCGGATCCGGCGCGGGATGTGGTATCGTGCAATTCGGGCATGGTTCGCCATACCATAAAATTCGACCGCACAATTCACATAATTCCGGTTTCATAAAGATAACCCTCACCAAATATTTGATCTAATATCGATAAGTGTTCCAGATTCGCGCCACTGATAACACGTTGCACCCCCGGTTGTATCTCGATTCTGTATTCTGAATTACGCTGATTTGGTATCTTATTGACTATTCGCACGATCGTTTTTAATGCTGGAAACCGGATCGATTCCAAAAAGTCCTTTTCCTTACGGCCTTGTGATTTCTTGTAAATATCGATCATCAAAACAGCCCGGTCACCAGGTAAAAACTTAGGTCTTGCACACATCATAGGCTCCCATATACTCATAACCAGCTACTTGTTCACAATGTTCACACGGTATTTTCAAAGCTGGTATATTCGTATTTCCTGTTTTCTCCAGATGCTTTACAACTGACTCAATAACCGTTATTTCACGTTCCTTAGAGCATCCGTTACATCGTAACTTAACGATATTCTTAAACCCGTTGTTTTTATTTGATCCCCCTTCCAAAGGGGGATTATAGGGGGTTTCTTTACTAAAGTGAGTAGGTAAGGTAAGGTAAGGGGCTGGTAAGGAGTAGGTAGGGAGCAGGAAAGGGGCTGGGGTTGTGCCAGTAGCCAAAAAAGGACATAACCCACCGCCCTTCAACGGGCATGACTCCGGGCATGACTCAGCGTCGGACTCGGAGTAGTGCCCGGAGCAGGGTTTGCAAAAGTCCTTTTTGACTTGTTGCACCATCCTAGCAAATTTCCCCTTAGCTTTACGGTCATCAGTTTTTATAACCCATTCCTGGTGCTTTTCCCAATTATGTATTTTTAAAGATACACCCCCGTTATTTTCAAGGAATCCTGATTCCAATAATGCTTGTCGTAATTTGTTTGCGTTACCCTTATATGGCACAGTGGCGGACGCAGCCCACACTAAATCCTCATCATCCCAGCCACATAATTCTCCATTTATCCTTTCTTCCGCGGCTGTTAACCATATATCCAGTAAATGATCTAAGTAAGACGGACCTAGTAGTTTGCGTAATTTACGCCGTTTTCGGTGCCCTTTAAAACTGAGTTTTACTCGTATATCTTCGACTGCCATAAATCCCCCTTATCATTTACCTGGGTACTGTGTTATACGTTGCCATAAATTAGTTTTTTCATATACTTTACAACCAGCTGCCACTGCGTCATATTCCAATTTATTTACCCATTCACGCGGCGGGTAGAATTCCGGCTGTTGAGTGGTTTGGCTACGTCCGCCGATAATTACCCAATCAAATACACTCAAATCATGGAATTCTAATTCCTCTAGCATGGGCTCACAACTGACGAATTTAACCGTAGCATCTATACCATGGAATACTTCCTCAGCTTCTGTTATGCGCGATTGTTTATCAATCGTTGCGCCTACCCATGCGTTCGGCGGGAATGTATAATCCAACAATTCGAATGGCCATTTGGTTAATAGAAGATAATTCCATTGGGGAGTATCATTTATTACATTCAATATAGCTAATATCCATTCTTTCGGCACCCATGGACCGAACATATCAGCCATACTGCAAGTGAATATATTTTTGAACCCGATGTTTTCACTCGCGGTCACTGGCACTTGGTGGTTAAATGGAGAATACAACCGATCTGGATGAAATGTCGGTTCGAATCCCTGGGGCGAAAAACGATTGGAAATATCCCTGGCATAACAATATTTGCAACCGGTATGGCACCCGGTAATCGGATTCCATGACCATCGTGCCCATTCGATACTGTCCGTATCTTGCTTGTTAAAACCAGCTGTACTTTGTCGCGGTGCGGTATCGATGATTTGCGCTTGTTTTTCCTGATCGTATGACTTCCATTGATCGAGTGAGTACTGTTCCTTTCGGGTTGATTTCATAAATCCTCCTTGTTATACTTGTTCTAATTAGTGCAAATAGGTTTCTAATGAAACGTATGATCCTTGCTACGATTGGGGCTATTATTGAAATGGT
>Ga0180433_10004760_pt1 | contig 18819 bp, 19 predicted proteins | sample SS_ome_8_FD_132980 | JGI IMG/M metagenome (GOLD analysis project Ga0180433, IMG submission 132980) | Hypersaline lake sediment archaeal communities from the Salton Sea, California, USA - SS_1_D_1 metaG | ecosystem: Environmental > Aquatic > Non-marine Saline and Alkaline > Hypersaline >... | reverse complement strand
TCCGTTGGGTATGAGTTGCGAGAACCGGCGGACACCAAGTTGGCTGCGCTCGTTTCCGAATCCGACCGACTTCGCTTTGTCATCGATCAAGCGGCGGCCCCGGCCGTTCGCGATTGCGCCGATCCGCGAAACCATGATTGCAACGCGCCATCGACGGCCGCCGAGCGAAAGCGCGCCCAGGTGCGAGTTCTCAAAGTGCCACACGGAATTCCCGCCGAGCGCCTCCGCCCGGTTGCCGACGGCGAATTGCCATTGTATTTCAAAGACGGTCAGTACATGGTGTTGCGATGATTATTGTCGACGAATCATGGCTTGTGCGGGCGGGCGCGCTGACGCAGATGGCGTTCCGGTGCCTTTCAGGCCTTTGTAGAGAGGGCGAAAGTTCATGCTCGCGAGCATGACCCCAATCGCGCCGATGCCGATGAACCCCCATTTGGGAAGATTCGTTTGCATCATGGCGGCGATCACCAGTGCCACGCCCATGGCAACGTACAAAAAAGCGACGGCTTCGCGAAGCATTGTTTTTTTTTATTTTGAGACCGCGCCGCCGAGAAGCGCGTCTTTCATTCGAAGCGCATCGGTGCCGAGTCGTTGCATGTCGGCGAGTTTTTCTTCCGCCTCTTCTTTGCTCATATTTTCGAGGTCGCCGAGTTTTCCACTCGCGAGCACACGCTCGCCCAACACTTGCACGAACGAATCGTTGGCCAGATTCTCCGAACTCATGTTCGTGAGACTCGCTACGACGTCACCCAGAATGCTTGGTCCTTCGCGTGCGAATTTTTGCAGGTCGGCGTCGCTCATCGTGTCGGCAAGGCGGACTCCTTCTTCGAAAAGGTCGGAGGCGTTTCGCGATCCCGTTCCTTGCACCATCGAAACGGCTAGGTCGCATACGCGGTCCATCATTTCGCTGGGAACGACGCAGTGCATGCGCGCGTGATGATTTAGCGTCTGAACGTTGCGCCACATGACGTCATGGCTCTTTTGAAAACCCGGGTCGTCCCATTTGTCGACGATGTTGAGTTCGCGAAACCACTTGTTTTCGCTTGCCATCTGGCGAAACATTTCTTCGTCGCGATGCTGCGCGCATTCGTAAAAGGGCGACATGCTCACGTGCCACTCGCGCACAATTTTCTCTCGCACCGATTCGATGCGTTTGCCGACCGAGAGTTCGAGGGCACGCTGGGCCGTGGCGGCGCAATCGGGAAAAACACGTTGCAGCGAATTCAAAAGTCGATGAAGTTTCTCGATGAAAACTTCGCGGTGATAGCTCGGAGCGTTGGGAGCGGCGATCGGTGTTGCCATTTGACTTTACGGGCGAACGACGTGTCGATCGGGGTTCGAGCGAATGAATTGCCACTCAACGCACCGTCGTCGAGTTTGATTTCGCAGCAGTAAAAAAGGCCTTTGCAGGCGCGGTCGCAAATCATGACGTCGATGTCGACCCGAGCCGAAACCGAAGCGAGCGAGCAAATGCAAGAAGCGCTTTTGCGGCGGTGCCACGATACGCTGAGCGCGTTTTCCGAACGCGAATTCGAGCGCAACGTGGGCCACACATATGTTCCGGGTTGTGTACCCCCGGCGCTTGCTGATCGATCCAAGGCGTACGTGCAACCCGATTCGTCGAAGCAAGCGTACCGAGAAGCGACGCATCTTGGTGGCCAGGGCATCATTCTTGCGCAACCACCAGCGTCAGCGCTCGAGCGTGCCTACGTCGATCAACCACTTTGTCGGCGCCCCGAAGATATGGTGCCCGGATCGCGCGATGCCGCGCGACGAGGATGCGGGTGGCCATCGCCAACAACTCCGACACCGGATTGGGGGCGTGTGCACAAGCGATCGAATGTTTTGACTCTTGACTACGCCGACGAGCCAACCATCAAATGCGAAACGCCGACCGAGTGCGACCCCGCGTTGCCCCCTCGCATGCCAAACCCGAATGACAATGGCCCGGGAACACTTCAAAACGCAATGACCGACGTTCTCGAAGCAAAACCGACAACGATGGCGGGCACAGGCGTTTGCACCGGTGCGTTCTCGTCCATGTCGCCCGAACGACGGATGACGATTGCGATCGCGACCGGCATCGCCGTCGTTTTCGCCATTTTGTTGTTCTCTTTTTTTGCGCAGCAGCGAAGTCATCGCGTTTGACGGCGCGCGCGGCGCGCGCGCCCCGAATAGCTCGGTGCACAAAATTCAATAAAACGTTACGTGCGCCACGCGCACGACAAGAAATGGAAACCCCGACGGCCGAGTGGGTGGGTCCGTTTTGGGTGCCGTTTGCACTCGACGCCGCAAAGCGGCGTTTGTTCGAGCAACGACTTTTGCCTTTTTGGACAATGGATGCGCTCCGGTCGATTTTCGTCCCGATTGTTGCCGAATGCAACCCGGTTTCGCTGCGCATGCTCGACTGGCTTTGCACCAACTACGCCAAGCGACGAAGTGTCGTATGTTTGCGCCGCAGCGGACCGGATACCGATGTCGAATTCGTCGATATTTGCCAACGTTACAAGAACGAGTGTACGGAATTTCGTCGCGCCGGATTCGACCCGTTTGCGCGCGCGCACGGAAAGCAAAGCGACGATTGGATTCTTCGATGCGACATCGACGGCCGTACGTTCAAAACCACCGTGGCGCAGTTGAATTTTCTTCGCTGGGCGCACGAAAACGAAGTGTTGCGATATGCAAGCGATCACCGTGCTGAAATTGCTGCCGAAATGAGAGAAAACCAAGCGATTCGGCGGCAAAAAACAACCACCGTCGCCGCGCCGACGGAACCATCGACGAGGGGAGCGAGAAAGCGAAAACAAATCACGATGGCGAGAAGTCCGCAGTGTCGCGTGTTTTCGGTTGGCGAAATTCAGCATCACGTTTACGGTGGCCGGTTCGTTGGCGACGGCGACGGCAACGGCGATGATCATGCATCGAACGAAACAACGCCCGATCGAACAAAAACAACCCCACCGCATTCATCGCGATGAAGCACGAAAAACTTCTTTACATCGTGGCCGCTGCGGCCGCGTGCGTCCTCGTTCTTTTGATCGTCGGTGCCGGAGTGGGAGCCACGATATACCGTCGTCGTCGACGACGCGCTATTTTGGACAAAGCGAATTTTACCGATTCGCTTGTATACGACGCACTTACGGAAGCGTCGCAGAACGCGTGCGATCTTCGAAACAAGTGCGCTTCGTTCCTGCCTTCGTAAAAGCGCGTTCGGCGCGCGATTTCGGCGCGATGCGCGCGTGACGGGCGTCCGGCCTCGCATTAAATAAAAGACAAGCGTTCTCTTCGCAACCTCGAATATTACGACGCATTAGCCGAGAAAATGGCCACTGTTGAAGAAGCCGTCACACCTACCGACGTCGCTGCCGAAAAGCGCCCGGCCGAACCCAAATCTCCCAAATCCAAGGGCACCTTGATTACGCAATCGGCCGCCAAGGCTCTTGCCAATCGCGCCGGGGTGAAAATTGTTCCTGCGGGATTGATCGTTCAGATCCAGGAGCTGTGCACCGACCTCATCACTCGCATCGGCGACAAGGCCACCGACATTGCCGAGTCGGCCGAAAAGAAAACGATCAAGGTCAAGCATGTGATTCCCGCCATTCGCGACGTTACCGGAAAGACCGTCGTCCCCGCCGTTCCCGTTCACAAGGAATCCGGTCTCGGGTGTCTCAGTTTCCAAACGCCCATTCGAAAACTCGTCAAGAAGATTATTGCCGAAAAGTGCGATGGCGTTCGCCTCGTCGGCGAGGAAGCCGTTATTCTTCTGAATGCTCTGACCAACGCCGTGGCCAAGGCCATCGTCGAGCGCGCTGCCGATAATGCCATGACCCAGGATCGTCAAACCATCAAGCCCGACGATCTTTACATTGCCTTATCGGTCGTCACCGAAAGCAAGATTCGCGCCGAAGAGCTCAAGCAGTCGGCGCTTCGAATTCTGTTCCCCGATGGCAAGACCAAGCAGGTTGAAAGCGTTCGCGAGCTCGATCTCGCTTTTCCCAAGGGGCGCGTCGAGCGTCTTGCTCGCACGTGGTACGATGGGCGCTGGGCCGAGGACGCGCACATTTATTTCGCCGCTCTCCTTCAAGCCATCATCGAGGATGTCATCTTTTACGCCGGACAGGTTTCCGCCTCGCGCAAGAAGCAAACCCTCAAAGGCCAACATGTTTATGCCGGTCTCGAGAAGGGCGAGTACGCCGAAATGACCCATCGCCTCGATCTTCTTGTCGTTCACGGCGCTCCCGTTCCCGTCGAGGGCCGCACTCCTGGCAAGCGCAATGCTCGTGCCGCCAAGGTGATGCAGCCGGAGTCAGCCAAGATCCTCATTCCTCTGCAGACCTTCCGTCGCATTCTCAAAATCGTTGCCACCGGCGCATACCGCGTGGCCGGCGACGCCGCCGTAACCATGCAGCTCTTCATCGAAAACTACCTCGTCAAGCTCCTCCAGACCACCATCACCGTGAAGCGTGGTATGGGCGTTGACACCATTCGCGTTCAGCCCAACGAGTTCATGGCCATCGTCGACATGGTCGAATCGTGGTAAACGTTGCTGTTGGTCGAGTCGCAATACATGACGTTGGCATTCGCACACCGTTTCCTGTTCGGCGCGCCACCGAATGGCTTCGTCGCGCGATCGAAAGTATTTTTTTCCGATGCGCGGAACGAATGCCGACCAACACCGCCGCGATTCCTGCACGATTCCCCGTGTTCGCGTCGTTCGTTGCGGCGGTGATGTTCGTGCGAACGCCGAGCATCGATGCAAATTGGCACGGCGAAGATCCCGTCGCTCCGTCGAAATGGGGCGCCATCGTTTTCCGGCACCCGCGTTCCGAAACATGACATCGGCAAGAACGATTCCGCGTGTTGTTCCGGAAAGCACCAATTCGCCGTCGTCGGATCGTCGAGCGAGGCGAAAGCGTTCGAGGATGGCGCGAAGAAGTGTCAGGTCGCGTCGGGACACGGCCACCCAGGACCCGGTGTCGTGCTCGGAGGTTTGGGCCGGAAAACGAACGACCACGCCATCGGACATTGTTTTTATTGACGATGACGTCGCAGCGGAGCTTCGAGAAGTACGGGTGCACCCGGCACGCAATTCGGACACGATAGGTAGCCATCGCGCCCGATCGTGTACTTGGTTGATTTTTTGCCGCACCGCGGACAGTGGAATTCTTCGGTTTCGTTTCGTGGCTTCAGTTCGATTGCCCGCGCTTCTCCGCGTGCAAAGCGCGCAAGAATCGTTTGATAAAGAAAAACGGTGCGCCACGCTCGCCGCCGTTCTCGCTCCGCCATCAAAAGCAAATCGCGAAGCGATGGCGGCGTTTCGATGCGATCGGTTTCGGTAGCGAAGCGCCATATCGGTTCCTTTTTGAGTCGACGCCATTTCGACGTCGTGCGCCCCGGAACGCGGTTCATGCGCAAAATGAAGTCGTGGGTCGTGCGCATTTTATTCACTTTCGTTCGCGCACATTCACTGCGCGAAACCAACCGTGGCGCCGCCCATTGGTCGGTTTTTGGCCGAGCGATTCGTTTGGCAAACTTGACGCGTTCCGCCGATGGCTCCGGGACTGGCCGCGGCAACACGGCCCCAGTCGCTACTCGGGCCCTGGTAACACGTGCCAAATTTTGATCCGCATCGATCGTTCGACTTGCACATCCATTGCGTTTTAGGGTCGAGCGGATGCAAGTACGTTCGCGCGCTTTGATACGCGGTCGAGGCGGGAAGTGATTGCGACGTGTTTTTCAGCCAGTAGGGTTGCGACATGGGTGGCCCCGGTTTTCCGGGACGCTGAACATACGATCGTGCCGTGAATGATCCGGCGACCCCGCTGCTTTTGCAAAATCCCATTTTTGGCCTGGACGAAAAGTTGTTTTATTCAGCATCGTTGGCCGATGGTTTGTCGCCGGATTCGTTGGCCCCGGCGCCCTCGTCGTTTTCGTCATCGACCGACGCCGTCGACGCCAAAACCATTGCTGCGAAACTTCCCGGGCGTCCGTAATTGAACTTGATCATGAGCGGGCTTTCCTCGAGCAAATAAAGCGTGATCTCGGATTGGTTGATTTCGGCCAGCTTCGCGAGAAACGGAAACCAAAAGGATGCCGAATACCGACATTCCAGCGTATTGAAGTCGGGAAGATCGGCCGGTTTCAGCGCCGACGCACCATGATGGCCGGCGCGAATTTCGACATCGGCGGCAATCGTTTTTGTATCCGAGCCGTCGTCCACGGCTTTCGGTGGCGTATTCCATACCGTGTGCGAGTAGAACGCCTTTTCGTACGACTCCGATCCTTCCGAGACGCGCATGACAAAATAAACGTGACGCACAACGCCGTGCGCCTTTGTTAGCGCCGGGGGCTCGTACACAAGCATTTGCAATTCGTCCGGGTGCAAGCTTTTGGCGTTGGTAATGAAATTGCGCCACGTTCCGAATTCGATGACGATAGCGTGATCCCAATAAACGCTGAGCGGGTATTGATCGGTGCTCGGAACGTCGTCGCACGTGATCGAAAACTTGATTCGCGTCACGTCCTCCATTTGATTCGAATCGACGGTGACGAGGACGACCGCGTCGGATTCGTTGCGCGGGCGAATCAGCGCCAGCTTTCCGGGAGGAAGGTTGCGCGTGCGATCGTAAAGCCGCGCGACATCGAGCGTAAACTCGAAAATGTCGCTGGGATCGTTTTCCGTCACAAACGTTTCGACGTCGAGTGCGAGTTGAATGAAAACGGCCGATGTACCGTGTTTGTCGGTGCTGTCCAGCTCGAGGCCCGGGCGTCGCCCTTGGTTGTTTTCGGGAGGAACGACGCGAAACGGGGCGTTGCTCGTAGCTTGCTTGAGAATTTGAACGGTGGAAACGAAAGTGGCGCGATCAATGTGGACGCGCCAGAAGACAGGCTCCGTCAGCGCGGCTGCCGCTTCGCTTCCCGGGTGGAAAAATTGACGCAAAATCGTTGGTACTTGGTGCTGTCCGCCCGATCGAGCGCGCTTTGCCGTTTCGCCGGGCGGCGACGTTTCTTCCGCTGCCGCATCGACTGCCGCATGAGAACGTTTCGAGCTCATTGTTTGCGCGCGGCCGATGCCGCTCGTCGATGGTTTTATTGCAAGCGACGCTCGGAGCGCTCATTCGTTCGACGCCCAGCGAACGCGCGGTTGCGCGATCGTGTTATGAATTCGAATTGCATGCGCCGACCCCAACAAAATGCTTGCAGCGCTGATCGTCCTTTGGATCGCGTTGCTGGCCTGGAATCTCATCGTCGGTTGGTGTCCTGTTTGTTCGCTCCCGCGCTTGGTGTTGGTTCGCATCGTTTTTCCGATCGCGTGCCGCTTTCTGCTTTTCCGTTGTCGTTTTCGTTCGCGACCACAGGTTCGCTGCGCGGATCGCCCACTTTTGGAGGACATTTCGTTTGATCGATCATCATGAGCGCGAGCGATGACGAAAACGACGAGGGCGCGTGGGACGTCGATCTCGAAGATGATTCCGATCTTGGATCCAGCGATGGCCTGGAAGACAGCGACGACGGCAATGATGACGACGGCGGCGACGACGACGAAATGCCGATGGCGAACGACGACGACGAAAGCGAGCGGGTCGCGCATCCGAAAATCGAAAATGTTGCAGGGGAAAATGAATTCGGCGTGGACCCGCGCGTCGTGATTCACTCCGAGGCCATTCTCGAGGAAGTTCGGAGCGGGCGTCGGTTCGTTCGCTATCGCGCATCCGAATTGTTCGATCCCCATGCGGAGGTTTGGTCGTTGCCGAACGAACGAACGAGCATTCGGTGCTGGAGTTGTTCTGGAAAAATTCATCCGGACTCCAGTGGGCGAGTCAGATTTGTACGCTGTCCCGCTCGCAACGATATTCGAACCGGGCGGTGGGAGCTGTTCGGCTATTTTCACGGATGGGGTTGCGCATTGCGATATTCCATCGACCGCCCGACGGCTGCTATGCGCAAGTCCACGGCCCTTGTGGGGGCGCTTGCGCGCCACATGGGTTACAAGGGAAATATCGTGCCGGCACCTCCGGTATGGTTGCTCGAACATTTTGGCGGCACGATGACGCTCGACGAGTACCTGCGGTCGATCGATTGCGAAATTGGCGAAATACGCGGTCTTTTCGTGCGCTATCCAATGGTGGCCGTGGAAAACATCGTTTGTTCGCAAAACGCCATTCGCGAAGTCGATCGACATTGGTCGCCGTCGGAATTCGATCGGCGACGAGCCATGTGCGCCGAACTCGACGCATCGCCTTACGAAGCTGTTATGCCGCCGCCGCTCTTTGACGAGTTCGCCGAACGTCATCCGATTCCGGATTCTCTGCCCGTCGCGCCCGCGCCCGCGCCCACGTGTGCCGTTTCGGATTCGAATTCTTTGCCCGATGCACCCACCGTGCCTTCGCCGGAATTCGTCGATGCCCTCGCTGCGTCGTCATCATCGAATCCAGGCGTTGCGCCGCCGGCGCCCGACGCGGGTGCATCGGCACGACGACGCTTGAAAGCCAACGTTTCGCGCACCGCGCCACCGCTTCAATTTTCCGCGGATCCCACCGGCGGCGGTGTGATCGTTACGACGCCGACGAAGCGCATTCGAATCGGATCGCTGGTGCGGCATCCGCCTCCTGCGCGCATGCAACACGGGCGCTGATTTCGATGATGTTGCAAAATAAAATGGATGCCGACGTTGCGGCGCGGGTCGAACGCGTTCTTCGCGGAACTCCCACACTGGGCTCGTCTGCACCGGACAGTGAATTTGCCCCATCGCCATTCGCGCCCGTTGTGGTTCCGAAATCGGCGGTGTCTCGTCGCCAAAACGCGACCGACCGCGTGGCTCGGGGTGTGCCGCCCGCTTTGCTATGGACCTTGCTTTTTCTCGTACTGGGTTCGGCGGTCGTTGCCGTCGCTTACGTGCTTTCGAAACGTCATTCCGAAATCGCATCCCAACGCGTCTTCGACCGGTTGTACGATGACGCATCGAAGCCAGTGCCACCGGCGCGTGCCGATGCGGATCCCGGAACCGTGGAAGCGCCTAGTGGTTCAGCAACACCGACGCCCACGCTCGTTTCCACGAATTCGGTGACGAACGACGACGCGCAACAGCGCGAGTTGCAATTGGCGGTCGAAGGCGAATACACGCCGCTGCCACAATGAATTTTTTGCAGCAGAGCAACGATTCCTTTCTTCTCGTTCCGAACAATCGCGTCATGCGACGCGACTCGCCGTTTTATCAGCAGGTGATGGAAAAGATGGGTCGGTTGTGGGGCATACGCGGCCCGTTGCAATTCAATCCATGCGCGAACCCGGTATCGTTGGAGCACCGTCATCTGCGCGATCTCGCCGATTGCGATTATGTCGTCGCCGAAAAGAGCGATGGCGTTCGGTACGCCCTTGCGCTTTTGGAATTGGACGGACGGACCGGCGACTCGATTTTCATTGCGCTGATGATCGATCGCAATCTGGATGCATTCGAAGTGCGCGTGAACGCTCCCGCGGACGACTTTTCGTCGGGATGCATTTTCGATGGCGAGCTCGTGTGGGACGAAACGAACACGGCGCTGGGACGCCATCATGCGTTTTACGTTTTCGACGTCGTGGCGCATCGCGGTGCGTGCGTGCGTCATCTGCCATTCGGCGAGCGCCATCGCATCGTGCGAAAAAAATTTGCCAACCCGCCTTCCGACGATTCGATGTCGGTGACGGGAATGCTCGATGAGCGAATCGCGACGCCCGGAAGCGCGTATCGACTCGCGTTCTGTTCGAAGCGATTTTTCGCCATGCATCAGTTCGACATCGTCCTGCACCGACACGTTTGTCACTCGTCCGATGGCTACGTGTTCGTCCCGTTGCATGGCGCCATGCCTTTGAATCGCGCAACCGAGTGGTACAAGTGGAAGGAGACGCACAATATCGACGTTCTGGTTCAGGCGTCTTGGAGCACGGACGAATCGCGATGGCGCGTATGCATGTTCTATCTCGACGGCGACATAATGCGCGATGCATCGACGTTCGAAACCTCGCGCCTTCGCTATCCGACCGACGGTGCGCCCGTTTGTATCCGCTTGTGCGATGGTAACAGCGCTTTGGGCGCCCCGATCGCTGGCAGCGAGACGACGATTCGTCACGTGTGGGAGCTTGCGTGCGATCGCATCGAGCGAACCGACGCTGGATGGATCGTCGGGTGCCGTTTGCACGCCGTCCGCTGGGACAAGTCGGCGCCAAATAATGCCGTAACGATCGAGCGAAGTTTGGCGAGCGCCGCGGACGCCGTTTCGCTCGATGATTTGCGCCGCGTTGCCGTCGAAGCAATGCGAAAGCCGCTGTCCGATCAATAAAGTGAAGCATATAGAGAAATGGAACGGCCGCCGCACGTTAGCGCCATTGCCGAGCGGTTGCTTGTTTTGACGACGGAACAATACGCGGGTTGACACAATGGCAACGCGCAGTTGCATTTCGCATGCCGCACGTGCGGCCGCCGGGTCACCATCGAACGAAAATGGCGTCGATGCGAATATCCGTGGATCGACCCGCTTCCCGGTGTCGATTACGTTGGCTGCGATTTGATTCCGAAAAGCGTCGGAAACCGAATGCCGCCGCGCGAAAAAACGCAAGCGGCACCCGGGCGAACTCAATGCTTGGGGCACAAAAGATTTAAACCGTGTGAAAATAACAATCGAGAGCGCTTTGCGCTCCTTCGGGGGCACCTCGATGCTTGCGCTCCGCGAACGTTGCAAGTTCGTTTGCATACGGAAACTTCAAGCGCCCGAGGCGTTGTTTCGACGGCGCCATGAGGCGGTGTTGTTGATACGCCGCGCGCACCGTTCGTCGAGCGATTTCGAGCCGCCAGCCATCGATCGCGTCGAATTTGCAACCATCCATCGACGAAAAATCATCGAAAATTTGAGCGAGGGCGTCGCATCGTCGTCGGTCGACCGCGGGTTGCTGTTTTTCGGCGCACGAGGTGGCTTCGAGTGCCGCGCAGGCATTTTTCCATAAAAACCGCACCGCGTTCGACGAGGAGGAAAACCGCACGTCACTGGGCTGGTTTCGCAGTGTTCGTTCGCAGGCCTCGAAATCCGATGGCGCGTGATCGCGCCCGGTTTGGTACGATGATGCTGGTGTGAGAATGCGCGTCTCGAATTCGAGATCGTTGATGAGGGCGCGCGCATCGCCGCGCGCTCGATTGACGAGGTGCAAGAGGCGTTTCGTTGGCATGGACGCATCGAGGGCTGTCAACGACCGACGTGCGATTGTCAAGAGGTCCTTGGAGTCGAGTGCTCGAAACGATACGATGGCGGTTCGCTGAGCGATGGCTCGCATGCGACGCGCGTATCGATCGTTGCACGTGCACACGATCGGCGCGATTCGTCGAGGATTTTCCACGATTTTCCACAGCCACGAAAACGCGCCACCGGATTCGTCGTCGTCGCTTTCGCGCCGACAGAGCCCGTCGACTTCGTCGAGAAGAACGGCGACCGGTGGCCGTCGACCGCTTCGATCGCGTTTTCCCAACAGCCCGCGATTCGCCATGACGGTCATTCCGAACCGCGCTTTCAGTTCTTCGTACGTCACGCTCGATGCGTTGATTTCGGTGACCGCGTAGCCGCGCGACGAAAGCAACATGTGCGCCGCCGTTGTTTTTCCGCAACCGGGTGGTCCGTGCGCAAGAAGCATGGGGGCGCTTCGTCGTCGATTGGTTTTCCAGGAGTCGAGCCACGTTTGCATGCGTTCGATGGCCTGCGCGTTGCCGACCAGATTTTCGATTGCCATCGGTCGAAGACTCTCGACGAGCGCGGGAACGCAAGCGTTTTTGCGCGTGTGCGTTGAGGATGATCGCGAGTCGGCGACGGACCGCTTCGCTGGGCGATTTCGTTCTGCAAAGAACACAAAGTGAATCCATGCCCAAATCATCTGGAAACCGAAAATCCGCGGTCGAGTCCGGCGGCAGTGCTGGTGGCGGGTTTGTGGATTTGCTTTCGCGGCGACCGGCGATCGTCGTCTTGGCGTTGGTGGTCGCGGGGCTCACCGTCGTGGTCGTTTTGCTGTTCCTTCGAACGAGGCGCTTGGAAGATCACGCCAAGCAACTGCGCGAAGACGTGCGTGGCCTACCGAGCGACGACGATATCGCGACGATGGTGCATGCGGAACTCCGCCGCACGGATGTTTCTCCACCCTCGCGCCACGTTCGTTTCAACGTATCGTCGCCTCCCCCGCCCTCGCCCCCCGAGCTTGAACCCGAACCCGACCTTGAGCCCGAGTCCGAACCAAAAACCGAACCTTTGGACGGCGACCGCGAAGAATTTCGGTTGGTTCCGGATGGCGCCGAGCTGGAACTCGAGCGCGCCGCATCGATTCCGGTTCCAAGCGGCGCCGATGTTTCGTCGCCGGTTTGGCGCTCGATGACCGGCGATGACGACGATCGAGGTGAATAAACGGAAAACCGGGGTCCTCGACGACAGGACGCCGGAAGCGAAAATTTGCGACCCGCGGCGGGAGAATTCATTTAACAGGCACCGTTCGATGCTTGCAGATCGAACGGGCCACCGTAATTCCAATCTTGTCGGTACTGCGCCACGATGGCTTTCGCTTCTTCAAGCGTCGTGGCCTGACGAACGCGCCGGTCGGCCGCCGTGCGCGCGGCAAGCGCCATGCGGAAATCCGCACAAAAACGTTGAAATTCACGCTGCCCATCGAGGCCAACGTCGTCAACGCGCGCTCCTCGTCGCCCCTGGAGTCCGGAAAAGCGTGGCATCTTTGTTTGGAATTCGGTGCCGACGGCGGATGGAGCGCTGACCCCGCTCGTCGGTTGAAGAAAAAAATGCAACCCGGCGCACCCATTGTTTTGCGCAACACGCGCCCCATCGTCGACCCGGAGCTGTGGGGCATGGAAAGCGCTGCGACGCCAGCGATCGATCGTCCCATGGTCGTGCGATCGAGCGATTGGGAGCGTTCGCTCGACGAATGCAAAGCGCAGTTGGCGGTTGATGACGAGGAGGCGGTTCTGCAAACTTCGGGTTTGCCGGCCGCCGACGAGATCGATTCGATTGGGGCCGTGTGCACGGCGGCGATTGCATTTGAATGCGAGCGAACGTGTGCTCTTGTGAGAGAACGATGCACAAGCGATTCTGCCATCGCAACCGAAGAGGCGTCGCTTCCGCCCATTGGCGATCGCATTTCGGCAACGCCGTTCGATTCGCACCGGCGGCCGGCGAACAAGACCGATGACACCGCTGCCACCGCCGCGCCCGCTCACGAATTTGTTTCCTTGTTTCGCCTCGTGCGCGCTCGACGCGCACGCGAGCGTCAACGTTTTTCGACCGATCTCGAATCGCTATTTTTAACGCTGCGAGACGCATGCCATCGAGTGACGATGCAAGCCTGCGAAGCGTTTGACGCGATGGCAGGTGAGCACGCGGTAGCGTGTCATGCGGTGCACGCGACGTATGATGATATGGTTGGCAATTTGAGCAAGCGAAACGCAAACGCAAGTGTGGGCAACGAGCGAGCGACGACGACCGCACCGCCACGCCGGGACGATCCATCGTCGCGAAAGGACCGAACGGCCCGTCGCATGGCAGCTCGGTGGAAGTTGACCACCGCCAGTCGCAATGTGGCGCCGTGGGTATCGGACGAAGCCCTTGGCGCGACGACCGATGTTTTTCAAGGCTACATCGCGCGTTCCCGCCAAGCGCGGTTGCGGCGGATCGCCGATGCGGCGTGCGAAAACCTCAAACGCGTTGGCGCCGATGCCATTCGAATCGTGCGACGAACGGTTTTGCGCGCACGCGAAAAACACGATGCCATGGCAACCGAGTTTTCTCGCCGCGATAACAAGTGGACATGTGATATGCGTCGGTTGGCCGAACGATGCGCGACCATCGACAATGCAGACGCGTTTCACGAAACGATCAAGGCTTTTTGCTCTGACGAAAGCAATTGCCGAACGGACGAAGCCGAAGCGAAACCTTTCGCCCGTCGCGGCTCGTCCGTGTCGGAAGCGAATCGCAAATTCCGAAAAGCGTGGTCCCGCGCGACCGCGGGCTGGCGATAGGTTCCGTCTTGATGCCGCGTTTTTTCGTTGCGCGGGGTTCCAAATTATCTGTTGCCGGTCGCTTCGGTGCCGCCAACGACGGCGGTGGCGAAGGAGCCGGTGGTGGCGCAGTGACAGCAGCGGAGGCGGAGCTCTGTTCGAATGTCGACGGCGCAGCTTTGGACGACGTTGCGCGCATTCCCTTTGCCGCCCGCTTGAGGTGATTTGTCATTTGCTGCTCGGTCGAAAATTGTTCGAACGTTTTGCTCGAAATATCGGCCGGAAAACGATCCGACGGGCAAAAAGGCTCGTGCGGCGACGACGCGTGCCATGCCGTGCGCAAATGCTGGAGGCATCGACGCGTGTGAACCGTGCTCGATTCGGCCATTTTGTTGATTGCGATTTATTTCGTTGGCAATAGAACGTGCGAAGCGCCCGGTTCCCAAACGCACGCTTCGCGTTGACCGTTCTTGAGGGATACGCGAGTGCGACCGCCATCGCAAAGGTAGTAGTCGGCCCAGCACGCCCGGCCCGGCGGTGGCTCACCAACGCAGTACGCTTCGCCGGTGTCGTGCGTTCGGAAATGCACGAATCGCATGCGTTGTTCGAAGACCGAGGTGCGGTCGCGCAGCGAGCTCCGTTCGTAGAGCTCGGCGTGCGGTTTTTGCCACGTGAAAAAAACGCTCGCCTCGCCGGCGGCGCGGACGATCGATGGTTTTTTCGAACGAACCATCGCAGGGTTTTGTTGTATTGGACGTCAGCCGACGCCGAATTCTTCTTGCGTGCCAACACCGACGATGCAGCGCGTCGGCGTCGAACCGCTGATGATGGTTTCGAATCGGTAGCCTCGGTCGGCAAGCGCCGATTCAACGAACGCTTTCGAGAGAGCTTGCTTGGCGTGGCCGCCGCGACGACAGAATTCGCGAAACATGTACGTGAACTCGTCTTCGGACAAATAGGCCTGTGGCGATTCAACAAGCGCCGTCCCGATTTTCGCGTCGAAGAAGGCGTGAATCGTGTTCATCTCGGCGCGCATGTACTCGCGGCACTGCAAAAAATACGGATGCAGGTGTTTCCAGATTTCGTCGTTGCCGACATCGATGCACAGCTGCAGGTAGCAGTGCGCCCATTTCCACATGAGCAGCGGCATCTCGGCATCGAGTTTGTCGGCCAGTCGCGAGTCCTTTTCGGCAATGCGGTTCATGAACACGAGCGCGACCGTTCGCCGCTGCATCGAACCGGCCGTGTCGCCCGTCATGAATTTGTTGCCGTCGGCAAAAATGTGTCCGATGACGGGCTCGTTGAGCGGCTTGAGCGTGAACATGCGCGGAATCTCGATGCGTTCGCCGCATACCAGTGCTTGAAACAGCGTCGGCCGAAAATTGGGCCGCGTGTCCGATTCCGGATAAACGATGATCTTCTTGCGATGGATTTCGGGCGGCACGGGAAACGTCGGACGCGCCTCGTTCGACAGGTGCGCGATGTCTTCGTTCGGATAAATGCGCTCGATGACGTGACGCACGGTCGTTTTCCCGACACCGGCGTTTCCGAAAAGAAGCAAAAATACCTGCCACCGATCCATGTCGTTGATCGAGTAAATGAATCGTCCGAACATGGCATAGATGTGCAGCATCGCGTCGGGCGGCACGTCTTGATTTGCGAAAATCTTGTCAAAATTCGGCGTCGGGGCCGCAGGCGGGTCGCCGATATGCGCGTCGATTCCGGCGTCGCGTTCGAAAAAGTTGGCGGCGACCACGTCATCCGGCAACGACGCATGGCCTTCGCTGCCGTACGGGAGCCAGACGCACTCGCAGTCGTCTTCGTCGGGTGGTTGGTATTTTAACAGCATAATGCCATCGCGAAATGCGAACACGTGCCGATCGGGCTCGATCGTGGGGCAGCGCGGGTCGCGAAGGCGCTCCAACGCATCGATGCAGTGCGAAAAACCTCCCTTCGAAAACAGAACGTACTCCTCCGGGTGATGAAACGCCGACGCGTGCGCCGACAAATACTCTTCCGTTGTTTGAAGGCGCCGGTAGGCGTGCGTGCGATGCAACGCGCCATTTCGCTCGACGCGGATTTCCTCGACAACGTAATTTTCGTAGAGCCGAAGGCCCGTGCGCTGCAGACGCGCATACGTCATATCGAGTAAGCGCACGCCGGCCGGCATGATGCTCGCGGGCATCACCCACGAAAGCGTGTAGAGACCCTCGGCGTAAAAATTCTCGACCGGTGCGTGGTCAGCCAGCCAAAACGCCCGTCGGCCGCGAAGATAGTTTTGAAGCGCCTCCATTTTCGCCTGCACGCGAGCGAAAAATTCGTTCACATCATTGACGCACTCGCGGTCGAGTTGTCCCGCCGTGCGATCGAGAATCGCCTTGGCTTCGAGCAACGGCCAGACGTGGCGTTTCCGCAATTCGTTCAGCGCATCGATGGCCGATGGCTCGGTCTCGCTCCCTTCGGGCGGAAGTAGATCGGGCGGAACATCGGCCGTTGCATCGAACATGTGCGCATCCGGCAAATCCGATGGCGATTCGGGGTCGAGCCATCGCGTCGCGAGATCGAGCGAGCGATCGAAGAGCGATCGGACGTCGGGCGACGCAACCATTCGCGCTGCGAGCGAAAGTCGCGCAAGGAGATTTCGTTCGAGTGCCAACGATTCGAGAGCAACATCATTGTTCTCGTCGGCGGTGGTGGAACCGTCGCTATCGTCATCGATGGCACGGTCCATCGAACGCACAGTCGGGTCGGCGACGATCGACGGGCTTTGTTGGAATCATCGGATGCGGCCGCGAGCGCGTCGATGCCGACCGAACGCTCTCGCGTTTTTTGTTCCGACGCAGGTCGTTCGTTTTCGTTGGGCGAACGCCCCGCGTTGCCCTGTCGAACCGCATCGATCGACACGAATCGATCACGTTGCGCCACCGAAAACAAATGGCCGGTCTCGAAGAACCGCGAGCCCCGTCGCCCCCGCGCCTCATTCGCATCGAAACCGACGCAACGAAACCGTCCATTGTCGAACTCATCAACGACATGCGCGTTCGCATGTTCGGCGCAGCGCCGAACGTGTCGATGGAGCTCGAAGCGCGGCTTGGCCGCGTCGAGCAATCGCCCGGTGACGGCTCGGCGCGATTCGTGTCGGGCGTCGACGCTTCGTTTTACGAAGAGGTCGTGAGCCTATTCGATGAGTTTGACGGTTGGACGGAGATCGGTCCCGTGCGCATGATCGCCGAACATTTTTATCCGTGCCGCCTTCCCACGTTGTCGATTTCGGACGTGGGGGAGAGTGCGGTAGGAGCGACACGCGACGCCGAGGTGCGCATGGTGCTTTCCACGGACCCGACGCGCGATTCCGGACCGAATGCGCATCGCGTCGATCATGTGGAAAAGCGTCGCATCGACAACGTCAATGTGAGAACGCTCGTCGACTATCCCTTGGGCTCGTGTGGCGTTCCGAGCGATTGGTGGGACGTGCGGTTTTCGCTGAGCGAAGAGACGTGCGTCGATCCCGAGCACTTGCCCCAAATCGCCAATCTTCGCCACGTGCGATTCATGGTGCGCCAAACGTACGCCTATCGATCGGCATCCGACGGATATTTGTGGCATTACGACGTTTCGCGAACATGGTCGGGAACAACGCGTGCCGAGGCCGAACAGAAAATGAAACGCGGTGCAACGCCCGTGTACGAGATCGAAATCGAACTCGCCGAAGTCGGGCGCGCCGCCACCGACGCCCAGGCGCTGGCGCAAAGTTTGCTCATGAAAACGGCCGATTTATTCGTGTGTTCGCTCGATCGACTGTCGAGCGTGGCCGGGGTTGGGCGCGCGATCGTGCGCTGGTCGCCATGCGCGCGCATCGAGTGGTCGCGGTCGCCCTCCGGCCAACGCTAGAAATCGGTCGTGACGTTCGCGATCGTGAGTTGCGTGTCGGTCGATGGGTCGGATTCTAATTTTTTGCCAATCGTCGGAATCAGCCCGATGCCCCAGTATCTGAGCGATTGAACAACATCGCTCGGTGGGTTGGGAAACGCAGCCAGAGGTTTTCGGTCTCCGGCATCATCGATGAATCCCATTTCCAAAGCACTTTCGGAAACGCTTGCGTACACGCTCGACGTGCCCGCTTCGTTTTTGGCTGCCGCGTAAGCTCCTTGAATCGTCGAATCGAGCTTCCCGATGGTTTCGTGCATGTCCGAACCATCGAGATACACGCAGTCGCTCGTGTATCGATATGTTGCCTGGTCGGTGGCTCGGTTCATGTCGATTTCGCACTTTCCTCGCGAAACCGTTTCGTCGAGAACATCGAGACCCGATGGGTGGCAGGGCTCGTAGTTGGAAAACAGCTTGCGAGCGTTCTTCTGCAACTCCGTGAACATGTGCTTTTGAATTCGAATTTCGCACGATAATTTGTACGTGTCGTTGTAGAGGAATCGGCATTCTCCTTCCGGTGTAATCACGTCGGGCGTGACGCTCATTTGGCCGAAAAAGATGAACGCGACGAAATAATCGACATTGCCGGTCGGAACCGAGGGCGTTGGCGATGCGAAAATACAAAGGCCCTTTTGATGAAACGCGCTGGCGTCGGGGGCTCCGTCGTACACAATGTCGGCTTTGATTTGGCCGCCGGTTCCGCTCGAAGACAATGTCCAGTTTTGCGCATCGAAAACGGCGGTGTCCAGCGGCTGGCTCAAGTTTTTTGCCGTGAGCGTGAATTGCATCGGAATTCCGGATGTGTTTGGCGTCAGCCATTGCGGCGCCACGATTCCCGGGGTATCGTTGGAATTCGGCGGGTCGACGAGCGTTTCGAG
>Ga0180433_10004757_pt1 | contig 18827 bp, 13 predicted proteins | sample SS_ome_8_FD_132980 | JGI IMG/M metagenome (GOLD analysis project Ga0180433, IMG submission 132980) | Hypersaline lake sediment archaeal communities from the Salton Sea, California, USA - SS_1_D_1 metaG | ecosystem: Environmental > Aquatic > Non-marine Saline and Alkaline > Hypersaline >... | reverse complement strand
GCTGTGGGTTGCATCAACGCGGCGCCGGCAAAGCACGGCCAACACAGGTCACAGGTGACGGCTTACAGACAATGCGAAAATCTGCAGCCCCCTTGCACTCCTGCCATGGATCGGGGGTGAAATTTCCCGAAAAACCCGTGCACCTCCCTGAGGACTTGACATTCGAGGGTCACCCTGGGGTCTTTCCATGAAGGGGATCTACGAAAAGGAAGGGAGGACCACGACTGATTTGCAGCGCGAAAGGCTCGGCCCGTGTCTCCTTTGCTTTTTGCCGGCACCCCTTCTATACTGAAAAAGCAGGGAGACGTGGCCCGATTCCCGCATAGCGAGGAACAGAAAAGGAGGAGATCATGAGCAAGGGAACCTTGTGGACCGTCTTGTCCGCGGCAACGATGCTGGCTCTTTCGGCCTGCGGCGGGGGCGGAAGCGGGGGGGAATCCAAGCCCAAACCCGTGAACTGGAGGGAAATCGATTCGCTGGGCGTCCACATGAAGATCCCGGACGTATTCGTGAAAAGCAAGACCGGTGCGGCGGATTCCGACCAGTACATCCACAAGAAACACTCTACCGCGGTCTTCATCAGCATCGAGACGCTGACCATGCCCGAGGGAGGCCTCGAGGCCGTGTACAGGGAGGAGTACGCGAAACGCGCCAATGAAACCCGGAGACGCAAGAAGAGCAATGACGCCTACATCTTCCACAAGAAGAAACAGGACATCACCCTGGACGGCAAGAAGGCCTTCGAGCTCGAACAGGAGTTCTTCACGGGGACGGGGGACACCAAGGCCCGCAGCGTCGAGGTCAACGTGGACCTCGGCAACGGCAAATTGCTCACCCTGAAGTGGCAGGTGGAGGGGATCGAGGAGATCGACTGGGACAAGATGTACAACCGCTACTTCAAGGAATCACGGGCGAGCGTGAAACTGAAATGAACGCCCCGGGATGCGTGAGGGGGCGTAAGCGTGTCTTCGTGTATTTGAGGGGGGTGCAGCCGCCCCTGGACCCATTTACGAATACGCGAATGCACAACCCCTCTCGAATCCATGGTGCTTTCCCATACAGGGGACAGACATGACTCGCTGGATCGCATTCGCCGCGATGGTCCTTTGTCTTTCGGCCGGCCCCCTGGCGGCCCAGCAGGAGGCGTACACGCAGAAACGGGCCGAACTCGAACCGGGCGACCACGAGGGACTGTTCGAGCTCGGCATGTGGTGCCTGGGGCGGGGCGGCCCCATGGAACGGTACGCGCGGGCGTGCTTCGAGGACCTTCTCGACGCTCCCGGCGACGTCCGGGACCGCGCGACCTACCGCCTGGCGCTGTGGCACCTGAACCGTGGCCGGGGCTTCGCGGACGCCAAACTGGGCGTGGACCTCCTGGCCCGCGTCGCCTCGAGGGGCGCCGAGATCCCCGCCGGGCGGGATCTCGGGTTCCGCCGGGAAACGGTCGCGGCCCGCAAGCGGGATCTGATCGAAAAAGCCCAGCGAGCCCTCGTAGCCGGCAACGTCGAATCCGCCGCCCGGATCCTCAACGAGGCCAGGCGCCTTCCGTTCGGAAAGGCCTCGGGCGAGTACGATCTCGACGACGCGCGGATCCTCGACAACATCGCCCGGGCGCTGGCCGAGGCGGAACGCGCATGGAAGAAGTTCGCCGATCCGAAGCTTCCCGTGGACTGCCCGAAGTGCAACGGGACCGGCTTCCAGAAGTGTCCCAAGTGCAAGGGCAAGGGGGAGATCCGGGTGAAGACCGACCCGAAGCGGGTCCTCACCCCCGAGGGCTTCAAGTACGAACCCGGCAAGTGGGTGACCCGCAAATGCGCCCACTGCGGGGGAAGCGGCAAGATCCCCTGCAAGGCGTGCCGCGCCACGGGCGTGGACTTCGACCTTCTCCCCAAGGGCCGGAAGCGGGACTGGTATCGCTTCGGCATGTGGATCGAAAGCAACGCCGAGCGCGAGGACCCCATCCTCGCCGTGGAGCGCGTCTTCCAGGAAGTCGTCGACCACCAGCTCAAGGTTCCCGCTTCCCTCGACGCCTCCATCCGGTTTCCCCTCATCCCCCCAACGCGGGAGAAGATGGACGTCGCTTCCCTCAAGCGCTACTGGGAACAGGCCACCCCGAAGGACAAGCTCGACTTCCTCCGGAGCATCACGATCCTCTCCGCGCGATGGATGGAGCCCTTCTTCTTCCAGGCCCGGTCCCGGCAGACCCTCGGGGTCAAGGAACCCTTCGCCGATCGCCCCCGCCTCGTGCCCCTGCCTCCCGAGATCGTGGGGTCCGACCCCGTCGCCTTCCAGAACCGCTGGGTGTCCGTGATCGGCGAGATCCAGGGCAAGAACCTCCGGGGCTTCTGGCCCGAGGACGTGTCCTGGATCCAGCTCCGCGGACGGCAGGGCTCCCACAACCTCCAGATTCTCGTCTGGAAACCCGCCGCCCGCGAGAAGCACCGGATCCTCTCGGAAATGCACCGGGATTTCGGGTACCTTCGGAGGTTCCTCTGGACCTACCCGTTCACCCTCGAAGAGCAGATCGACAAGCTCCGATCCGGAACGAAGGTCGTCCTCTACGGCCGCACGATCTTCGAGAGCGGCGGCTATCCCTCCCACGCCCTCGAGGTCTGGTCCGTGGACCCCGTGTCCGACCGCCGCGGCCTCAAAGCCCCCGACGGCCCCCCGCCCGACCCCGAGGCCTTCTCCGACCTTTCCGCCCGGGCCGCCTGCCTCCACCAGAAGGCCATGGATACCCTGCGGCGCGCCGGCGACGACGAGGACGCACGCGAAACGGCCCGGGGCGCCGCCCTGGCCTGTCTTCGGGACGCCATCGACCTCTACCAGCGGGCCATGGTCTCCGACCCAGACGACGGGGTCCTCCAGGAAAGCCACGCCGAGACCCTGCACGCGTTGCACGCGATCCTCCGCGGCGAGGACTGGCCGCGGTGAACCCCTCTCAGGCCTGGAAAATCGTCCCGCCCTCGTAGCGCCCGAGCAGAGCGGACTCCACGGCCGCCGGGTCGAGCCCGGACAAGAGGCGCACCTCCGCCTCGGGGAGCGCCTCGGCGATGTCCAAGAGCAGTCTCGCCTTGGACGCCATGCCTCCCGTGACGTCCGGGCCCACCCCTTCGGCCGCCTCGAAGGACGCCAGCGCCTTCCGGTCGAAGCGGGGCAGGACGACGGGGGCGGCTCCCTCTTCCGCCGTGCGGTCCAGGATGCCGGGAACGTCGGAGAGGACCGTCACGGAAGCGGGGCGAAGAAGGGCGGCCAGGTGGAGGAAGAAACATTCGGTCGAGAGAATGGTGAATCCTCGCGCGATGTCGGGAACGGCGTCTCCGAAGATCACGGGCACGGCGCCGGCGTCCAGCAGGGCGCGGATCGGGGCTTCCGCGAAGGATTCGATCTCACCGTCGCGGGCCGTGCACGCGGAAGACGGCTGGACGGGAACGGCGGGAAGGCCCGCGTCGCGGAGAGCGCCGACCACGTCACGGTCCAGATCGAGCATGGCGCGGCGGGTTTGGTGAAAACCTACCCAGCCTCCTCCGCCGGCGAGCCCCTCCCGGACGGCGTATCGCCGGGCGGGGAAATGGCCGAAGGAGCCCCCGCCGTGGCCGATGAGGAACCGGAAGCGCCCTTTTTCACAGGCCCGCGCGACCGACCGGGCCACGGCGTCGAGGAGGGCCCGTCGCAGCGTGCTGTCCGCGGACTTGTCGGTGATGAGGGAGCCGCCGAGTTTCAGGAACTTCAACGGCATCGATTTCACTTCCCTCCGACCTCTTCCATCAGGGCCTTCGCTTCCGCATGGTCCGGGACGAGGATCAGGGCCATCCTCAGGCATTCCCGGGCCCAGTTCCTCCCGATCCCGCCGCCGGAAGCGAGAGCCGACCGGGCGGCCGCGATCCACAGCTCCTCGTGATGGGGCCGGAACGGGATGATCTTGTCGCGCAGGTCGTGATAGGACTTGTCCGCGTGGTCGGGGCCGATCTGCCGCCAGTACTTGTGCTTCTCCAGGAGGATGTCCATCCGGTTTTCCCCGGAGAACCGGTAGGCGGCGGCGAAACGGCGGGTCGCCTCGCGGACGTCCCCCTGGGCGAGGGCGTTCTCGGCGTCCCGGAGGTTCAGGTCGACCTCGCGCTCGTCCTCGGGATCGATGGGATCGTCCGAGGGCTTCCAGTAGCGGACCGGTATGTCCATGGGCCAGGGATCGTAGTTCTTGTCCGCGGTCAGGAGCTTGACCGAGCCGTAGTTCTCCTTCCACCAGTCCATGATTTTTTCCGACGTCGCCTTGCGCTCTCCGACCGGCTGGTCCGCGAAGCCGTCCGCCTCGAATCTCGTGGTGTAGGGCACGAGTTCCTCGAAGGCCTCGGCCGCGAGGGCCGCCACCTGCGGGTCCTCCTCGGCCAGTCCGCGGATGATCACGGAGATGTGGGACTTCTGCTTCAGCTTGCCCAGCCCCGAGGCGAGGATGACGCGGACGCCCGGGTCCTTGTCCCGCTGGATCGCCACCCCCATCTTCTCCATCGTGTAGACGCTGAAGAGATCCGCGATGACCTTGGCGGACCAGCGGCGGATCGGCGCCTCGAAGCGCGAGGTGTCGGACGGGTACATGTTCAACGCGTCGAGGGCCCCCGGGATCATCGTCTCCGATTTCCGCATGCGAGAGAGGATGTTGCACGCCCGGGACCGGAGGTTCTGGAGCGGGAACTTGAGGCCCCAGTTCAGGCCGGGAATGGCTTCCTCCCCCATGTTCTCGAGCTCCTCCTGGGCCTTTTTCCAGTGGCTCTCGGGTTTCGCGCCGAGCCCCAGCACCGTTTCCTTGAGCTCCTGCGAAACCTCCAAGGGGATCGTCGGATCCTCCTCCATCTCCGGGGCCGCCTCGCTCTGCCCCTTCTTCTTCCCGTCCTTCTTATTGGAACTCTTCTTCTTGCGGGCCCCGCCTCCGGCGCCCCCGCAACCTTCCAGGGTGACGGCGGACGCGACCGCAAGCACCAGCAAGGGAAGAAAAAATGCGGAAAAAACGCCCCGAACGATCCGAAAGGAGAACGCGGATGTCATCGGTTGCATTTCGATTCCTCCAAGGGATCCGGTTGCCGTTGTCAGGGGTGGTGATGATACACTTCGCCCGCCCTCCACGGCAAGGGCCGATGCTCGACGAGGAGACATTCGCGATGCAGCTGTGCTGCAGCTGTTCTCATGGGGCGCGGGCTGACGTTCGTAGTGAGCCAACGAAGCGCAAGTGGTGTCGCATCCCACTCTTTTTGAGATTGCCGAGCCAGGAAACTCGTGGCTCGGGGGCCCGCCGCCGCCTGTTTTGCCAATGCAAGGGCTATGGCGGGTCCTTCGGAGACCCTCGCCCTCCAAAACAGATCCATTGAACCGATACGTTCAGGGGCGGAGAAGGTTGCAGCGCGAAAGCCTCAGGCTGTTGCGCCCTTGCCGATTTTCCCGGACAATGGGAAACATCCTTCTTGAATGCCCGGGACCATGGCGAAGCGATACGTCATCCGAAAACGAAGACCCTACAAGAAAGTCCTCGTCGCCCTGCTCTTTTTCGGGGCCGTCTTCGCCGCCGCCTATTTCCTGTTCCGGGGCGGCGAATCCGAAGTGGCGAGGGTCATCTATTTCAACACCCTCGAGATCAACCGAAACGGGGACGCCAGGACCTTCGAGCAGGGAGACGAACCCGTCGCCCTGCTCTCCGGCGACCGCATCGTCTTCGGGAAGAAACCCGCCGTCGTCGAAACCGTCCCCGGCGACCGCCTGGAAATCGCAACCTGGGGCGCCCCCGTCACCCTCTCCGGAAAGCCCGAAGCGCTCGCCTGGAAACTCGAGGCCGGTGAAATCAACGGCGCCTTCGCCTCGGACACCTCGCGGATCTTCGCGCCTCCCCTCGTCGTCACGCCGGAAACGGACGCTTCCATTCGAATCATCTCCCCCGCCGACGATACGGACATACTCATACGCTCGAAACTGAAAGGATGCCGCGCCGAGGTCCCCAAGGTCCTCAGGCTCACCCTCGAAAACAGCGATGTTCTCAAGAAAGGCGATTTCGTCGAGTCCGTCGTCCATGCGGACGTCTCCCGCCACATCGTCCGATCGCACCTCCGCGGAACGGGAGGCTCCATCCACCTTGTGGGCCTCCAGGGCGGACCCACCGTGAAGATGGGCGACGGCGCCGTCGCCTGCGTCGAGAACGGGAGGGTCCAGTGGGCCGCCGGACCCTGCACCTCGGACACGCCTGTTCCCAGGCCCCCCCCCGAGGAAGAAATCGGTCCCCTGCCCGGAACGACCCCGGAACCCGAGCCGGAGCCGGAACCGGAACCGGAACCGGAACCGGGGCCCGATCCTGAACCCGAGCCCCCTGCCGAGGTCCAGCCTGCCCCGGAGGAACCCGCGCCCGATCCACCCGCACCCGCTGAAGACCCCCCCTCCCCTGGCGCGGACACCGAGGAACCTCCCGTGGAAACGACTTCGCCCCCTTCCGAAACCCCTCCGGGTCCGGAAGAGGACGGGGCGGGAATCTCGGCCCCTCCCGGCGAAGAGGAAGGCTCCCCCGAGATCTTCGAGGAGCCCGAGGAACCCGAGGGAGGCGGAGACGATATCGAGACCTATCAGCCGCCGACGGAGACTTCCCCGTCCGTCGCGGAGGAGGAAACCCCGGACTCCGTCCTGCCCGCCATCGTGGTAGTGCGCGGCGCGGTCCACCTCGAGCGCGACGGCGAGATCATCCCGCTCTCCTACGGACGGAAGGCGTTGTGCGAGGGCGACGTCATCCGGGTGGGACCGGGCGGCAAAGCCCGTGTGGAGGTCCTCTCGGGAATCCAGTACGTGCTCGACGGCACGAGCGAATTCCGCTATACGGGGGAGTGACACCCGCGATCAGAAGAGCGATTCCGGCACGAAGACCACGTCGCCCGGCTTCAGTTCCAGGTCCAGTTCCTCGTTGCCGAGTTCCAGAATCGAGGAGAGGGGAACGCGGAAGGTGACCTTCTTCCCCGTCTTGCCTTCCCGGATCACGACGGTGGAATTCGGCGCCGCGAGACGCGTGAATCCCTGGGCGAGGGCCACGGCCTTCGAGGCGGTCAGGCGTTCCGCGCCGATGGGAAACGCCCCCGGATGGTTGACCGATCCCAGCACGAACACGCGCTTCTGCTGGGGCACGTGCACGCGGTCCCCGGGTTCCAGGTAGACGTCCAGATCCATGTTCCCCAGCTGTTCGATGGCCAGAAAGGAGATGCGGTAGGTCGTCCGTTTCCCGCTCTCCTCTTCCCGGACCAGGAGGATCGCCTTGCGGTCCGCGTCCTCGTCGAACCCGCCCGCCAGGGAAATCAACTGGATCAGGCTCAGCGTGCCGAAGGGCGGGATCGAGAAGGCGCCGGGCTTCTTCACGTTCCCCATGATGTAGACCTTGCGCTCCGCGAACTCCAGCGGCAGGACGGACACCTGGGCCTCGAAAAGATGGTCCGCTTCGAGTCGCGTCCGGATCTCCTCCTCCACGCTCCGGATCGTCTTGCCCGCAAACGCGACTTCTCCGATGAGGGGAAAACGGACCTGTACATTGCGCGGCAGGCGGATCTGCATCGTGAGTTCGGGATGGCCGAACACGGTGATCTCGATCCTGTCTCCGGGAAGGAACTGGAACCCCGTCCTCGCCATCTTCTTGGAGGTTTGGATCAGCGCCTCGAGGTCGTCGGACAGCTCGAAGGTCTCCTCGTTCCGGGGAACGGGGCGCTCCAGGGTCCCCGGATCGACCTGCGCCTCTCGTTCCACTTTCTCGATCCTGGGCGTCGAACAACCGGCAAGGAACGCCAGGAAGACGGCCAGGGCTGCGGGCGAAAGGATGGGGGGTGCATTCCCGATCATGACCTATCCTCTTCCAATTCAAAGAATTATAGGGAAAAACCACCGAGAGGGTCAACAAGAATGTTGACTTTTGTTTGATTTGTTGGTTATGATAATTTTGTTGGTTATGTTGGCGAGACAAGGGGAAAGGAGTCGCTGCAGAGTCGCTGTAGAGGAAGAGGCGCCGCCTGCGCTTGCACGGCGATGCGGTCAGAGAAAGGAAATCGCCTCGGAATCTCTTGCAGCGCGTATGGTTCGAGCGATGCACCATCTTGATTTCATGGACGGCTTCTCCTACATTGGCTGTAGAGGTCCGAAGGGAATCCGGCGAGGCAGGGGGGAGATAGGTCGGGCCTCAGGCTTGTAGGAGGTGATCTATGCCTTTGTTCAAGATCGCAATCACCTGTTTGCTGATCGTTTCGTTGTCGGCGCCCCTTCTGGGTGGAGAGCCGCCCGGAGATCAGCCTGCTGGACCGCCCGCGGAACAGCCTTCGGAGCCGGGCGCGGAGCCCGCGCCGGAGGACGCCGGTCCGCAGAACGGCCGCACGGCGGAGGAAGCCGAGTTTTCCCTGGGGGAGGAGGGATCGGCGCAGCTCAAGTTCGCCGACGGGACGGTGGTGACGGCGGAGGAGAATGCGAGGGCGAAGGTTTCACGCGAGAAGAAGGAAGGCGCTTTGTGGTCGTTTCTGGGGCTGGAGGAGGGTTCGTTCCATGCGGAGGCCCAGGGGGGGCCGGTGGAATACATCCTTCCCGGCGTGAACCTTCTGGGGGCGGGCACGTCATTCGACGTATCGGTCACGCGCGTGGACAAGATCGAACTGGTGATTTCGAACCAGGGGCCGGGTTCCCTGGTAGCGACGGACACGCTCGGCGACATGCAGGTCCTTCTTTCCGAGAACCAGGGCATCAAGGCGCTGGTGGATCCGGGGGGCGCGCCCACGCTGTTCCAGACGCAGGAGGGGAATCAGTGGCCCGTGACGATCGAGACCGGCGGTGGGCGTCGTGAGGTGGGTCCGGGTGAGGCGTTCGAGAGCGAGGGCGGCGGCCGTGGGAGTCTTCGGGAGGAGGTGAAGGGGCGGATCAACACGGAGCCGCCGACGGAGATGGTGGAATACCTTTACACGGTGGACACGGGTTTCGAAGGCAAGGCGAAATTCACGTTTCGTGACCGGGGTCACGCGTACATATCGGAAGAGACGTCCGTGTCGCTTTCGGTGGTGAAGCGCAAGGAGGGTGAGGAGCGCATGTCGATGGTGAACCTGGAGGGGGGGGAAGTCCGTTTCGACCTGGGTCCGGCGGCGCTTCTTTTGAAGACGTCGGTGGTGACGGTGCAGGGCCGGGGAGCCGTTTTTTTTGCGGAGGCCCGGGAGGGATTCGACCGGTTCCGGAATCTTCGCGGCGAACCGATCCGGGTGCGCGCGAAGCAGGAAAAGGGCCCCCTCAAGGAAGGTCTGGTGTCGGAGGTGAAGCCGGGGATGTCGCTTCTGGTGAAGCACGGCCCGGATGTAGAGGGGATCGTATTCGAGGTTCCGGAAGAGGCGTCCGGGGAGATGGTCTTCCGTGTGCGGGGGAAAACGCTTCGCATGCCGGCGGGAGGAACGCTGCGCTTCGGGGAAACGGGATCGACGGTGACGGTATCGGTCCCGACGCCGGAGGAGGAATTCACGGCCATCATCCCGTTGGGAGAGGCGATCGCCGCGCCTTTGGACGCTGCTTTGCATGATTCTGGGGACCTCGTGGAGACGAAGAACGTGAGCCCGTAGGTTCACACGCCCCCTCGCGCGTCTCCGCGGCCCCGACCCACACGAGCAGGTGGGGGAGACAGATGGCTTCGAGGCGCGCGCGGGCCCGGGCGATGGTCTGGGCTCTGTTTGGCCTGTGCTGGGGACCCGCGGCGGCGGGTCAGGACATCCTTCTTTCCCCGAAGGAGCAGGCCACGTCCATCCATCTGGGGGACACGTCCTACGATCCGGGCGACGGGTTCCCGCTGGGTCCTTTTCGCCTTCATCCCTTTCTCCGCCAGCAGGGGGAATTCGACGACAATCTTTTTCTGGAGGAGGAGGACGTCACCCTGGGGCTGTACTACCAGGCCACGGGGGGACTTCGCGTGGATCTTCTTCCGGGGGCCCACGAGATCAGCGCGGGGTACAAGGGGCGTGCGTACGCTCTGTTGTTTTCGCAGGGTCCTTCCTTCGAGGACGGGGAGGCCGAAGCACGGTACGAGAGCCGTATCGAAGCGCTGACGCGGCTGGAGCACGTGGCGCAGCTTCGCGGGGCATTGGGGTTTCCGTGGGGCCGTTTCGCATTGACGGGCGTGTACGAGCGCCTCTCGGATCCGCTCAATTTTGCGTACACGCGGCACATCCGTCGAGACGTGTGGAGTGGGGAATTCGAGGGTGCGGCGGAATGGAACCGTGCGCGTTTCGAGGGGGGGGCGGCGCTCATCCGGTACGATTTTCACGGCGCCTTCGACTACCTGGATGACGTCCAGTGGCAGGTGTTCGGGCGGGCCGGGTGGCGCGTGGGATCGAAGTTCCACCTTTTCGCGGAGTACCTGTACGGCCGGATCGAGTACGGCGACCTTTCCGCCTCGGAGGAATCGCTGTTCGGGAGCCACGGGGACCTGGAGCTTCACCGGGTGTCGGGAGGGGCGCGGGGACACGTGACGTCGAAGCTGGAGGTGCTCTTGCAGGGTGGCGCCACGTACCAGCGCATTCTGGGGGGGCCGGAGCAGGGGGGCCGGACGGGTTTTTTCGGGCAGGTGAAGGTTCTCTGGACGGCGACGGAGCGTCTGTCGTTCGAGGGGGACTATCTTCGCGACGTTCAGATTTCCCAGCTGTCGAGCTACCAGATCGTGGATCGGGGCGAGTTGAAAGGCACGTGGTGGTTCTCGCCGCGGGCGTTTGCGAAGGTGTACACTTACGTGGAGAACACGGCTCCCTCGGAAGGCGAGGATTTTTTCCGGTATGCCGTGGGTTTCCAGATCGAATACCGGTTGTACCGGTGGCTGTCCTCGGGATGCGGATGGGAGTGGCGTGCGCGGGAGTGTGATCTTCCGGGATCGCGTTTCCGGAACCATCGGGTGTTCGGTCATCTGACCTTGATCTTCTGACCGTCACGAGGTCGATCGAGCGGGAGGCAAGCGACGTGGAAAACGAGACGCCGAAGACGGAGGGGATGGGCGCGGAGCTGGAGCCGTCGGAGGTGAACCTGCGGGACTACCTCCGCATCATGCTCAAGCATGTGTGGGTGATCATCGTCTTCTTCGTGGTGGTGGTGGTCGCCGTGGCGGTCCACACCTTCCGGCAGCCCGAGATCTACCGGGCCACGGCGCGGATCAACATCCGCCGGGAGATCCCGGAATTGAGCCAGCTCCAGAGCCTGTGGAACTTCTACTCCACGCAACAGGAATACATGGAGACGCAATACAAGATCATCGCGAGCAAGAAGGTCGCCCGGAAGGCCTACGAGCGGTTGCGCCTGGGCGATCCGGAGAAGGAGGAGGGCGCCGTCACCTCGTTCCAGAAGGGGATCGTCGTCGAGCCGGTCAAGGACACGTTTCTCGTCGACGTGAGCTACGAGGGGACGGATCCGGACAAGGCGGCCCGCTACGTCAACACGATCGTCGACGTCTACATCCGGGCGCACAACCTGGAGAAGGCCGCGCAGAGCATCGAGGCGGAGAACAGCATCAAGAAGGAGATGCCCAAGATCAAGGAGAAGCTCTCGAAGGCCGAACAGGCCCTCCAGGACTTCCAGGAGAAGAACAACCTGCTTTCCTTCGAGGAGAGCAAGGCCCGGCTCAACCGGAATCTCGACGCCATCGAGGAGGAAATCCTGAGGCTCGAAAAGGAATACATCGACTACGACATCCGCAAGAAACGCATCGAGAACGCCAACGGCGACAACCGGCTCCTCTCGCTGGAATTCGTCCAGGGCTCCTCCATCATCAACGACCTCAAGATCCAGGTCTCGCGGCTCCAGGAGAAACACATCGAGATGAAGGCCCGCTGGAAGAAGTGGCCCGAACTCGACACGCTCCGGCAGAAGATCGAGGAGAAGAAGGAGGAACTCCAGCGGGAGATCGACATCATCACCAACGGCATCCTCACGCGCTTCGAGGACGTCAAGAAGAAGCTCGAGAAACGAATGGAGGAAAAGGCCGACGTCACCAGCGCCCTGAACGAGCTGGAGCGGAAGAAATTCACGTGGGACCGCCTCCAGAACGAGGTCGAACAGCAGCGCAAGATCTACGAGGACTACAACGCCCGGATGAACGAGATCTCCGTCGCCTCCGGCGTGAGCATGAGCGAGATCACGCGCCTCGATCCCGCCGAACCCCCCAAGAGCCCCGTCAAGCCCAAGAAGGCCCTCAACCTCACCATGGCCGCCGTCGTGGGCCTTCTGGGCGGCATCGGGATGGCCTTCTTCTTCGAGTACATCGATGACACCGTCAAGTCGCCCGAGGAAGTGGAACGCTACCTGCGCAGTCCCCTGCTCGGCATCGTCCCCCGCTTCGGACGGGACCAGCAGGAGGTGAACCGGGACCTCAAGACCTTCCGGGACCCCAAGTCCACCATCTCCGAGGTCTTCCGGTCCATCCGCACGGGCATTCTCTTCTCCTCCCCGGAGAAGGAACCCGCCTCGTTGCTGGTCTGGTCCGCCGGCACGAACGAGGGCAAGACGCTCGTCACCATCAACATGGCGATCGCCATGGCCCAGGCCGGCGCCCGCGTCGTCATCCTCGACGGAGACCTCCGCAAACCCCGCATGCACAATGCCTTCGGCCTCGAGGCCGAAGACGGCCTCTCCAGCTACCTCTCCGGACAGAAGGAACTGTCCGAACTCCTCATCGAGACCGATGTCGACAACCTCACTTTCCTGCCCGCCGGACCCACCCCGCCCAATCCCTCCGAACTCCTGGGCGCCGAGCGCATGAAAGACCTCATCCAGGTCCTCCTGTCCCGTTTCGACCGCGTCATCATCGACTCGCCGCCCGCCATGGTCGTCACCGACGCCGCCGTCCTCGCCGCCATGGTCGACGGCATCATCCAGGTCGTCGCCGCGTCCAACGTTTCCAGGAAAATCCTCGCCCGGGCTCTCGAGCAGATGGTCAAGTTCGGAGGCAAAAACCTCGGCGCCATCCTCAACAAGGTGAAATCCAAGAAAAGCGGTTACGATTACTACGCCGGCTACTACTACGGATACTACGGATACAAGAAATGACCGCGAACCGGGAGATGCCGTCCGCCGGTGCCCCGAGGCCCTCCGCAGAGCGCCTGCGGCGGTGCCTCGAGATCGCCGGCCAGATCCTGATCGCCCTCGTCGCCGTCGCCCATCCCGCGCTGTTCGGATGGCTTCCCCCCTTCGCCGACGGCCGGGCCACCATGGACGTCTCCCTCGCCGAGTTCATGCTCATCGCCCCGGCCCTTCTCCTCTTCCCCCTCGCCGTCGCCATCCTGCTCCTGAAACCCGCCCCGTTCTCCCTCCGGAAAGCCCTCCCCTTCCTCCTCGGAGGCCTCTTCTTCCTCTTCGTCCTTCTCCAGATCCTGCCCTTGCCCGACGACCTGCATCGGGCGCTCTCCCCCGCTTCCAGGCCGCTGATGGACGATTCCCTCGCCCTCGCCTCCGATGACCCCGGCGGACCGAGAACCCTGTCCATCCTCCCCCATGACACCCTCATCGCCCTCCTGCGGTTCGGCGCCGCGCTTTCCGTCTTTCTCGCCTCCTTCGTCGTCATCCGGTCACGGAAGGATTTGCTGCGCGTCGCCGTCCCCGTCGTCGGCGCCGGGGCCCTGCTCGCGTTCCTCGGCATGATCAAGGCGCTCGCCTCGCTGCAAGGCGGAACCTCCCTCGCCTTCCTCTTTCCCGAAGGCGGCGGCGGGACCCGCGCCAGCGGACCCTTCATCAACGCCAACCAGTTCGCCGGGCTGATGGAAATCCTCTTTCCCGTGAGCATCGCCCTCCTCGCCTGGGTGCTCCACGTCGCGCGACGCGAGGGCGAATCCCTCAAGGCCACCCTCAGGCGGCTCTCCGGGCCCGGCGCCCGCGCCGTCCTCCTCGCCCTCGCCTCCCTGCTCATGGCGGGCGCGGTCCTCGTCTCCCAGTCCCGGCTCGGCATCCTCTCCTTCCTCGCCGGCGGCGGCGTTCTGGCCGTGCTGCTGACGGGAAAGAGCCGCATGCGCTGGCGCGCCATGGCCGCCGGCACCCTCGTGGTCCTCGGGTTCTTCCTCTACCTGGGCCTCCAGCCCGTGCTGGACCGCTACGCCCTCCTCGTGGAGGTCGACGAGGTGGACCGGATCCGCGCCTGGAAGATGGGCGCCGAGATCGCCGGGGATTTTCCCCTCACCGGTACGGGACTGGGCACCTTCCGGCGCATTGCCCCCCTCTACCAGCCGCCCGACCTCCACGGCGGCTACTTCCAGACCCACAACGACTACCTGAACATGGCGTCCGACGTCGGCCTCCCCGGCCTGGCCCTGCTCCTCGGCATGGCGGCCGCCTGGATCGCGGCCGTCTTCCCGGGGTTGAAACGGCACGGCCGCCTGCGTCCGGCCTTCACGGCCGCCGTCCTCGCTTCCTTTTGCGCGGTGGCCGTCCACAGCTTCGGGGACTTCAACCTCCAGGTCACGCCCATCGCCGTCCATCTCGCCCTGATAGCCGGGCTGGGCATGGCCGCGGCCTCGCTTCCGGACGTCGACGCCGGGCGGGAAAAAGACGTGCCCGTTTTCGAGAAGGGGGATCCGTCTTGAAGACCGGCTTGAACATCCTCGTCTTCGTTGCGTCCCTGCTCGTGGCCCTCCTCGGCGGATGGAAGACGCTCCGCCTCTACCAGGCGCGCTACGCCTTCCGCCTCGCGGAAAACCTGTACTACGACAGCGACAGGAATCCGCCCCCCCGCTGCCGGGAGCGCCTCGAAACCTCCATCCGTCGCGCATCCGGCGATCCAGAACCCCACTACCTGCTCGGGCGCATCGCCGCACGCGAGCGATGCTTCGAGGACGCCGTGGACCACCTCCAGAACGCCGTTGGGATCAACCCGTTCGACGGGAGAGCGCTCTACTACCTCGGGCTCGCCTTCGCCGAACAGGGCGAGAGGGAGAAGGCCTCCGAGGCCATGGTCCAGGCCGCGGAGACGGCTCAGAACAACGCCGCTCTCCAGTTCCGCGTGGGATACTACTTCTGGAGCTGGTGGACGCGGGAAGGCCGTGTGCTGATCCTGGAGAAAGCCTTCTCCTTCTTTCATGACGCCGCGAAGGGCGACCTCTCCCTTCTCAAGCGCATCCTGAAGACCATCGAGGCCTACGCCTTCCACTACCCCAATCTCGTCAAGGTGATTCCCGATACCCCCGAGGCGCACTTTTTGGCCGCCCGGTACCTCGGCCGGAACCGCGGGTTGTGGAAGCCGGCTCTCGAGGAGTTCGAGAAGGCGGGAAGCGCGCTGGAGGACCGCCACGACTTCCTCTACGAGCGGGGACTCGCTCGCCTCATGCGTGACGAGGACCCCCGCGACGACCTGCGCCGGGCGCTGCGCATGGCCCCCGACCTCGCGACCCGGAGGAAACGCATCCGGGAAATGTCCTCCTTCTACCGGTTCGCCGATCGCATCGAGGAAGGCCTGGATTTCTGGCGGGAGCTGGAGAAGGCCTTTCCCCGGAATCCGGCGCCCGCCGTGAACTACGCGGAAAACGCCCTCGAACTCGCCAAGCAGTCCATGGCCGGGCCCATGGCCGAGATCGAGGCGGAGAGGAGAAAGGCCCTGCAGGAAGCCGGGGGGCCGAAAGCGAAAGAAGAGGTGAACGAGTTCTTCACGAGAAAAGCCCGGGCGGCGTGGGGCAAGGCCCTGGCCGACGTGGAAGCCTACCTCATGCAGCAACTGGTCGAGTTCCGCGATGAAGCCCTCCTCTGGGTGTTCACGGCGCGGACGCTCGCACTCCAGCAGCGCTTCGATGAAGCCGAACTCCATTTCCGGCACGCCGCCGAGATCGGAAACCACGTCTCCTACTGGATCGAATTCGTGAAATTCCTCCTTCGGCGGGGGAAATCCGAAGAGGCGTGGAAAACCGCGATCCGGGTCAAGGTCCTTTTCCCCGACGACCCCAAGGCGGACGCCATGGCCAAATTGGCCCGCAAGAACCTGGCTCGAGCTGGAGAGAACCGCTAGCCGGCGGATTCGGGTGATCGAACGTGCTGCTCCATCCCACAGCCCTTCCCGACGAGGTCGCAGGCGCTCTCCATGTCCTGCGGGCGGAACTCGGCGCCCCGCCGCAGGCCTCGTTTCCCCGGGATCGGGCCTCGTGCGGCCGCCTCATTGCGTGGCTCACCGCCTCCGGCCTCGGGCCCGCCTACCGCAAGGGGCTTCGACACTTCCCCCATCCGCCCCTGCCCGCCGATGTGCATGACGCCCTCGACGCCCTGCATCACGGGGCCCTCGCCCGGAACATGGTCCTCTTCTCCGAACTCGGGAGGATCCAGGAAGCCGCCGAAAAACGGGGCATCGCCCTGATCCCCCTCAAGGGCGTTCCCGCGATCGCCTGCCTCCACGGGGGCGACATCGCCATGCGCCCCATGGCGGATCTCGATCTCCTCGTCCGCCCGTCCCGCATGGATGAGGCCCTCGCCTTGCTGGACGGGCTCGGCTATGCTCCCGCCCGCTCCCCGATCTGCTCCTTCCTGCAAGAAAAGGCCCGCCATGCCCTCCCCCGCGTTCATCCGAGACGGAAGGCCATGGTCGAGATCCACCGGGGCGCGGACTACGCCTTCCGCGACATGGGCCAGGCGGCCATGCCGGACTTCTTCGCCGGCGCCCGGCGGGTTGCCGTGGACGGACGGGAGATGCTCCTTCCTTCCTGGCCGGCGTGGATGTTCCAGTGGGCCGTCCACACGGTCTACATGGACGTGTACTCGAACAAGATGCGAGACCTCTACGACATGGCCCGGCTGCTGGCCTTCCACGGCGACGAGGTCCCGTGGAGCGAAGTCGTCGACCCGTGCCGTACACTCTACCTCTTGCGGCCGCTCGCCATGGGTCTCGCGCTCGTCGAGGACCTCTTCGGCGTCGCCCCGCCATCGCCCTGGAAGGAGAGGCTCCGCGCCCTGGCCTTCCCCCCCGCCCCCGTAAGGGACCTGCCGGTATGGCTGATCCGGAACAACCTCGTCGACGCCGTCCTGACGCGACGGATCCCCCTTTCGGTCCTCTCCGCGTTGTGCCTGGCTTCCCATCTTCCGGGGTGGACGCCCCGTCTCGTCCGCGAATTCCTCCGGATCTTCGTCTTTCCTCCGCCCACCCTGATCGAGAAGCAGTACGGCCTGCGCCGGGGCATCGTGGGGACGCCGTGGATGTACCTTCTTCGCGCGGGCCACGTCCTCGCGGTGATCGCCGACCGCCTCGCGCGGAAACTTCTCTCGCTCGTGGCCGCGGGCGGAAGCGGACGAAGGTGAGGGCGGGACGCGTAGGGATTCCAGTCAGCCATGAGCCTTCGGCTCTCCCGGAAACCAGGAAAACTTGGAGGGCGAGGGCCCTCCCGAGCCCACCGATGTGGCTCGCCGGGAGTGGTTCGATGGTTCGACCTGGTTCACCATCGCCCTGAGGTACGTCGAAGGGCGACAGGCTCACGACTTGCTGGCACCGCGAAACGTTCATTCCCCTCCACGGCACCTTTTGATAGCCTTCTCGCGTCATTCATGAAAGGAAGATCCATGAAGGTATCCATCGGGGCGAAGACCGTTCTCCATCCGCATCCCGTGCTGATCGTGGGCAGTTTCGACGCGGGGGGAAAGCCCAATCTCGCGGCGGTGGCCTGGGGCGGGATCTGCTGCAGCAAGCCCCCCGCCGTCGGGGTCTCTCTCCGGGAGGCCACGAAGACCTTCCACAACATCAAGCACGCCGGCGCCTTCACCGTGAACATCCCCTCCGAGGCCCACGTGCGGGCCGCCGATTTCTGCGGCGTCGCGTCGGGGAAGGACACGGACAAGTTCGAAAAGGCCGGCCTGACGCCGGTGAAGAGCGAGGTCGTAAACGCGCCCTACGTGGGCGAGTTCCCCTTCATCCTGGAGTGCCGGCTTCTTCGGGCGGTGGAGATCGGCCTCCACACCCAGTTCATCGGCGAGATCATGGACGTGAAGGCGGACGAGGAGGTGCTCGGCGAGAACGGCCTTCCCGACATCGAGAAGGTCCGCCCCCTCGTCTACGCCACGGGAAACAAGCAGTACTTCGGCGTGAGCGGGCCTTTGGGCAAGGCGTTCACGACGAAGGACCCCTGATCAGCCGGCACGGAACTGCGCCGGCAAGAATCCATGGATCCAAAGTGAAGTTGTTTGCCGATTCCAAGCCATGCGCCAGGAACATTCGTTGGGGAATGGATCGACGACCGCGTGAATCCGGAGACGGGTCGCCGTTTCCGGGCGGACGCGGAGAAGGGTTGTCTCCTCCTGTTCGCGGACCGCGAACTGAAGACGCTTGGAACCTGCCCGGGGGTACCCGGGAAGCGGTGAAGGATTCGACCCCGCGCTGTCATTCCCCGAGGCGCGTCACGCCCGGGAATCCGTCGAATCCCCGGTCGAAGGAGAAAACAGTCTCGATGCGATGTCGTTCCATCTCCATCAAGTACGCGCGCCCGATCTCCTCGAGCATCCTGTCGATATCCGCCGAATTCCAGGTCCTCAGGGGGGTGCACGGGGTTTTTCGGGACCTTTCACCCCCGACCCATGGCAGGAGTGCAAGGGGGCTGCAGTTTTTCGCATTGTCTGTAACCCGTCACCTGTGACCCGTGTTGGCCGTGCTTTGCCGCCACCGCATTGATGCAACCCACCGCACGGACGGGAACCGGGTGACCGGTCACGAACCATGAAACAGACGAAACAGAAGGCAAATCGCCCATGATCGATGACCGCCTTGGAGGGCGAGGGTCTCCGAAGGACCCGCCCTAGCCCCTGCAATTGCAGATCAGGCGGCGGCGGGCCCCCGAGCCCAAACAAGGGCTCACCAGCCCGTACTTCGC
>Ga0180433_10004756_pt1 | contig 18828 bp, 13 predicted proteins | sample SS_ome_8_FD_132980 | JGI IMG/M metagenome (GOLD analysis project Ga0180433, IMG submission 132980) | Hypersaline lake sediment archaeal communities from the Salton Sea, California, USA - SS_1_D_1 metaG | ecosystem: Environmental > Aquatic > Non-marine Saline and Alkaline > Hypersaline >... | reverse complement strand
TTTTCCATTGAGCAAGAGCATGCTATTGAGTTGACAGGGCTGCCATGGTTTAGCATTTTAATGCATTCTTGCCCTTTTGGTTTGCTGATATCCCATGCCACTATTGAGCCATATTTTAATGTGAAAAATATGATATTTGGATTAGTAGGGTGAAATGTTAGTGGTATTTTATAACGATGTTTCTTTACTCGTAATTGATAGACGTATTCTTGACCTTTTGGCTTGCTAAGATCCCACAAAATTATTGTGCCATCGGATGATGCAGAAGCGAGTATATTTGTTTGAATTGGGTGAAATATTAATGAGCAGGGAATCTTATTGTGACCTTTCAATATTTTTTCGCATCGCCATAGTGTTTTTTCTTGTTCTTTGATCATACGCCACACTACTATTTTACAACTGTGTGTTGCAATTACAATGGTACCTTTTTGCGTCGGGTGAAGTGCTGCTACTCCGACATAGCAGGATCCTGTTATTCTTGTGCGGTATCCAGGCTTACCTTTTTGAGAGAGGTCTCGTACTATTACGGTAGGGCTTAGTGATTTAGCAGCAGTGATATGTTTACGTTCTTCGGTCTGGTTACGTACTAGTACTTCAACAGGAGATCCAGGCCCTGTTAATATGTTACAGTATCCAGATCCTCCCTCTTGCTTAGAGAGATTCCACATTATCATTTTGCTAAAGGATGATTTAAAAAAGAGAGTGTCTTCTTCCGTTGGGTGAAATGCCAACACTGAATCAATGCCTTTTGAGGCATAAGGGTAAGGTCCGAATACTTTGCAATACGCATGCTCGTCTTTTTTAGAAATATCCCAAACGATAACTATTCCATTTTCTGACATAGAAGCGGCTATATGTTTTTTAGTTGGGTGAAATATTACTGAGTTGACACTGGTGACTTTATATCCATGTCTGAATTCGCTATATTCTGGCCCACCCTTTTTCATGGTTTTGGGATTGTAAATTTTGTGATGAAATAAGGTCTTTGTGATTTCTTGCCCTTTTGGTTTACTGATATCCAAAATTCCTACTAACCCACGGCATGCTGAGATAGCGATAATATCTTGATTCTTTGGTTGAAAAGCTACTGAATTTACGGGGGTGCTACATTCTATTGTTTTGACACATTCTTGACCTTTTGGCTTGCCAAGATCCCATACTTTTACTGTGCCATCCTCTGCCGCAGAAGCGAGACGCATTGTGTATGTTGGTTGAGCAAATAAAATTGTACTTATTGTGAGTAAGGTGATGTTTAAGGATATTTTCTTTAAAAAACCCATAGGAAATCCTCCGCATTGGCATAAAAGTTTTAATGACTAATCGTACTAATTATTATACGTGATTTATCTTAAAACGCAAGAGATTTGTTGAGTTGGTTTCTATGTGCAAATTCTGCTTGCAGGAGGATCTTTCGGTAAACAGTGTTACTTCTTAAGTTGTAACCCCTGGTTCTTTTCTGTCAATCTGGGCCAATAGAGACTGTGCTTGCATTTGTACCTGCGCCAATTGGCTATTTCCCTTGTTATCTTGTGTGATAAAGTTGTCGAGTATATTTTTTGCCTCTTGAGTTTTTCCTAGTTTTTGTAGGCAGCTAGCAAGTCGTATGTTCAAAAGAGGGAATTGATGTTTGAGCTGCTCAGCCTTTTTGTAGCATTGCAATGCTTGCTTGTATTTTTCTTGGCTGACAAGTGTTTCACCAAGGTTGTACCATGATCTTAAGTCGCCAGGATTATTTCTGACAATTTGATTGTATACATCAACGGCATTGTCATATTTTTTTGCCATGTAAAATGCGTTTGCTAGATTGAACATTGCATCTGGATAGTTTGGGTTAAAAGAGAGTGCTTTGCGGTATGCAAAGATTGCATCATCATACTTTTTTAACTCCATGCTTACTTTTCCATAGATTGCAAATCCATGAGGGACATTGTCAAAGTCACATTCTGTGCAGCATCTTTTAAAACATTCCCATGCTTTTTCTTTTTCTTGCTTTGCGTAATGAATTCTTCCTCGGTTGAAATATGCTTTGCCATAATATGGGCGCAACCTCAATGCGGTCCTTAATAATTTTTCGGCTTCTTGGAAGTCTTTTTTTTGAATATAAAATGAGGCCATATTGTTGTAATTTTCTGGATAGTAGGGATATATTCTGATGCTTTGTTTTAACGCATTAATTGCGTCATCTATTTCTCCAATGTTTGCATACGCGACTGATAAATTATTCCATGGATCTGGATAGTTTTGATCCATGTTGATTGCTTTTTTAAAATAGGGAATGGATCCGCGAAAATCATGTTCATTTTGAGAGAGCTCAACTCCATAATTGTTGTATGCGCGTGCTTTGCCCGGTGCATTTTTTATCATGTTGCCCCAAAATTCTATACCAGATCTCCACACTGTATTTCTTTGCATAGTCAAAAATCCAAAGCCTATTGCAAGGAGCATTGCAAATGCAATGTTACTGTACGCTGTTTTATTTGTGTTTTGAGTAATTACTTCTTTTTCTTCAATTGAATCGGGTTTTGGATTTTTTATCATTTTCACTGCATATTGAAAAACAAATATAAGTGCGGATGAAATTAAAAAGATCCACCCAAATGATGCGGTGTATGTTTTGTAATCGACAAGTAATTCTGGTGATGGAATGATGCTTGATCGTGGTGCAATAGCAACAAAAAACCAAATGATGCCAAAGGCACTTAGGCTTGCTCTATTTTTTGCAAGAGTTCTTAACGTTGCAATTCCAATGAGTGCTAGCGCAATAAATGGGAATAAGCAATCTGGGGAAAAGAAACTTTTTGAAAGTACCCAGTCATACTCAACACTTATGTTTAGCGGCCAAATGAAAATCCATAGGTAGTGCAGAATAACTTTGAACTGTGATCTAAAAAACATCCATGGAGTTATTTTTGTCGCGGGATTTTGGGTGATAACGTTTCCGATATTATTTTTTGCAAGACGCTTAAGTCCCAAAATTTCTGTAAAAAAAGTTGGTTTTAAAAAGTATATGTACAGTCCTACAACAAGCAGCGCAAGTGGGATGTGGATATACATTCTTCTTTTAAGTGATGACCAATCACCCTGCGCAACCAAAAACCAGTCAGCCACCAGCAATATTGCAGGTGATATGATGGCGATCTCTTTTGTTCCGCATGAAAGTGCTGCGGTGGCAAAAAGTAAAAGCGTAAACAGTCGTCTTTGTTTTGTAGTTGGTGCGTACGAAAGTTTTAAAAAGAAAAATGTCATAGCAAAAATGGAAAGTGCTGCAAGGCCTTCAAGTTGCCCTTGAATAACATAAGAAACTGTTTGAGTAGAGACTGGGTGTAATAAGAATAACAAAGATGACAGCAGTGCAATTGCAAAATAGTTTTTTTTGAAGAAAATGTGTTTTCTAAGATGTCGCAGCGCGGTAAACAGGATGAAAAAAACGAGCACGCCACTAGTGATGTGAATGATTAAATTGCCGATTCGATAAGAAATGGGATTAAACTGGCTAATGCTGTAATGAATTGAGTTGAGCCAGTAGCTTATCCAACGGGTGCTGCTAAAAAATAATTCTTTGAGTGTATGATGTCTAATTTGAAAATGTTTTTGTATGTTTGCTATGTCGTCAAACTGAAATGCATAGCGCATTGATGGCGCGTAGAATATGATGGTCAGCAAAGAGATGACTGCTGGTGGAATTAGATATTGCCAAAATGGTGCTTTTACTGGCTCCCAACTTTCTTGTTTTGGTATTGCAACTGCTTGTGCTTCGTGTAGCTTTTTTTGTTTCCTTTTTTTCTTTCTCGACATTTTTACTTACCTTTTTTTAAAAAATTGCTAAATTTCACGCAGTTATTCTACTGCAATATACTGATATCCGCAAATTTAAAAAAGGGAGTAAAAATTAAAAATATTTTTAATTACCAACTAAGAAGACTTTTAAGTAAAAGCAATTGAGCAGCGCCTTGGGTTTGGATTGTTGTTTTTCCAGGAATATTGATCCCCTGAATTAAGTTTTCTTGTAAGAATCCAATTCTTTGGTCTTCATCTTCCTGAGCAAACCTATCTTTATGTATTGGAGAAAAAGATATTTTTTTTATAGTTTTTTTGTGGCCTGTTAAGTTTTTGATGCATCTCTTTTTTCTCCAATCCCAAACCTTAACTGTTTTATCAAATGAGCAGGATGCAGCGATATGCTCATGCTCTGGACAGAATTCTACGTCATAAACGCGACCTTGATGACCTCCAAGGGTTTGCACAAGGCTACCTGCTTTGATGTCCCACAATCTGACTTTTCTGTCATATGAGGCTGTTGCGACCATATTTGTTATTGTAGAGTGAAATACAATTTTTGGCAGAGAGCTTTGTGCATATGATTCACTAAGAGTTTTAAGGCATTTGCCTTTACTCAGATCCCAAACGCTTACTTCTCCCCTGTCGGAAGATGTAGCAAGATGATTTTTGTTTTCTGGATGGGGTGCTATTGATATAGCCTTGCTGCCATCTACTTCGAATAATCTTATGCATCTTTCTGTTTCTATATCCCATACTTTAATTCTTTTGTCATCTGCACAGGAAAAAACAATTGCCTTCTCAGTTATGTTGGCAGGGAAAGAAACAGCAAAAAACTTTTCGATGCCAGGGTTTTCTAATGTAGCAATATACTTTTTTCTTTTTGTGTCATATATGTGTATGGTTCCATGTTGAGCGAGAGCAAGGAGATCTTTTTCAGTTGGGTGATGTGTGTATACCTGTATAGAAAAATCTTTTGGGGTTATGGGGTTGAGTTCTCTTTTGTTTAAAACGTCATACCTTCTCAAAAAGTCGAAACGTTTTTCTTTTGAAATAAAAGTAATAATATTTTCTTGCATCGGGTGAAATGTTGCATCAGGGCAAAAAGTATTGGAAGGAGCTTGCAATACTTTTACGCATTTGTTTAAGTTTTTCCAAAGTTTAATCTCTCTATCGACGGATGAAGATGCAAGATATTGCGGAGTTATCGAATTAAAGTACAAGCTTGGTAAAAAAAATAAAAAAGATAAAAAAAGCAGCTTTATGTTTTTCACAGAAATAAACCTCCATAAGAATTTTTAAAAATAGTGATAGTTAGATACTTCTAAATTATAACTACTTTTGTGGCAAGCTGCAACAGGATTTCGCCCACTAAGGGGTGATATTGCAGTTTGAAATTTGACCTTTGCAATTGACAAAGTGAAAGTTTTTTAATAAGATAAACAGGAGATTTATTCCTTTTTAGTGGGTGTTTCTGAGGGGTTTTGTTAACCGTTTTATTTTATTGGTGTTGAAATTATGTTCAGTTTAGAAAATGTTGAGTCAATCGTAGGATTGATGACTATTGTTTTGGCCTATTTTTTTGTTGTGACCATTTCTGGATATTTCAGAGCATGGGTAGCCGTTAAAATGGGAGACGAAACTCCCGAGTACATGGGTTTTTTGTCATTGAGTCCGTTTAAGCACGCTGATCCAATCGGTTTTGTTTTTTTAATCCTCTTGGGATTTGGTTGGGGAAGATATATTCCAATAATGCCATTTAATATCACCGGAAGATTTAGAAAGTTAAAACTTTTTATCGCTAACTTTTCTGATGTGTTTGCTAATTTGCTTATAGCGACGATTTCTTTGACAGGGCTGGTGATTTATTTTGGTAGGTATGTGCTTAGTAGAGCGTTACAGATGATACTATTGCCAAGTGGTGGCACGGCTCTTTTTAGTCTTATAAAATCCATCAACATGATTAAATCTAGCTTGGTAATGCTTTATCCGACCAGTTCTTCTCTTGGTATATCCATGGTGTTAATTACAATTGCAATCATGTATTTAAGCGTGTTACTCGCAGTGCTTAACTTTATAATCAGTGGTTTTGGATTTGTATATACAATGTTTAGAGATAGAATGTATTTCTTTGGCAAGCGCAGCAGTCTTTTTGTTGTTTTAATGCCTATGCTTTTAATTTTCTTTTTAATAGGACCTCTGAGGGTATTGGTTGCATTTGGTATAAAGTATTTTGTATCGGGTCTGGTCAAACTTATTGGTTTTTATTAATGTAAATTGTGATAAATATTTTTTTAATTTTCAACAAAAGGTGGTCTTGCAATGGCTACAAAAGATGTTAAGAAATTGGTTGATGAGATAAAAAATGGAGCGTCATCAGTATTGCCCGAAGCAGATTTAATTAAGAAATTAGAGAGTGGAAAAAAATTAAAAATTAAACTTGGGTGTGATCCAACAGCGCCGGATTTGCATTTAGGGCATACTGTTGTTCTTTCTAAAATGAAGCAGTTTCAAGATATGGGTCATGAGGTAGTTTTTTTAATTGGGGATTTTACTGCACGGATAGGTGATCCAACTGGTAGGTCAAAAACGCGTCCTCCATTGACCAAAGAGCAGATCGAATCTAATGCCGCAACCTATTTTGAGCAGGTTAAAAAAGTTTTGGATCCTTCAAAAATAACGGTCAGATATAATTCTGAATGGCTCGAAAAACTTAGCTTTGATGATATTGTGCGACTTTGTGCAAAACTAACATTGGCGCGATTAATAGAACGAGAAGATTTTGCTTCACGAATCAAAAATAAAAAATCAATTGGGTTTCATGAACTTTTGTATCCGATGATTCAGGCGTACGATTCTATTGTGTTAGAAGCTGACATAGAAATTGGCGGAACAGACCAAACATTTAATTTACTTCTTGGTAGACATTTACAGGAACAGTTTGGGCAAGAGCCGCAAGTTATTTTGACCATGCCGCTTTTAGAAGGTCTTGATGGGGTCAATAAAATGTCCAAATCTCTGGGCAATGCGATTGGACTTAATGATCCGGCTGACGATGTGTTCGGAAAAATAATGTCGATATCTGATAAGTTGATGTGGCGTTATTTCGAATTACTATTGCAGACCGATGAATCCGAAATAAGTCAAATGCAAGAGCGTATTGCTGCAGGTAATTTAAACCCTATGTCACTCAAAAAAGAGATGGCTCAGGCCGTTATTGAAAAATTTTGGTCTAAGCAGGAAGCTAACAGTGCCTGTGCAACGTTTGAATCATTGTTTCAGAAGAAAGATTATTCAAAAGCAGGTGAAGTTGAACTTCCCACAGATTTGAAAAACCCTGTTTGGATTGTCGACCTTTTGAAAGCACTTGGTTCGGTTAAAAGCTCATCAGAGGCAAAACGTTTGATAGAAGGTGGCGCGGTTTCTCTTGATGGTGAACAAATAAAAGATTTTAGAGCTGAGATTACACATAAATCGGGCATGCTAGTCAAAGTGGGTAAACATCGCTTTTATCGAATTAAGTAGCAAGGGTTTTATTTTATAACTGAAATTTTTCTAATGATGCCCTGTAAGTAAGCCGGTTGCAAGTCTCCCTAACTTGTTTATCCTTGAAGGTAGCTATTGTCTTTTTTAAAGAATTTTAAATGTTAAGGTGGGATAAAAAAATGCAACAATTAAAAAGCAAATTATTGAGACATGTTGTTTGTGTGAGTTTACTTTTTAGTACTTGTTTTTCAGAGGCGGCATTTTCCTGGAAAGATAATTTTTTTGTTAATGCTGGCAAAAAAGCAGCTTCTCTGACGCACTCTGGAGTTTCTGCGTGTGCAAAAGGGGTGAAATTTTTGTGCTCAAAGTCATTAGGTGCAGTTAAAGCTACAGGAAGTCTTTTTGCTAAAGGTTGGCGCCGTATCACGTTTGCTCGTTTTTTTAAAAAAATTGATAAAGCTATGGAGGATTTATTTTTTGAGCGAGCGAAGTTGCGGGTTAAATATTTTCAAGCAAAGCGTGATAAAGACTATAGTCTTATGAGTAAGTTTTCTTCAGAGATAGGGAAAATCAGTGTAAAAATTTTCGTGAAAAGTTTTTCTAAATTAGTGGTTGTGTTTGGTTCTATCTGTTTGGTTACCACTTTAGCTATTACTCTGGGCTCAGTTTTTTTAGCTTTGATACTCATGATAGATGATAAGTTGCATCGTTTTAATCAAAAATATCGTTGTCAGTTTTGTGGAAACTATCTTTCCAAGTGTACCTGTGATGGGGAACACAAATTAAAACATGCATTTTCCAGAAGGTTAAATAGTAGCAGAGTAAAAAAGATTATACAGAATCTTGATGATATCAATATGACTATGCATGAACAGGTACAGAGTTGGGGGGGGCTGCTGTGGATTTCAGATGGAACACTGTTGCATTATGTTTGTTATTATGATTGTTATTATGGCCTAGGTCGGTTTTTTAACTTGATCAGATGGATGGTTCAAGAAAGATTTGCAAATGTAAATGAAGTGGATGTAGTAACTGGACATACGCCAAGACAAGCTTTACTAGCAATGGGTTTGCAGAATCGGGTGTGTGACTACTTGCAAGATATGGAAGGTCGGCAACAAGATTTGGAGGCAAGAGTAGCAAATCTTGCTGATGATTTTGGTAAAGATCGTGTGGATACTCCGGTTCTGATAGGTAGATTTGAAGAGATTAAGATGCTTATTGAATCAAAAGAGACGCCAGGATATGCAAAACAGTTGGCTATTCCCAAATTGGTAAGATTACATAATCGCTTTGCAGAAGTTGTTTCAAAAGACGATCTTAAAGGTTTGTACAAGCATATAGCATTTAACAAAACATTTTTACATCGTCCAGTATTTGTAGATGCGGTGAGGTTTGCAATGCAAGAGCGTCTACGAGATATTGATGGTAAAACGGTGTTAGTAGCCTCTGCTATGTGTGATGAGCTTCCTGGAAATACTCAGCGTTTGATAGAGGAAAATGATTCTCTGTACACCCGGGAAGGTTTGTTGAAAGATTGGCTTGCCACAAGACCAGAGCCAGGAACTTGGAAAGGATTTTTTGCGGGATTGAAGAAAAAGATCTTTGGGGAAAAGGCTGCAAATCATGATACCTATGATGATGCAAAACAAGATTTTATAGAGGCTTTGAATACCGCAAAAAAACATGGCAAAAAGAAAACGTTTAGAGATCTTGCAAATCTTTCAACAGCGATGGATTATCTTAAAGAAATTGAAACCAAGGATCAAGGCAAAACACTTCCTGCAGAGGTGGCGGCCCAGATTGTTGGATTTGCAGGAGGTGACATTGGTCGTGAAAGAGTTTATTATGAAAATTAAACTTTATTGTGCAAGCTGATATCCTATAATTGTTTTTGTGGAGTGTCAGTTTAATTTTATTGGTGAGGTAAACGTGAAGAATAAAAGTGTCATATTTTTCTTTTTCTGTTTATTATTTTTTAAAAGTTCTTATATCTCTTGTGTAGATATTCCTTTGATAAAGACTGTAAAATATACTGGTAAAATTACAAAGTATGCTACAGCAGCCATTTCGGTTGTGTGTGTGTATGCAGCGTTAAGAGATACTATTAAATCTGCCAAATTAGTTTTTCCTGTTGGTCAAAATTTTAAATTTAGTAGTCTTGTTAAATTTCCTTTTAATGTGTTGATTAGATTACCCATAGGGGCTTTTAAGGCAATGAAAAATTATTTTATGGCTTTTGGCTTTGGTGTTTCTGCGTATGTGTTGCATCGGCTAGGGTTTTAAAACGTAACGATGAGAACTGTCTTAGAAAGATTGAAAGCATAAAAATTATTACAGGAAATCGAAATTAACAGCTAATATTTTTATGTATGCTTTTCTCTCGTTTCACATGTGCCTGTGTATCGAGCAAAAATTGTTGCACGTTATCAAGATGTTTATGCAATTGTTTTTTGTTATGTTCAAAATCTTCATTGCAATCTAACACTAAAACAGGAACATCTTTGATCTGTTGTGTAACATTTTTTTTATCAATCAAAAAATTATCATGAAGTCTGCCAAGGAACTTAAAAAAATCTGAGCTTACGTTTTTTTCTTCTGCACGATTTCTTATAAGGCTTCTTTTGTACGCTATGTTTGGATCAACGCGTAAGTAAATAAAGCCGACTGGAGGTTTGCAGTTTGTAGTTAGGTAATCAAACCATTCGTTGTACAGTTGCCATTCCATGTTTGACATGCCGCCTGAGGTGTATCCGTACATCGCGTATCCGTAGTATCCTGAGTAGATTGATCGTTCTAAAATTCTGTTTATGTTTGTATTTTTTTGATTAATCAGATGTTCTTTTACGCGGCACATTAAGGTAAAGGAGTCCATTGTGTATCCCCATCGTGGCGTATCATTGAAAAAATTGGCAAGTAATGATTGACCATGTCTTTTTTTTTGCCAATTTTCAAGAGGTTCAAGTTCAATCTCTATATGTGGAATGTGCTTGGTCAAAAGTTTTAAGAATGTAGATTTACCGACGCTCTGATTTCCTTCTAAAAAATACATACCATACCTTTACCGTTTTTCCCTTTTTGTTATTAAAAATTTTTAAAATGCTTTTGTCGACTCGCTATGGCAAATTATTAAAATTCGAACAAAATTTAAATGACTTGTCCGACGAAGCTTTAGCGAAGACGGATAGAAATAGTATAAAACAAGAATAGCTTTTTATGAATTTTAATCTTGAATAATTCTTGGTATATTTTGATTCAATCTTGTTGAAATTTCTCTTGGGTTTAGGTTTGCAATGGTTGCAAGGTTATTAAGTCTTATTCCTGAAATATCCCCAATAAGTGTAACTTCATCGCCCTTTTGTACATTTTGAATATCTGTTACGTCAACCATGCATACATTCATGCAGACCAGTCCGACGATGGGAGCTAATTTTCCTTTGATAAGCACGTGGCTTTTATTTGAAAATCTGCGGTCATAGCCTTCAAAATACCCAATTGGAAGTACTGCTATGTTTGAATCTCTTTTTACTTGGTATGTTCTGTTATAACCGATAAAGCAGTGTTTAGGAATTTTTTTTATACTAAAAATTTTTGTTTTCCAGGTCAAAACAGGTTTTAGATAAAAATTAGGATTTTTATTTTTTATTTTTTTAGCAACGTAAGCTGATGGATTGTAACCATATAGTCCAACGCCCACTCTGCAAAAATTTACACACGCTAAGTCTAAAGTTGCAATACTTGCTGTGTTTGATGCATGGATGAGGGGAATGTGTATACCGATGGTTTTTAGCTGTTTTATGACATTTTCAAAATCAAGGATTTGTTGATTTGTGAAGTTTTTTTCTGCGGATTGAGCTTCTGCAAAATGGGTCCATATTCCTTGGATGCGTATATGCTCATATGTTTTCACCTTTTGTATAAAATCTATTGCCTTATCTGGCGTTATACCAAGTCTAGAAAGCCCTGTGTCGATTTTAATGTGTACGCTACATGGTTTGCTTGCGCGTTTGCCGATAGCGTCTAATTGCTTTATTGTATCGATATCATGTGCAACTATGGCTATATTTTGAGTTGCGATCTGCTCAGTTAACAGATCTATGTATGAAAGAACAACAATTGGCTTTGTGATGTTGTGTTGTCGCAGCGTTAATGCTTCTGAAACATTTGCTGTGCAAAAATATCCGACTTTGTTATTTGTTTCACATATTTGAGCAAACTCTACAAGTCCATGACCGTATGCATTTGCTTTTATGACTGGAGCAAGTATTTTGTCTCCAATAATTTTTTTATATTGATTGATGTTGTGGTTTATAGCGTTCTTACTTAACTCTATCCAAGTATGATTTATAGTAAAATCACAGACACCCCATCTAGATGTATCTCGACAAGACAGGGTGTTTTTTGTTTCTAATTTACTTTTACTTTCCATCTATGTGTTTCTCAGTTTTTTTAATTTTAACATTGATATTTTTGTCTTGTGGTTCTTCGGTTTTTTCTTTTGGTATGATAATTGATAATGTTCCTTCATGATATATTTTTTAACTTTGTATAACAATTTTAAAATATTTGGGGGGAATTTCAACAGGTTTGGATTATGTGGATGTAACGTGTATACTGAGTGTGTAGAGTTTTTTTAATATATTTTGCTAAAGGGGTTTTGTGTTATGGCTAAAAAGGACAAGTCAAAAGAAGTTGGAGAGCTGCTATTTGGGGTTAATCCCTTGGTAGAGCTTTTAAAAGCAAAACGACGCAAATTAATAGCTATATATACAACAAAGCCTGAGCCAAAAGCATGGACTATCATAAAGAGGCTTATGCCAAAATATCCGGTAGCTATTCAATACGTAAAACGTGATATTTTAACAAAAATGGCAGGGACGACTGACCACCAAGGATTTGTTTCATGGGCGCAAAGATTTGCTTATCGAAAGAAATTTTTTGACCCTCAAAAGCAAAAATTTTTAGTTATGCTGGATGGCATACAAGATTCTCGTAATTTGGGTGCAATTTTACGTTCAGCATACTGTACGGGTGTGCAAGGAGTTATTTTGACCAAAAAAGGCTCGTGCCCGTTAAATGCCGTAGCGGTAAAATCTTCAGCAGGGTTAGCAGAGCATATGGATATTTTTGTAGCGCCGTCAGCACAAGCAGCAGCGCAGCAGTTAAAAGATGCAGGTTATGCAATGTACATGGCTGTTTTTGATGGTGAGGATGCAACAGCCCATGAATACAAGCAACCATTATGTATTGTTGTTGGCAGTGAAGGATTTGGCGTATCGAAAAATATTTTAAAATATGGGACGCCTATTACGTTAGCGCAACGGACGCCTGACATTTCATACAATGCGTCAGTTGCTGCCGGCATATTGTTATTTCTGGTTGGGACAAAGAATAAGTTTATTGTATAAAAAATGCCACTGCACATGTGCAGTGGCATTGTAAAAGTTTCTTTGTAGTCTTTTCTAGCGACGTTTTTGTTGTTTTTTTAATTGATGATCTATATACTTTGATACAAATAAGTGATTAGCATTACCACCACCACTAAGAGACTTTGCGTGTTTAAGGTTGGTGATTCTAAATTTTGTTTCTGCCTCAATTCCGTCGAATATTACTTTTTCGGATTCGTCCTCTGTCTCTTCTCTGTATACTCGAGGTTTTGTGGAGCCCATCGTTCTAAGAATTTTCAATTCAGCTTGGTACGTGTCATCTATTGGTTTATATTTTCTTTTAATAGTTGCGTAGTCGTCACTTTGTAAAAACTTAGTGCCGGTATATTTTTTACGTTTACTATCAAAGGAGCAGACATAGTTTTTGTCTCTCAGTAGGATGTTGCGTGTACTTGGTTTGAATATGAATATGTTTTTCGCAGTAAAGTTACGGCTTGGTTTTCCGGGGGTATCTTGAGCTTGAAATTTTAACTTGCTTATAAATATTGCTTTGTCGTGATTTGGTTGTTTTGGCAGTATGTTTTTTAGTACAATATCTGTTAATTTTGGTCTGATCCCTATGTAGTTTATAATCATTTCTTTTATGTAGTGGTGAGATCTGCCTGTCATAGAAGGGTGAAATTTGGGAATTCTTTCTACATGATATCTTTGTGTTGTGTCGATGTAAATTGGTCTATCTACTATTGTTGTTTCGATAATAACATCTGTTGTATCAGGTCTTATTATTATTTGTTTGACTTCAGGACCTTGTATCTCACTGTACAGTATATGTTGATCGTTTATGCCTTGGATTACTCTCTCAATAGGTTTAAACACTGATGATCCTGGAAATCTACAGCTTGGTATGTTTTCAAGGTAGCTTCCTGCAAAGCCTTCCGCAAATATATCCCTAAAGTCTCCGGCGCTATAAATATTGGGATTTCTTTTAACAAGAGTGTTGCCAATATCAATGCTTCTTTTCCAGATATAATCTTTCCCTGGATATTCATATAGTGTAAATTTGAGTGGTACTTTTTTTCCAGAAAGTATCATTTGTTCAGTGAGAAATTCTACATCTACTGAGTCAGCGTTTTGTTTTTTTTCTAGGTCTTTTAGACGGGCGCCTGAAAGGAATTCGTTTCGAAATAACTTTTTCTGATTTTCAAAAAAGTTGTTAACCCTGTAAAAGAATTTATCAAAGCCTTTTTTAACGCCGTATACGGATACTCCAGGGATACCGTCTGTGATTTCTATAAATTTTTTTCTCGATAGTCCCATATTTGCTGGTATTGCTGGTACGCGGGCGACAGAATCTCTGTTTACCACAATAGATTGAGCTCGAAATGTGGTACTTCCGCCGCAACATGTGTCGATATAGGTAATTGAGCAGTCAACGTTATCGAGCCTATCTCGTAATTTTCTGAAGTCTTGCAACGGGAGGTTGGCAATTAATTCTGCACCTAATTTATCTGAGCCATGACCTGTGAGATATACTCTTTTGTCTATTTTTCTTTTTCCTAGAAAAAAAATATTTGAAAGCGTATCTATGTCGATTTTGTGTTCTGCTCCGTTTTGTTTAGAGAGCTCATTAGTAAATGAATCAAAAGCTTTTTGTGGTGGAGCAGGTTCAAATCTTTCGAGTTGATGATAATTGAGCCCAATTCTTGATAGATTTATTTTGTTGCCTCGCGGTGATGATGATCGGATTTGTTCTTTATATTTCGATTTAGGTAAAATTACAACAAATTCACGATTGACAGTGAAATAGATATCCCATTTTTGTGGGTCTAAGAGTGAGTCTAATGCTGTTTTGAATCTACTTTGGGTCCACGTTTTGGCAGCTTTGCAAAGATTTCTCATCAGGGGAGCACTGACTATTGCTGCTTCTTGATCAAGTACCATATTTCTGATTTCCGAAGTTATTACTGGTACACGGTAGTGGGGGTCCTGGAGATGCTGAAATTTTTCCTGAAGAGTTTCTTCTTCTTGAGACATGCCACTTGTGTTTATTTTGTCTAAGAAAATGCAAACATCGAATACATTAGGTACAACCTTTTCCTGTGGTGTTCCAGGATTATATGTTTTAGCAGTTACGCCGGTAAAGTTGAGCAAAAGTAATAATGCGATGCTTATTTTGAAGATTTTCATATTTACACCTTCCATTTTTAGAGGGATTTATAAAATAACCATTTATTAAAAGTATACACTAAAACGAGAGTCTTGTCAAGTAGGAAATAATGCTCCTGAGGGTCTTTTGGGTATGCTTCATATTGCAATGATTGTTTTCTGAGAAGGTAAAAGCACCCCCAGAGCATTTATTGGTTTTTTAGCGCTATTTTACCCTATTTTCTTTTATGTGTTGACTTGGGGAAGGCAAAATAGGTATTACTAAAGTCAGAAGGGTGAATTGAAGCAGCTTATGTGTTGCTAGGGGGAATAAATGAAGCGTGTTTTAGGGGACATAAAGTCAATAATAGTTATTATATCGGTTGTGATTTGTATTGTGTTGTGCAATAAGGTTGCAACGTATGTTTTTTCCGTAGACGGTTATTCCTGTGTATTCGATTCAAAAATTTCCAACTATCATCAAAATGAGATTTTTGATTTTATCAATGAAACCAAAGATTTTAAAAGTGCTTCTTTACGGTTTGTTTTGCAAAAAATTACGGATTATTTTTCTGTCATTAAATCTGCTCAAATGTTTCAGTTGCCATCTGGTATTTTACAGGTAAAATTGCAAGCGCTTGATCCGCAATTTTTGGTCAATGGCGTTTTTATTGTTGCGGAAAATGGGAGCCTTTTTGATAAAAGACTTTTTTCTCAAGCATTTGTTGAAAAATGCCATGCGTTAACGATACAAGGTTTAGATAATTCTCATACAGGTACTTTGATCAAAAAAAATATTTCTGAATCATGTAAAAAAATGATTTTTCGCTTGCCCCAAAAAAGTTTTCAAGAGTATTACATAGTACGAGAGAGCGAAACAAAAAGTTATATGACCGATAAATTGCAAGAACATTTTATCATTTTGTTTAATGATAAAAATGTTCCTGATGAACAAATAGTATCTGTGTGTGCAAAATTAAAAAACGAATTGGAAGCATGTGGAGCATTTTTAAAAAAAAGAAATAAAACATGGTTTGCCGATGTACGGTTTAAAGACCAAATAGTGCTTTGTAACGAAAGAAGGAGGAGGTGATGGCTAAGGTATTTGCTAATCGAGTGATTACAGCTATCGATGTGGGGACGACAAAAATTTGTGTGCTCGTGGCTAATCAGCTCGATAAAGATCATGTCGAAATTATTGGCGTAGGAAAAGCCCCATCCGATGGTTTAAAAAAAGGTGTTGTGGTTGATATTGCACGTACCGTTAAATCTATAAAAAGTGCGATAAAAGAGGCTGAGATCATGTCTGGACAGACTATTGAATCTGCATACATTGGTATTTCGGGTGGACATATACAGTCTGTAAATTCAAGTGGTGCTGTTCCAATCAAGACCGGTCAAGTAAGACAATCTGATGTAAAAAATGTTTTAGAAGCTGCAAAAGCGGTTCCGATCAAAGAAGGTCAGCAGGTGCTTCATGTGTTGCCACAATATTTTATCATTGACGGTGGAGATAATTTGCATGATCCCATTTCTATGCACGGAATAAGGCTTGAGGTAAAGGCACACATTATTACGGGAGCAATTGCTTCAGTGCAAAATTTAGTGAAATGTTGTGAGGCTGCTGGAGTAAAAGTGAGGGATATTATCTTGGAGCAACTTGCTTCGGCGTCAGCAGTGCTAAGTGAAGATGAGCGCCAGTTGGGAGTGGGGGTTTTAGATATTGGAGGCGGCACAGCTGACTTGGCGCTCTATCAACACGGGAGCATACGTCATACCATGGTGTTGCCGGTTGCAGGAAACCATTTTACTAATGATATTGCAATTGGGTTACGGACAACAATTGATGATGCAGAGCGAACAAAAAAACTCTATGGCGTTGCAAGTACAAGTTTAATTGATGAAGACGAATTAATCGAAATTGAAGAAGTGCAGGGAGGAAGTAAACGATTTGTAAAGTTATCTGACTTAGTTTCTATAATTGAGCCACGGGCATATGAGCTTTTGTTAATTGTGCGTAACGAAATTATTACAAAACAGTTACAGCAGTTTGTGACGTCCGGGATTGTAATAACCGGTGGAGGTTCTCTTTTGAAAGGTATCGATATTCTTGGTGAAGAAATATTTAACATGCCGGTACGTATCGGCCCTCCGCGATTACAGTTTGGTGTCTCAGAAACTCTAGACAGTCCAATTTATGCTACGGGGTATGGCATGTTGCTTTACGCTTTGAAGAAACATACAGAATCATACAATGCTATTTCAGGGCCAGTCGTAAAACGTGTGTTTTTGCGAATGAAATCCTGGGTTTCAGATTTCTTCTAAACATAAGAGCCAAGAATCTGACATAAAACAAAAAAGAAGGAGTGTGGGATGATAGAGTTTGAACAAGATAAAAAGCCACAAGGTTCTCCTGTGGTAGCGATTAAGGTAGTGGGAGTTGGAGGTGCTGGAGGTAACACGGTAAACAGCTTAATTGAATCTGGGTACCACGGTATTGAGTGTGTTGCTGTAAATACCGATGCGCAGGCACTTGGTATTTCAAAGGCAAATATAAAAATACAGCTTGGTTTAAAATCGACAAAGGGAATGGGAACTGGTGCAAATCCTGAACTTGGAAAACGGGCTGCAGAGGAAGATCTTGATAAGGTGATGGATGTTTTGGAAGGTTCTGATATCGTATTCTTATCTGCCGGTATGGGCGGTGGTACAGGTTCTGGAGCTGTGCCTGTTATTGCAAGAGCACTCAAAGAACAAGGAATACTTTCAATTGCTGTGGTAACAAAACCGTTTGAATTTGAAGGGAAAAAACGAGCATGTGTTGCACAGAATGCCATCGAATTACTCAAAAAAGAGGTTGATACGCTGCTTATAATTCCAAATCAAAAACTTCTTGAAGTAACAGACAAGCACACGTCTATGATTGATGCGTTTGCGTTAATTAACAATGTGGTAAGTAAGTCTGTAAAAGGAATTTCAGAGATAATAACATATCCTGGTCACATAAATGTTGATTTTGCAGATGTTCGGGCAATTATGAAGGATATGGGATTGGCAGTTATGGGTTCCGGAACAGCAACGGGAGAAAATAGAGCAAAAGAGGCAGCGTTACAGGCAATTACATCACCATTGTTGGAAAATATGAGTATACAAGGTGCTCGTAGTGTCTTGCTAAATATAACAGGCGGTACAAACTTAGGGCTTCATGAAATTAGTGAGGCAGCGTCAATTATTTATGAAAAAGCGGAAGATGATGCTAACATTATTTTAGGTTCTGTTATTGATGAAGCAATGGGAGATGAGGTAACCGTCTCTATAATTGCAACAGGATTTAATGAAAAAAGAATCGAGCAAGCGATACCTGACTTGCAAGTTAAAGCAACTGTTCTAGCAAAAGAAGAAAAAGAAGTAGAGATTGTGCAAGAGAGTAACGAGCAGGATGAGCGGGATATTTGTTGTCGAGAAGAAAAAACTGTCTCCGCCCTTCAGCAAGCTCCAGTCTGCGCCAAGGCTTCGGATGGTAGACAGGATGATCGGGCCCTTCGATACGGCTCTGAAGCGTCGCCTACTCAGGATGATCGGGCCCTTCGATACGGCTCTGAAGCGTCGCCTACTCAGGATGATCGGGAAGAGGATAAAACACAGGAACAAGAGAGTACGCAGTTGGTAAACTTAGACGATCTTGATGTTCCAACATTTTTAAGAAATTCTGCAGCGGAAAAAATGAAAAGCGACTGAATGCTTACATATTTTAGTTAGGGACAGGGGTCGCAAACTTGCGGCCCTTTTTTATTTTAATAAATTGTGTTACATGTTTTTATTGTAAGTTATAGAAGATTAAACGTTTTTTCTACAGGGAGAAAAATGAAGCGCTTTTTTAAGTTGATAACAGTTGTAGTTCTATTTGTTCTTGTTGTTTGCAATAAAAAATGTTTTTGCGAAGAATTTCTCTTGGATGATGTTATAGTAACTTTACCAGAGCATCTTACTGACAAAATTGGTATATCAGGTTTAATTGTTGACTTGAAATATG
>Ga0180433_10004755_pt1 | contig 18829 bp, 21 predicted proteins | sample SS_ome_8_FD_132980 | JGI IMG/M metagenome (GOLD analysis project Ga0180433, IMG submission 132980) | Hypersaline lake sediment archaeal communities from the Salton Sea, California, USA - SS_1_D_1 metaG | ecosystem: Environmental > Aquatic > Non-marine Saline and Alkaline > Hypersaline >... | reverse complement strand
GTGGTGGTCTTTCCTGACCTGGTTATTCCTATTACGGAAAAAGCTTTCATAATATCCTCCCCGGGAAACCAAATACATAATAAAGGATAAATACAGCCGCTGTAAATACAAGGGTTATTACCATGACTATATAATCCTTTGGAACTAATTTTAACACAAGGTAGCTGGTCCTTTCAGGATATGCCCTGAATGCCCTTGCCTCCATGGCTGTTGAAAGATCCCTGGCCTTTTTTATTGCTCCTGCCATTATGGGAGTAAATATATAGGAATATATTTTAAGCCTTTTTTTGAAGGGTATTTTTTCAATATCCACCCCCCTTAGCTGGATGGCAGTCATCACATCTACAAATTCGGATCTCAGAAGAGGCAGGAACCTTATGCCGACTGACACCATGAATGCTATTTCATATGGTATTTTTAGCTGTACCAGTCCCTGCACTACTTCCCTGTGGTCCGAACTGGCTGCAATGGAGGCAGAGAATATTATTACCGATATCCTGAGCAGAAATTCGGAGCCTTTTATAAGGCCGGCATCAGTCAGAACCGTAAATCCCCAGACAGAAAAAAGCGGGCTGCCGGCGCGGTTAAATATGCTCTGGATTATTACCATCACTATAAAGACATACCACAATCTCCTTAAAGCCTTTATAGTCTTTAAGAGGCTGCCATAGAATAATGCAGACAGGACTATTGAGATAATAAGGAAAAAGAGAAGTACATATACATGCTGGATCACTACTGCCGTGGTAGATATCCCGGCTACTATTGCCAGCCTGGTCCTTACATCAAAACTGTTAAATAACGGTCTCAGCTATCCTTCCCTCCCTCATGTTTAAAAGCCTTCCGGAAAAATTATTTACAAACCTCCTGTCGTGGGTGATGACTGTCATCCCCATCCCCTCATCCAGAAGTTTTTTTAGTATTGATATGAGCATATCCTTCCTTACCATATCAAGGCCGGTGGTTGGTTCGTCAAGTATCAGGTAGCGGGGACCGCATGCCAGTATCCCGGCAATGGCCAGCCTCTGTTTCTCGCCATAACTAAGGTTAAATACAGGCATATCTTTTTTGTCTTCAAGGTGCAGCAGCCTTATAAGCCTTATGGCTTTTCTTTTTAAACTGCTTTCATCCCCTCCCTTCAGCCGGGGGATGAATACAAGCTCATCCATGACATTCTGGGAAAAAATCTGAAACTGGGGGTTCTGGAAAAGATAGCCTATCTTCGATCCCGCCTGGCCAAGGCTGAGCGTCCGGGTGTCGTCACCGTCTATAAATACCCGGCCCGAAGAAGGCTTGAGAATCCCCATCATGAGCTTGCCTATGGTGGTCTTGCCGCTGCCGTTGGGACCCATGATAGCAGTAAAGCCACGGCCTCCTATACTTAAGTCCAGACCGGATATGACTTCATCCATGCCGTCATATGCAAATGAGACTTTATCTGCCTCTAAAAAGGCCAATTGCATCACCTTTCCTGTTTTTATCTATCTCCCTTAGTCTTCCTTTTTCCATGAAAAAGACCCTGTCAGCTATGGCCAGGTTTTCCAGGTCATGCTCCACCATTATGATGGTCTTTTTCCGGTCCCTTAACTCCAGTATGGTGTCCTTTATCCTGGCTTTGCCCTCACTGTCTATCTGTGAAAGGCTTTCGTCAAATATCATTATTTCGGGCCTGAGCGCCAGTACTGATGCTATGGCTATAAGCTGCTTCTGGCCTCCGGACAGTTTTTCCGGGTGCGCCAGCCGGTAACGGCTCATCCCGGTTATTTTCAGGCATTCATCTATTCTTTGCCCTATCTCTAATCGGTCAAGACAAAGGTTTTCGGGGCCGAATGCTATCTCATCTTCCACGGTGGGAGAGAAAAGCTGGGTATCCGGGTCCTGGAATACTATTCCCACCCGGGTAAATATCAGCGGCAGCCTCATCCTGGAAGCTGGTTTGCCGAAAATAAGCACCTCGCCTGAGAGTATCCCCTCATATATATGGGGTATGATACCGCACATGCAGTAGCATAAAGTGCTCTTTCCGCATCCTGAAAGCCCCAGTATAGAGGTTATGCCCCCTTTTCCTGCGGCAAGGTCTATGCCGTCAATTATGCTGGGCCCTCTTTTTTCATAACTGAAATGAAGCCCCCTTATTTCCAAAGGTATTGTCATCTTAATTCCAACATGGTCACGAACTTGCACCATCTCTGGCTGAAAGCATCTTTTCTGACTATTATCTGGTAAGGGCCGCTGCCTCCTGTGCTCTTGGATCCCAGGGCCTCCCCGTCTCGGGCTATAGCCAGGTAAATATTGTCCTCTTCCCGGACTTCTGAAGCCTCATAGGCCACATTATATCCGTCAATGGCTTTGGCTATGACTGTGTCATGATCCCGGATATCAATACCCAGTTCTTCCAGGACATTTTTTAGAAGTACTCCTGTATAAAGATGTTCACTGGGACCCGAATCGCTGGTATCCCTGGTGGCGGCAAAGTCTGCCGGGCCTATCCTTTCAACAAGTCCCATGTCTATCTGGCCCAGTATGACTTCGCCTGTACTTACCTGGATCATCTCTTCTTGTTCCAGGGCTTTTTTTTCTTCCAGGTTGCCGGCATTTAAGAAAGCAGTGACTGCCACCACTATCAGGAGTGCCGCTATAACCGAAGATATGATAATTATATTGTTCTTTTTCAACTTTTACCCCCATCGATGATCATATAGGGAACTGCCATATCCTCATACCGGAACTGGCCATGGTCTCCCCCTCCGGAAGTGGAGTGCATGCCGTGGTCAGAAGTTATTATGACTTTTCCCTGCCATCCTGATACCAGCTGGCTTATGTATGAATCTATTATCTTTATCCTTTCCATGGTCTCCGGCGACATGCCGCCGCTGTCATGGCCTGAGTCATCTATGCTGTGGAAATGTACTGCCATAAGGTCTGCGCCCTGGTCCAGGTTTTCCATGGCCATTTCAAATATCTCATCATCGATAGTACCGTCAGAATCACTGTCGGAGTTCAGCGAAGCTTCCACCTCGGTCTGTATCACCTGTATGTCCCCTTCTATAAGGAGTGCAGCTCTCCCCTGTTCGAGCATTTCTCCCATTATAGTAGGGACCTGGGGGATCCTCTGTTTCCTGGAATATATCCCGTTCTCGGCAGGCGGCCTGCCGGTCAGAATGGCGGCAAGTCCGGCATTGGTCACCGGCTGGTAGACTGATAATGCCATATCCGCCCCGGGCATAGAACCCATAAAAGGGGCATAGCCATTTTCTACAGCATATTCATACTGATGATAACCCATGCCGTCGGTGATTATGAGAAGGACGCTGATGCCGTTTCCGGTAAAGCCAAGAGTATCATGGCATACATCCATAATGCTTGCTGCGGCAGGGTCCAGCACAGCACCTTTAAGATCGCTTATTGAGTCTTCAGCTGATAACCCATTGTAGGCAAACCTGTTGTCCTTTACTTCCAAAGATATGCTGCTGTTACCTTTAAGGAATAAATACTCGCCTTCAGAGCCCATAAGTACCATAGTCTCCGGCCGGGCATCAGTCAGCTCCTCCAGCCTTATCATATATCTTTCCTGGAATGCAGAGGCTTCGAGCTTTTCGTCCCCTGATGCCTTAAAAGAAGTCCCGCCAGATCCAAGATCCCTGGCTGCCGACAGATAGGCATTACCCGGTGTTATAAAAGTGATGTTTTCCTCCATGCTTATTATATTCAGGCCAAAATCATCCTGTCTTTCTTCCAGCGCTACCACCATCTCCCGGATACCTTTTATATTGCTGCTAACGGGATGGCTGGGATTAAAGGCTTCCCAGCCGTTTTGGCTGCCCCATCCTATATATGAACCCTGAAGCTGGTCACCCTTTAGCGCCGCGGCCCTGCCGTCAGAAGCTATGATATAGACGCTGAAATCGGGTGATGCAGGCCCGGCCATGGAGATCAATTCCTCCAGGCTTATGAGGCCGGTATTTCCATTGCCGTCACTCTTATTACCATACTGCTCGAGGATTTCTTCCTCCAGCTGAATGACCCTGTAGACGTCTCCCCTGATAAACACAGACGGAATATAGCCCCGGTCCTGCCAGGTATTGTATGGTATTAAATAGCCGGCTGACGCTCCCGCTACAAGGCAGAAAACAGCAATCGAGGCTAAGAGGATCGTTTTTACTGTTTTACCGATCTTTTTTCCACCCCTTCAGTCTTGTTGATACCTGCAATATTCAACTTCTTGAAATTCTTTATTATAATGTATGCCAGCAAACCTCCCAGACCGCCTGAAAGGGCTCCCCCGGCAAGGGTGAGCAGCAGCGGTATGAGCGGCAGTTTAAAAAAAACAAAATTTGTAAGTACGGTACCCGCCATATTTGCAGCCATTCCGGAAAAGAAACAGGCAAATATATTATCACCCTTCTGCCTGGTTGCAAGCAGCAGGACCTCTACTGCTATCCCGGGAGCCACATAGGTTATAAGGCTCATTATGCCATGGGTTCCTATAACCCCTATGGATATGACTATTATGGCCTGAACCAGGGCTATAAGTGTGGCTGCACCTCTTTTGCCTACCAGCCCCGCGCCCACCACTATCCACATCATATAAAAGCCGCCGGCAATTGCTCCGCCCGGGATAAAAAGCGGCCCGGTTATTATATGGACAAGCGGCACTATCACCGGCTTCATGGCAATACCCAGTGCAGCCACAATGGCTATTATGACCAGGTCAAACAGCGAAAACCTGGCAAAAAACTTTTTAAGTCTTGCTGACATATAGTTATTTATTTAACGTTACTCCAATACTTCTATCTGGGCTACATTCTTTATCCAGAACATACCGGCCATGGAGGGAACCACCAGCTGGACCAGTCCGTCATCGGCGCTTACTTCCTGGCCATCCTTGAAAAATCCCAGGATGGTCTCCGGGTCATCTATGGCTGCAGCATCATATTCCTGGCTATAGCCGTCGCTTGCGGCCACTGATACCATATTGTAATCATCGATGCCTGCACTCTCCAGGACCATAGCCAGTGGTATGCCCATCCAATTTTCTTCTGTGGTGCTTCCGTCCTTCTTCTCCAGTTCGGCTGTCACTTCCACCATTTCTATGGCGCCGGCGTCTTCATTGGTAAACTCTGCAGTGGTACCGTCGGCTGCCTTTATGGTTATGCTCCACTGAGCTTCGGTAGCGCTGGCAGCTTCGGTCCCGGCACAGCCATAAGCTGCAGCAAATGAAAGCATCATCAATGCCGCCGCTGCCCATACCAGGATGTTTCTCAAGGTCTTCTTTCTCATCTTTTTTCTTTCCTTTTCACTATCTTATTAAAAAAAACTTCTTTACTCAGCCGCTCCTATGTAAAGGAGGTCTTTTATTTTTGTGTTTTTCTCCAGGCCCTCAAAGGCGACTGCAGGAAGCCCGTTTTCCTGAATATACATATATCCCTGGCCGATAGACCCTGCCTCTATTTCCACCGAATAATTATCAATTGCCCTGAATATATATTTATTTGCCTGCTTGAGGCCGCACTGCCTAATAATACCGGGAAGCCTTACCGCATTTATTCCTTCAATTTTCTCGCTTTCAAGAGCTTCAAAACCCGCAGTCAGTGAAAAGTATGCGGAACTTCCAAATGTGAAGTAAAGCATCTCTTTTATCCACATCCCGTGGGGCAGGTCTTCTGAAAGAAACATGGGCGAGTCGCTGCCGGTATATTTAAGATATGCGCTTTTGAAGATATCAGGTTTTTCATTCTTTTCCAGACCGTCCACGCTCTGCGCATATACATTTTCCGGATCATCCTCGAATTCCAGCAGGAGGTCGCTTATCTTTACCGCCCTGTCCGCTTCACCATAATAGTCATATTCCTGGTCCGTGATATAGCTTATCCGTGATTCTAACATTATTATCTTCTCGATATCAGCCGCTGACCTTGCCTCCACCACTTCTATCTTCTCCAGGTTCTTTACCCAGTACATCTCGAAGACATCGGGCACTACCGACCTTAAGGGCTTTTCCCATCCTTCCAGCGGTTCCCCGTCTAATTCAAAAGCCAGTATTATCTCCCTGGTCTGCAGCAGGTCCTTTGCAACCTCGATGGAATAACCGTCGCCGGCAACCAGCCTGATAGCTTCCGGGTCTTTTTGTGAGATACCGGCAAATTCCTGGAAGACATCTTCCAGCAGCACGCCCTTTACCAGCCTGGCCTGCGTCTCTTCATCTTCCCTGGGTACCGGAGTGACCTCTTTCTCAACCACATCAAGTTTAAGGATCTCATCCATGCTTACGACTATTTCCTGACCGCCATTGACTATAGTCAGACTTAGTGACACTCCGTTTTCCACACCGGCAGTCTCCTGGCCTGCGCCATCCACTGAGCATGCTGTCAGCACCAGTGAAAATGCTGTTGTGACTATAAGGATGGCCATTACGGATCTCTTCAGTACACTCATAGATTCCCTTTCTTGTCCCATCTGTCCTTAAAAAAAATAAAAACCGGCAAGAAAACCTGCCGGTCAAATATAGATTTGAACCCTTGAGGTCTCCTTTCCAAATGGGAGGCTGGCCAGTTTCCCGGACAACCCTGCCGCTCAAGGCCCATGACCTTTAAAGGTTTTAGGACGTTTGAGTCGGAGACAGATATTTAATTTTTAACGATTATACTACTATAATAATGAATTTCAAATAATATAAGCTAAAATAATATAAGCTTAAAGACATCCCATGTTGTAAACATCCATGACGCTTCCCTTTTTGACATCGCCCATGTCGGGCGGGAAACAGGCTATGGCATTGGCCCTGACCATGGAAGTAAGCATCCCGGAGCCCTTGATCCCGGTGGAGCCGAACAAGTATCGGCCCTCCTTGTTTTCCAGTATTACCCTGGCAAAGACTGTCCCTCCCTTTTTGTTCCTGAACTCATGCAGGGCTTCAGCCCTGACCAGGGGCCGGAAAAGCTGGCTGAACCCCATCATCTTCCTTATGAGCGGCCTTACATACATCTCAAAACATACCATTACTGAGACCGGATTTCCCGGAAGTCCGAATACGGGCCTGCCTTTAAGCCTGTATAATATCATGGATCTTCCCGGTCTCTGGTTTATCCTCCAGAAGACAAGCTCAGCTCCCATATCCTCCAGGGTGTCCCTTAACAGGTCATATTCCCCCATTGATGTCCCGCCGCTTATGAGCATCATGTCATTCTCCCTGAGCCCTTTTTCTATGCTCCTTTTTATAAGCTTTTCATCATCTGAAACCATCCCATAGCGATTATAACGGGCTCCGGCATCTATTATCTGGGCCGAAAGGGTATAGCTGTTGCTGTCTCTGACCTTTGCCCTGGCCAGTTTTTGATCTATTCCCACAAGTTCATCGCCGGTTGCTATGACTCCCGCTGCGGGCGGCCTGAAAGTCGGTACTTCACTGATGCCCAGCGATGCCAGCACGCCGATAGAGGAAGGGCATATTATATGCGGGCTTTTTAACACTTTATCGCCCTTTTTTATATCGTCACCACTGTATCTTATATTTTCCCCCTGCATAACCTCCCTGAAGACCAGTATGCTCTTGCCGTCCCCCTGCACGTCTTCCCTGGCAACTACCGCATCTGCTCCAGCCGGAATGGCAGCTCCGGTCATCACAGGGACACAGAAGCCGGGGTCTATCCTTTCTTGGGGCAGTTTTCCCGCCGGTATGCTGCCGCCGGCTATTACCAGCCTTACCGGATAACTTTCATCAGCACCCTTTACATCATTGGCGATAACGGCATAGCCGTCCATAGCTGAATTATCATAAATAGGTATGTCATCTGCTGCACATATATCCTGTGCCAGCACCCTCCCCATGCTTTCCAGCAGGGGCGTGTCCGCAATAACTGGTCGCGGTGCCTGGTCAAGCACCAGTCTCCTGGCTTCATCTACTGAGATCATCAGGAAAAAGTCCTCGTTTTAATAATGCTAATAAAGCTATTTCAAAGCTTTCTCGACAGCCAGCTGTGGCTGGAAGCATGCCCGCTAATACTGCCTGCCTTGACCATCTTGAGATCATCAAGTCATTATCCTTCCAGGAAATACTATACCAATACAGGATGAAATAATAAAGATAGAGACTTTCACCGTGTTTATCCTGTTAGACGGTTCAGTATCCTGTCTTGTTCTTCTTTCTTGAAATCATCCCTGTAGAATCTTAAGAATAGTTGCTTTCTCTGTTCCTTTGGAGAAGCATCTTTACTAATAGAGCTCAGCACTATGCTGCGGGCAAAATCCAACATAGAAAAACCCATCAGCATTCTTTCTTCACCGGTCTTTTTTCCCATCATCTTTCTATAGATAAGATCAGTCTCTTTTTTATTCACCACCGGATATCTCCATGTAAAAACCTGTAATGCCTAACCTGTCAACCCATTTATCTAGATAATATACATCTATTTTTTCTTTTAACAAATTTTTTATATCATTTATCTGAAAATCAGACCGGCTGTCCTTTGACCATAATAACTTGGAAATGATCAGGTCTTCTATTGTTACAATAAATACTTTAAATCCATCTATTTCAACCTGTTTTCTTCTCTCAAATTCTATTTTCCTATACTCGGTGTCTTTCCTTATAATAAAATCTATCTTCATTGCTTCTTTTAAATGGATTATATTGAACATGGATTTATTTTTTACTGCATCCTGGATAGTCCTTATATCTATATAATATTCATCTTTAAAAGTATTATAAAAACCCTCAATATCTTCAATTTTAATGACAATATCAATGTCCCTGGTCATCCTTGGGATAGAATAATACATCATAGCAACCGATCCGCTGATCATATATGAAATATTATTGCTATTTAACTTCTTTACAACATCCCTGAATATTTCTAGTTCCAGCATAACCTGATTTCATACTGACATACTTTTTTATATTTTATACATATTTTATAGGAAAGGTTGCTAAGTTAAAACAAATATATGCAGGGGAAATATAGATTAAATTACTATTATTACTGTTTAATTTTTGTTATACTTAAATAAATTTTTATTACTTGATAGTTTAAGTATGACTATAACCAGAATGGTAAAACTTAATAAAAAGGGCCAGCTCGTGATACCGCTTGAAATAAGGAAAAAAATGGGTTTTTATCCTGATAAGCCTCTTGTGATATTTACCAGAGGAGATGAGACAGTCCTGCTTTCTCCGGAAAAATACGCAGAAGCAACCAGTGGGATATTGAAGGGGACATGGGGATCGACCAAAAATGATGTTGAATCATTTATTGATGAAGAGAGGGGTTCTTGGAAATAAAGGCTGACGATTTTTTAAAAAAAATCACAGGTTCTTATAATATTTGCATTGATAGCTCCATCCTTATATACCATCTGGAAGATATAGAGCCCTATAATAACCTCACTAAAATCCTAATAAGGGAAGCAGCCAATGACAAGGCTGCCTGTATAATTTCTGCTCTTACCATCACTGAACTGTTGACTAAACCTTATAGCCTGAAAGAAATTGGAAAGATCAGGTTATTTGAAGAATTTATCAGGTCGCTGCCGAATACAACAGTAAAGGCAATAGATTATGATATTGCCAGGATGGCAGCTTCAATCAGGGCAGATAATAACCTCAGGACCCCGGATTCCCTGATGCTGTCAACAGCCATCAAAGCTGGATCTCAATTATTTATTACTAATGATACCGCTTTAAAAAAGATCAAAACTGACCTGCTCCAGATAATCATACTGGATGATTATCTGGAGACCTGATCTTATCATCTACAAAGATTCTACCCGGTTATTAATGACTAAAATGTAATGTAATCCATTTTAGTCTTTACTATTCGGGAATTCAGTATATAATAGTAGCATGAAAAGATATCTGGAAAATAGAATAAAAAAAGACCTGGGCAAAAAGATAATCCTTTTAAGCGGCCCCAGACAATGCGGAAAGACTACCCTGTCAAAGATGCTTGATCCTGATTTTGATTACCTCGACTATGATTATGCGGAACACAGGCTTATTATAGATGAAAAAGGCTGGGACAGGAAAAGATCCTTGCTTATCCTTGACGAGATCCATAAAAAAAATAACTGGAAAAGCTTTCTTAAGGGTATCTATGACGTTGAAGGATTAAAGCCGCCGATCATAGTTACCGGAAGTGCGCGCCTGGATACAATAAGAAAAACAGGTGATTCTTTGGCCGGAAGATACTTTCACTTCAGGCTGCATCCCTTTGACATAAAAGAATTAAAGAACCTGGATTTTGAAAAGCCTGAAAAGATCCTTGATAGACTAAAGAAATTCGGCAGTTTCCCCGAACCTTTCCTTGAGGGCAGTGAGTCTTTCTACAGACGATGGCAGAAGACACATATTGATATTATATTAAGGCAGGACCTTATAGACATGGAACCGGTAAGAAGCATAAAGCAGATAGAGACCTTGATAGAGCTATTGAAAGACAGGGTAGGTTCGCCAGTGTCATATTCCAGCCTTGCCGAAGATATAGAATGCAGTCCAAAAAGTATAAAAAACTGGCTGCAGATACTGGAAAATCTCTATATGGTTTTCCCGGTCCGCCCCTACCACAAAAACATTGGAAGGGCAATACTGAAAGAACCGAAATATTATTTTTATGACCCCGGCCTCATAAAAAGGAGTATTGGCGCCCAGATAGAAAACATCGCCGCATGTGCCCTATTAAAGGAACTTCATTTTGTGGAGGATGTCTATGGACTGGAAACTTCTATAAATTATATAAAAAATAAACAGGGCAAGGAGATAGATTTTTATATCCGGGTAGAAGATAAGCAGTTTCTTATAGAAGTAAAATCTAATGATGATTCATTAAGTTCCAATTTCAAGATATTTGACAGGTACCTCCCGGAAGCAAAAAAGATACAGCTGGTTGATGAGATAAAGAAAGAAAAGACTTATCCTGATAAAACGGAAATAAGAAAACTCTCTTCATGGCTGGCTGACCTTGATCTCAGCCCTTCAGATGTAAAGATATAATAAGGTCTAAACCTTCTTTACCTTCTCTGTAAAATTCTTCTTATCCAGGTATGACTTTATATCCATGCCCTCGATCTCTATATCGGGCGCGATCTCGCTCAGGGGCATAAGGACAAACTTCCTCTTGCTTATAAGGGGGTGGGGTATCTCCAGTATGTCAGACTTTATGGTCCTTTTCCCATAATAAAGGATATCTATATCGATGGGACGGGGTCCGTATCTTTTCTGCCCGGCTTTCCTTCCCATATCATGCTCTATTCCCTTTATGAGCCCCAGCAGGCTGAAAGGATCCAGGCCTGTCTTCAGCATAACGGCAATATTATAGAAATCAGGCTGGTCCTCTACATACATGGGAGCTGTCTCATAATAGGAAGAGATCTTTACCGCCTGGATGCGGGGGTCTCTCTCCAGGCTTTCCAGGGCCTTTTCTATATTGGCTTTCCTGTCTCCCGTATTGGATCCAATTGACAGAAATACTGTGTCGCCGTTCTTTATACCGTCATATCCGCCCATCCTGGAACTGCTGTACTCCACGCCGACGGAACCCAGTTTTTCATCTATGGGAGGGTCGGGTTTTTCTATCCTTACGTCCACCTTTTCCGCCAGGCCGGACATATCCATTATGGCGCCGGCTATGACCCGGCACAGGGTCTCCAGCAGATCGCATCTTCTGGTCTCATTTATTTCCCTGACCCTGCTTATTATTTCGGAATAACTGATGGTGTCCTCAAGGTCGTCGCTTTCCTGAAGTCCTGTGTCGCCAATATATACACAGATATTGAATATGAAGTACTGCCCATCTTTCTTCTCCTGGTCCCTGACCCCGTGATAGCCATAAAGCACCAGGTCTTTTATAAATATCTTCAAACTATTATCCTTGACATCATTTGTATGCTGACACTATGCCGGCTGCTGTCTTAACTGCCCTTACGGTTTCCTTTACATCATGCACCCTGAGTATGCTGGCGCCGTTTACTGCTGACCATACAGCGGCAGCCAGGCTTCCCTCCAGCCTTTCATCTGCTTCCAGGCCAAGGATCCTGCCTATAAATGATTTGCGCGAAGCGCCCACAAGCACCGGATAACCCATAAAGGAAAACTCTCTTATGCTGTTCAGTATGGTCAGGTTATGCTCAAGGGTCTTGCCAAAACCAATGCCGGGATCGATAATTATATTGTTTTCCGGTATCCCTGCCTTCAGGGCCTGGGCGGCCTTTTCCTCCAGGTATGCATATATCTCATCCGCCGCATCTTCATACCGGGGGTCATCCTGCATGTTCTCCGGAGTACCCTTCATATGCATTAGCACCACCGATACGCCGCTATCTGCCGCCAGCCCTGCCATATCCTTATCCATGGTAAAAGCGCTTATGTCATTTATGATATGGGCTCCGGCTGCTATTGCCTTTTGGGCCACCCTGGACCAGAATGTATCTATTGATACCAGAACATCATGATTCTCTCTTATGTATTCGATAGCAGGGACTGTCCTTTTTATCTCTTCTTCCGCGCTTACCGGTTTTGAGCCGGGCCTGGAAGACATCCCCCCTACATCGATGATATCGGCTCCGCCCTCTATCATGGCGTCTATTCTCTTCTCGGCCCTTTCCCTGTCATCATATCTTCCGCCGTCATAAAAAGAGTCTGGCGTAGTATTGAGTATTCCCATTACCAGCGGCAGCCCGGAAGTATTAAACTCCCTGCCGGAAATATTGTATTTTATCCCATTTTGTCTTTTTCTGTGAGCTTCAAGGAAATCACCAAGTTCCCGGGAAAGGTCTTTCAGCCCGAAAGGCTGCATATGGATCTTTTCTACCAGACCTTCAAAACTTTTCCACGTTCCTTCTATTATTACTTCTGATATGCCCTGCGTATTCACAAGCGCATCCCTGGAAGTAACCACATCGCCCCCCCTGGCAAGCATCTCCTGCTTCAGGATATTGACTGCAGCTGCCTTCAGGCCTTTTACTTTGACAGACAGGGGGAATAGCTTTTCTGCCATTATCCTGCTGCCGGGAATAGTGGCGCCGATGCCGGCAAACCGGGAAAGGCCTTCCTGCCTGTTCTTGATATCAAGGGCTCTGATAGTATATCCCATGGAAAGAAAATTCCTTATTTTCCATTATAGACAAGGGAAAGGACTTCTGACCTGGAGGCAGGATTGTCCTTGAACAGGCCCCTTATGGCAGAAGTCACGGTAATGGTGTTGGGTTTCTTGACGCCCCGTATACTCATGCACAGGTGTTCTGCCTCTACGATCACTATGACTCCCCTGGGCTCCAGCTTTTCCATTATTGAATCTGCTACAATGGTGGTAAGCCGTTCCTGTACCTGGGGACGCCTTGCTACTATTTCCAAAACCCGGGTAAGCTTGGAAAGACCTATTATCTTTCCTGTTTTATTGGGAGCATAGGCTATATGGGCTTTTCCCACAAAAGGGACCAGGTGATGTTCGCAGGTCGAGTAGAACGGGATGTCCTTTACCAGTATTATCTCATCATGATTCTCGTCAAACATGGGGCCCAGGACTTCTGAGGGATTCTTTCCGATACCGGAAAAGATCTCCTCATACATATCTGCCACCCTTTTGGGGGTTCCGATAAGGCCTTCTCTGCCCGTATCTTCACCGATACCCTCCAGAATAAGCTTTACGCCTTCCTCTATCTTCTTCTTATCCACTGACGCCTCCAATATCAACCATTAAAAGACCTTCCGGCACAGGTCGCGGTATAAAATGCCAGATCCGCATGCTCAAAGACGGTTATTTTTTATTTCTACCGTTGCCGGGTTTTTCCGGCTTTGGACTGGAAGGATTTTTTTTGGCTCCGCTGGCTGACCTGGTTTTTTTGCCGGCCGGTGTCTTTCTTACCTTCTTTACCTTCTTTGTCTCTACTTTTGCCAGTATCTTAAGTATCTCCTCCCGGGAAAGAGTCTCTTTTTCTATCAGTCTTTTAGCCAGCCTTGCAAGAGTTGCCTTATTGTCATCCAGTATCTTGCGGGCCTTCTCGTAGCTTTCGGTGATTATATTATAGGTCTCCTCGTCAATAGCGGAGGCTATCTTGTCACTGTAATGCGGCCTGGATGCTATTTCCTTACCCAGGAATACCTCATCTTCCTCCCCCTTGAAGGTGACGGGACCCAGTTTTTTACTCATACCATACTCTGTTATCATCTTCCTGGCGATCCTGGTGGCCCTGTCCAGGTCGTTCTGGGCACCTGAAGTGATGTCATCAAAGTTCATCTCTTCTGATACCCTGCCTCCCAGAAGCTGGGTGATATTATCCAGAAGCTCATTCTTCGATTTTAAAAACCTGTCTTCTTCGGGAAGGGTTATGACATAACCCAGTGCCCTTCCCCTGGATATTATGGATATCTTATGTATGGGGTCAGTATAAGGGAGCACATATGAAAGCAGGGCATGCCCCGATTCATGATATGCTATTATCCTTTTCTCTTCTTCTGATATTACCCTGGTCTTTTTCTCCGGCCCCGCTATCACTCTTTCCACGGCCTCCTCAATCTCGAACATGGATATCTTTTTCTTATTATGCCTGGCCGCCAGTAGCGATGCCTCATTGAACAGGTTGGCAAGGTCTGCTCCCGTGAAACCGGGGGTCTGCTTGGCAATAGTCTTTAAGTTTATTGACTTATCCAGCGGTTTACCCCTGGCATGTATCTTGAGTATCTCTTCCCTTCCCAGAAGATCCGGCCTGTCTACCACTATCTGCCTGTCAAACCTTCCCGGCCTTAACAGTGCCGGGTCCAGTATATCCGGCCTGTTGGTGGCAGCAATAAGGATAACAGTTGAATCCTGGTTAAAACCGTCCATCTCTACCAGTATCTGGTTAAGGGTCTGTTCCCTTTCATCATGGCCTCCGCCCAGGCCTGCTCCCCTGTGCCTGCCTACGGCATCTATCTCATCCATAAATACAATGGAAGGCTGGCTTGCTTTTGCCTGGTTGAACAGGTCCCTGACCCTGGAGGCGCCTACTCCCACGAACATCTCCACGAATTCGGAACCGCTTATAGAGAAAAACGGTACTCCTGCCTCACCGGCAACAGCCCGTGCCAGAAGGGTCTTACCGGTGCCGGGAGGACCGTATAAAAGCACGCCCTTGGGGATCTTGGCTCCCATAGCCTGGAATTTCTTGGGGTTCTCCAGGAATTCCTCTATTTCCCTCAGTTCTTCCACTGCTTCTTCTACCCCGGCTACATCTTTAAAGGTAACCCTTTGCTTTCCCCTGTTTGCCAGCCTGGCCTTGCTCTTGCCGAACTGCATCACCTTGGAGCCGCCGCCCTGGAGCTGGTTCATCATAAAGAATATAAGGCCAAACAATATTATAAAGGGTATGGCGCTTATAAGGATCTGTACCCACATGGACTGTCTCTGGTTGTCTACCTTAAACGGTATATCATTGTCCAGAAGATACTGGGTTATATTGTATTCAGACAGGAATGCAACCTCAAAAAAGGTGGAGCCGTCGACCAGCTGGCCTTCTATGGTGCCGTCCTCTGCCATTATGGTAAGGGGTTCTGATGTACTGACCCGGCCGTTTTCTACCGCAGCCGTGAACTCGTCCATGGAATACTCCTCCACATCCGGTGACAGGAAAAGAGGGTTCCTGAATATCAAAAACATTATGACTATCAGGAGTATGAGAAGGGCTATATTCCTGAATCCCCTGTTTTTGAAAGGACTTTTATTATTGTTATTATTATTTCCGGGATCTTTCAATTATTTTTAACTTCCTTTTCTATAATCTATATCAAACTTAGATGATATTACAAATACTACTCATTTTCAATATAACCTATAAATGGTATGTTCCTGAATTTCTCGGCAAAATCCAGGCCGTAACCCACTACAAATTTATTGGGGATATCAAATCCCTTGTATTTGACCCTGTTCTCCATCTTGCGGGGGACATCCTTGTCCAGCAGGGCGCATATCTCTATACTGCGGGGATTCCTGGCATTAAGGTTTTTTATCAGGTAATTCAGTGTCCTTCCGGAATCTACTATATCCTCTATTATAAGGACTTCACTGCCTTCTATACTGAATTCCAGGTCCTTGGTTATCCTTACTACCCCGGAACTGACCTTGGAGTCCCCGTAGCTGGAGACAGCCATAAAATCAAATATAACGGGCATCTTTATCTCCCGGCAGATATCTGCCAGGAATATAAACGAACCTCTTAACACTGATATTATGACAAGATCCCTTCCACTGTAATCCCGTGTTATCCTGGCACCGAGTTCCTTTATCTTTTCTTCCAGTTCGGATTCGGGAATAAGTATTTTTATCCTTTCCCCGCCGTATAATAGGATTTTTTCTCCGCCCTCGGATATTATCTCATACTGGCTCATATTTTCCCCTGTCATCACCTGTTTTTATTAAATCATATAACCATTATTTTTCAAATAGCTCCAGCAGCAGGAACTCCCTGCTAGAGGGAGTTATACTGACCCTGTGGTCCAACCTCATATTACCCACCCAGATTATCTTTTCGCTGTCACAGAAAACAGGTATTTCTTTCCTGAGGTTTACTGGCACCCTGCAGTCCATAAAGAGATCCTGGAGTTTCTTTTCCCCCTGCATTCCCAGGGGCTGGAATCTGTCGCCCTCCGACCATCTTCTCACCCTGATGGGGCCACTGACCTTATCATAGTCTATTACCGCTTTGGAATCGTCAAGCTTGCTGTAATCTCCTGGTTCATCCAGGATCTTCGAATTTATACAAAAGCCAAAGTCTTCGAGTACTGTCCTGCCTCCAATCAATATTGTCTGCCCGGCTGAAGCCTGCCCTGCCTGTCCTATTCCCTGTATCCGCATTATATGCTGCCTTATGCCTGGATCCAGGTCCTGGACGAAGCCCGTATGGACCATATGCAGATTTTCGGCTATCCTCAATACTATTATGGGTCCGGGAAGGTCCAGCCGCCTGTTCTCGCCGCGGCCTGGCCTCATAAGCCCCAGGATATACTCGATATTGCTATAACTTATATCCTCCAGGTTTCCATATAAAAGCTCCAGGGCAGTCAGGGCCACCCTCCTCTTTAATGCCCGGTGATATCTCCCGGCAGCTGTCAAAGGCAGCCTTATATAAATTACTTTTTCCCGGCCCGGGCTTTTTTGGATAAAGGCATCCTTTTTTATTGCTCCTGATGCTGTTTCGCTTAGATACTCATCCTCCTGTGCCAGTATGTCTATGACCCGCTTAATGCTGGTGCCTGCATCCCCCTGGAAATTTTTCCCTATAAAAGGGATAAGCTTGTTCCTTACCCTGTTCCTGGTGTATTTATCCTCCAGATTGGAGCTGTCGATGCAATAACCGATATCATTTGCCTTAAGGTAATCCTCTATATCCTGCCTGGATGTATTTATAAGAGGCCTTATTATGTTTCCGCTTACCGGCCTGATACCGGCGAGTCCCCTGGCTCCGGACCCCCTTATTATCCTCATCAGGAAAGTCTCAATATTATCATCCAGGTTGTGTCCCAGGGCTATCCTGTCTATATCGTTTTCCCGGGCCAGCTCCCTGAGCATTCCGGCCCTCAGCTTCCTGGCGCCTTCCTGGAATGACATCTTGCGCTCCCGGCACCATTTGACAGCATCTACCTTCCTGGTAATAAGCTCGATGCCCAGGTCCCTGTACATCCGTTTCACAAATTCAGCATCCTTTGCTGAACGGCCGCCCCTGGTGCAGTGGTCCAGGCTGAATCCATACAGCTTCAGCCGGAACTGGGGCTTAATCATCAATAATAAATGGGTCAAAAATACAGAGTCGGGACCTCCGGAAACCGATATAAGGATACTGTCGCCCCCGGCAACCATATCCATATTTTTTACAGTCTCCAGGGCAGTGGACACTGCCCTGTACGTTTTCTTATCAGGTGCCATCTGTTTTGATATTGATCCTTTCTATGCTTTCAGCCCTGCCGCTTTTTCCATCTATATCTATCAAAACACCGTTGATCCATACGTCTTCCCTGGCTACGGTGAACTTCTGGGGCATGCCGGTTAAAAACCTGGCTATGATGTTTTCCTTCTTTACCCCTATTACGGAGTCCCTGGGACCTACCATACCGGCATCGGTTATATAAGCGGTGCTGTCTCCCGGAAGTATCCTCTCATCCGCAGTCTGGATATGAGTGTGGGTTCCCAATACGGCACTTACCCTGCCGTTAAGGTGCCAGCCCATTGCCACTTTCTCCGAAGTCACTTCTGCGTGCATATCCACTATTATGACCGGAGTCTCTTCCCTCATATATTCCAGTATCCTGTTGACAGTCCTGAATGGGCAATCCAGGTTCTCCACAAATACCCTGCCGCAGAGATTTATTACTCCCACCTTAAGACCTCCCAGCCCCTGAAGCTCATATATATTATATCCCCTGCCAGGCGTGTCGGGAGGATAATTGGCCGGTTTGAGCAGCCTGTATTCCCTGTCCAGAAGGTCATATATCTCCCTTTTCTTAAATACATGGTTTCCGGTCGTTATCACGTCAATACCCATATCCAGCAGGCTGTTGCATGTCTTAACTGATATTCCTATGCCGCCGGCAGAATTCTCTCCATTGGCTATAACCATGTCGACTTCGTGTTTCAGCCTAAGCTGGTCCAGGTTTCTTTCAATGGCATTTCTCCCCGGTTTGCCTATGATATCTCCTAAAAATAGTACTTTCAAAACAAGCCTTTCTTTGTCTGTTTATTTTATCCTTTCAGGATAACTGTATATATTGAATCTGTTTCCCCGGGCATAGCCTAAGATGATAAGGCCCAGGTCCCGGGCAAGGGCAGCTGCACTGTGAGTCACTGAAGAATTGGTGACCACTGCAGGTATC
>Ga0180433_10004754_pt1 | contig 18830 bp, 12 predicted proteins | sample SS_ome_8_FD_132980 | JGI IMG/M metagenome (GOLD analysis project Ga0180433, IMG submission 132980) | Hypersaline lake sediment archaeal communities from the Salton Sea, California, USA - SS_1_D_1 metaG | ecosystem: Environmental > Aquatic > Non-marine Saline and Alkaline > Hypersaline >... | reverse complement strand
CCCTAGCCTGCCCGACGTAGCCCTTTTGGACACAGACGGGGAGCTCTATTTGAAATTTCAACCACAATTTTAATTGCTAATTATCTAATATTATTCTGACACAAATTACAAAATAGTCAAGAAATTTGCCAAATTTTTACAATTTTCAATAAAAAATGGGCTTTCACCCGGAGAACATTAGCCAAAAGCACCTCCAGATCATGCCCTTCGCAATTTTTCACCCCGATCACAGCAATAATTCAACTGGTTGCAATAATCCCCAAAAAGGCTACAATTAAGCTTAAATTGTGAAATTGTTGATAAAAAACCAAAATAAAGCGACTAGGGCTCTTAATGAAAATTTCAAAAAACCGCAAAATTGCAGAACTGTCATTGGCATTTTGCATACTTTTAAGCACTAAATCAGTGCATTCGATAAATCTGGCCCCTTTAAAAGCGGTATTTAGCAACAAAAAAGTTATCGCAATAACCGGTATTGCAGCAATGGTTGCTATTCTTTTTTATTCGTACTCATACTCTTCCTCCGTCGATGGAGACTGGCTAGATACTACCCACAGGGAAGATACCGAATCTGTAAGAAGACTCCTCGAAAAAGGAGCATATAAAAATACTCCATTACATTTAGCTTCCGCACGCGGCCACATAGGCATTGCTAAGATACTTATCGAAAAAGGAGCCAAAATTGAGGCTAAAGACAATTATGGAAATACCCCATTACATTTAGCTGCCAAACACGGCCACACAGGTACTGCCAAAATGCTTATCGAAAAAGGCGCTGAGATCGAATCTGAAAAACACACTGAAAGAGAAACCCCCTTGCATCTGGCTACGCAATATGGTCGCCCAGAAACTGTTAGAATGCTTCTCAAAAAAAAAGCTAACATTAACGCGCAAGATTATTTAGGAAACACCCCCCTCCATAATGCTCTTGATGTTTCTCCTTCAAATCCCGATTATCAAAATTACAGAAATGTTTTGAATTTGCTTATCAAAAGTGGTGCAAATATTGGTGCACGAAACAAAAACAGAGATACCCCCCTGCACTCTGCCGCAAAATGCGGTAATGTAAATAAGGCAAAGCTACTAATTGAAAATGGCGCTGACATTAATTCACAAAATAATAAGGGAAATACTCCATTACATTTGGCCGTAAAATCAGAGTCCACAGTGATTGCTACAGAGCTTATCCGCAATGGCGCCAATATTATGGCTCCAAATAATCTTGGAAAAACTCCTTTAGTTCTGCTTTCTACTAATTTTATAAGGTGGATTATACTGGACTGTAATACTTTAAGCTTGTTTGAGCAGGCCAAAATAAAACACAATAAACTCACAGAACTGTTAGCAGAAAAAGATCGTCGCACACATTTGCAAGAAATAATACAGTTGATTGAAGACGAGGGCACAACTACATACAGCAAACAAACCGCCATAGCAACGCTACTTAGAAACCAAGACGTAATAGAAATTGGAGACCGCAAGCAACTTATTAAACAAATTCCATTCAACCATAGAATTTTCAATGACAATAAATGCCGAGAAATATTGGACTTTGCAACCTTCTATCAACTGGAGGACCGCGATGGCAGAACAACAGAACAAAATGCCGAAATGTTTTGCCAAGACGTATACAACGATACGCATCAAGTTGCACATGAAGAGGATACAGCAGAGTATCGCGCTGCAGAAATCAAAGATAGCTTTGAAATGAAAGAAAGATTAGAATTTATTGGAACAATCGGCCATGACTCAGAAATTAAACTACAAGATGGTAAAAAATTGAAAATGTTTAGCTCTTTTATGGGATAAATTATGAAGACCTTAAAAAAACAAAAAAAATTAAGACTGGCATTTGTAGCCTGCATGCTCTTAACTACTACACAAACAAATTCGATAAATTTAAATTTATTAAAAATTTTTGGAAGTTGGTTTACCACAAAAACTCATCTCCGCAAAACCAGTTTTTTGGAAAAAATATTATCCAACAAAAAAGTTGCTGCAGCAGCCGGCACCGCAATAACTGTTGTTCTCATTGGTTTACTCGATTATTTCTTTCGGAAACCTAAATCAGACATTGGAGGCGGAAAAAAGCCCAAAAAATCAAAACCTAAGAAAAAGCCTCTATCCAAAAAGAAAAAAAAGCTTATAGGTCAGGCAAATGTTAAAGATCAGGAACCTAAATCTCCAACATCTACCTCAAATAAAAACATTTCTGAAACAAACTCTAGTCCTAAAAAAGAAGTAGAAAAAGAAGACGAGAACGAATACAGCGATCCTTTCCTATACATAGGTCCTTTTGTAGACGCACTAGATAGCTTAGAAGAGTTTTTAGGTGAAGGTGACTTAGGTGAAAGTGACACATATATCGAATATGAGGAAGATTGTGACCTGCAAAAAGCTATTGAGCTCAATAAAATAAAGAATGTCGAAAAACTTGTAAAAGACGGAGCCGATATTGAAAGTGAAAAAGAAGACGGCCGTACCCCATTACACTCTGCCCTCACCAGTGGCCACTACGAAATCGCTAAATTACTCATCAAAAATGGTGCTGAGATACCTCTAAGTCTAATCTCTGACGATGGTACAGTTAGTCGCTTCTTGCCTGAAAAAGCTCTTTTTGAAAGACTTGCTGCTCGCCACAAACAAATGCTACAACTGCTCAGACAAAAAGATGTAACACAGAATCTTGACGAGATTGTAAAATTAATAAAAGACGACGATACACCTTCATACGATAAACAAAACGCAATTGCAAAACTACTTAGTCAAAAATTAGTTTCAGACGATAGGCTCAAACAATTGGCCACAGAAATCCCATTTAATCACAGATTTTTTAACGATGAACAATTTAACGATGTCTCACAATTTTCTGAAATAAATGAAGTTAAAGATTTGAACGGAAACTCAGTTTCGAAGGCTATGCACATTTTCTGCAACGTAGATGGAAAAATTAATCTTATTCTTAAATTGCGACGTGAAAAATTAACGAGAACCAACCTTTTTTCACTTTTCAATATTTAAAACCATAAACCTTTAAGGAGCGAATTATGAAAATTATAAAAAATACAAAAAAATTTAAACTGGCACTTGTAACCTGCATGCTTTTAGGCACAGAAACTGCACATTCGATAAGTTTAAATCCATTAGAAATTGTCAGAAGTTTATTTGCCACAAAAATCCTGCCCAAACCAAGCTTTTTCAAAAAAATATTTGCCAACAACAAGCTTGCTGCAGTGACCTGCATTGCGACAGCATTCGCTATTATTGGCGTATTTGATTATTTCTTAAACAAATCCAACTCAAACAAAGGGAATGGCAACAAACCGAAAAGGCCACGAAAAAAGAAAACTCTGGGTAAAAAAAGAAATATACCCGAAACTAAAAAACAAACATCTAAACCCTGGGTCAAATTAGCAACAAAACCCGATGTCCGGCCAAAACTCAAATTCCCAACTCCACGAAGCTATGTAAGAAGCAAGCTTCATGAAAAATTCGGCAACGGCAAAGATTATTGGCGCTACCATTTTAATCTAGATTTTCCCCTTCATGAAGCCTGTAACTGGTTAGGCCTAGAAGAAGTAAGGACTTTAGTCGAATCGTATAGGCTAAATGTTAATTCGTATCATCGTTCAGGGCATTATTATAAAATAGAAAATTATACCCAATACGACCTAGAAAAAAATACTCCTTTGCACACGACATGCTCACAAAATTGTCACAGTAGAGAAAAAGTAGAAATAGCCCGATACTTGCTAAAAAGAGAAGCCAATCCTAACCTAAAAAACACATACGAACAAACCCCCTTAGCCCTTGCCTGCTCAACCGGAAACTTAGAACTTGTCAAACTTCTCTTTGAGCATGGCGCAAAATGCGATCCACAAGAAGATGCGGATAAACCAAACAATTTACTGCGTATCGCTTGTGATGCTCCTAGAGAAAGAGGAAATTTCGAAATCATAAAATTTCTTGTAGAAGAAAAAGGTTATGACATTACCCAGAAAACAAAAGATGAAGAAACAATGCTGCATTTTTACATGTTTAGGACTCCCTCAAAAGAAATAAAAATATCTCACATCAGATATTTTCTGGAAAATGGAATTGACGTTAACGCAAAAAATAATTTCGGCAACACACCTTTGCACTGGGCATGCACAAAGAGAAATTTCGAACTAATAAAGTTTCTTGTAAGCCAAGGCGCCGATGTTAACGCAAAAGGGCAATTGGACAACACACCTCTAACATACGTATCGGACAACGACTACACCAACAGAAACGATTGGATAAAATACCTCATTGAAAATGGAGCAGATGTCAACGCTAAAACAACAAATGGTGAGCATGTATTGTACAACATTACTCTTCGCGACTATTATGAGTTTGCCAAATATTTGATAAAAGAAAAAGGCGCTGATATAAACCTAACGTTTAATGCTGCTGATGGCATTGAACACAATCTTTTATCATTTTGTTTTATCTCTTACACTTTTGACCGTGACTTTGTGAAGTTTCTTCTGGAAAATGGCGCCGATACAAGTCTCTTAGAAAGCAAAAGAGCCCAAATCATAGGAAAAATTTCACGACCTGTATTTACTAAAAAAAATAAATCGGCAAGAATTAAATTGCTAGATTCAATAATTGAGATACATAGAAAAGTAGAAACTCTCATAGAGGCACTTGGCTCTGAAAATTGGACAAATGCAAAAAGAGAAATTATCAGCCTCATAGAAAGCCCTGGCACACCAACATACGATAAGCAAAATGCAATTCTTGCATTGCACAAAAGAGGCCTACTACAGCCTAGCGAAATCACCGAGCTTATTACACCTGCAGAAGAAACTTTACTAAACTACAGATTTTTCAAGGACAAAGAAAAAGAACTTGAAAATGAAGACATATTACTCACTGTGGCAAAAGAACGACCGCACGTTTTAGACATTGCCAGGAAGTTTCATAAAGATGAAAAATTGGAACTGGGAATTAAAAACGACAGATTCTCTGATTTGGCCCTTCAACCCGAGGATGAAGATGGAAGGCTAGGAGCTCTCCTAAATCCACGAAAGGCGAACATAGAGCTTGCAGATGGGAGAAAATTAGCAATTTTCAGATCTCTCTTGACCGTTTAAAATATTGGCCCTAGGGGTAATGCCCCTGGGGCTTTAACTATTTCGTAACATCTTTCCAAGATGCGCCAAATCGAGTGGTTACTTCCAGCGGAACTTTCCATTCAACGACCGACTCTAAAACTTTTTTTACAATCTTTTGGGCTTCAGATTTTTGTTTTTTAGAAACAGAAATTAAAAGTTCGTCATGAATTTGTAATAAAATCTGCGCCTCAATATTTTTCTTTGCAAGCGCATGTTCCAAATTAATCATTCCTTTTTTCATGATTTCTGCCGCAGTTCCTTGCGCCCTTGTGTTAACCGTCACCCGCTTTGCGAGCTCATACAAGTTTTTATTCTTCTCATAGATGCCAGGCATATACCTCCTACGGCCATAAAATGTGGTCACATATCCACGTTTTTTAGTTTCTTCTATGGTCGCCTCCATCCACTCAGAAACTTTCGGGTATTGGGCAAAATATGCGTCTATGTATTTTTTTGCTTCCGAAGGTTTTATTCCCAAATCTCTCGAAAGCCCATACGGCGTCATACCGTACAAAATACTGAAGTTTATACGCTTACCAACCTGTCTTTGTTCATGGGTAACTTTTTCAAACGGCACATCAAAAATCTTTGATGCAGTCTCCGTATGGATGTCTCTATTTTCTAAAAACGCGCTAATTAAGTTTTTGTCACCAGAAAGATGAGCTAACACTCGAAGTTCTATCTGCGAATAATCTGCGGACAAAAAGATGTTTCCTTTTTTTGGTAAAAACGCAGCACGAATTTGCAAACCAAACTCTGATGCATCTGCAGGAATATTTTGTAAATTTGGATCAGAGCTAGAGAGTCTTCCGGTTGCAACATCGGTTTGATTAAACGTAGTGTGTATTCTTCCGGTATCTGGATTGATGTAGCCTGGCAATGCATCAACATATGTTGTTTTTAATTTTGTAAACTCACGATACTTTAAAATTAAACCAGGAACTGCATGTAAATCAGAAAGCTTGCGTAGAACTTCTTGATCAGTTGAATAACCGGTTCCTTTTGCGCTTCTTTTTTGTGGCGGAAGTTTAAGATGGGTAAACAAAAGCTCTTCTACCTGTTTTGGGGAATTTAAATTTATTCCCGCGTATTTTATTCCGACAATTGATATAATTTTTTCTTCTATGACAATAAGTTCTTTTTCTAATTTTTTACCAAGACGCTTTAATTTACTTGCATCAATATATATTCCTGTTTTTTCCATCTCGTACAAAATTTGTATAAGAGGAAACTCAATTTCATCGAATAGCTTTTGCATTTTTTCTGTTTTTAATTCTTTTTTAAGAACTTTTGTCAGCTTTAATGTTTGATGTGCATCGGCAGCTGCATATTTTGTCGCCAAATCAAATGGCACATAAGAAAAATTTTTAAATTTGTTTGCTTTTACCACTTCTTCAAATGTAAGCATCGGCTCATCAAAATATTTTATTGATAGTTTTTTAAGGCCATTTCTCTGCCATTCTTTAGAAACAAGACGGGCGGCAATTAAAGAATCAAACGTAACACCTTGCAACTCTATACCCATGTGGTACAAAACAAGTTGATCAAATTTTGCGTTGTGCAAATATTTGCCAATTTTTTTATCTTCAAAAATTGGTTTTAAAAATTTTATGACCTGCTCTTTTGTCAGTTGCTCTTCATTAATCTTATGCCCAAATGGAATGTAATAGGATGTTCCCTCTTTCATGCAAACAGATATTCCGATGCAGTTACATTGCAGCGGCCGCAGGCCATCAGTTTCTGTGTCAAGCGCAAAGGCTTTTGATTTTTTTAATGTGTAACAAAGATCTTTCATTTGCTTTTCATTTTGCACGCAAACAAAGTCATACTTCTCTAATTGCTTAAGTTTTGCTTTAACTCTTGCGGACATAAGTTTTTTATCTTTGTCTATCTCTTTGAGCAATGTTTTAAATTCAAGCTCTTGAAAAATTGATCTTGCCTTTAGCCAGTTTTTTGGATTAAATTCGAGGTCATCTTTTGTGATATCGGTTTCCACTTTTTGTAATAAAAATAATTTTTCACTTAAAAACGCATTTTTTTTGTTTGCCTCCAAAGCTTTTCTTGCCCTTGGCCTGGCAACTTTGTCCAGATTTTTGTACAGATCTTTGAGAGAATCAAACTGATTTACCAGCTCAAGCGCACCTTTTTTTCCAATTCCTCTCACACCTGGAATATTGTCTGAAGCGTCACCAAGTAATGCAAAATAAAACGGAAGTTTTTCTACCGGCAAACCCATTTTCTCTTCAAATACCGGAGTGTCGATTAGCGAATCTTTAAATGCATCGTACATAAAAACATTTTCATCCAACATTTGTCCAAAATCTTTATCAAGGGTTACTACAACAATATTGTACCCCTTTTTTTTAAAATCCTCTGCCACAGAAAAAATAATATCATCTGCCTCAATCCCCTTTTGAGCCAACTGACAAATTTCAACATTATCCGAAATATCAACAATTAATTTTTTCTGGTCAAAAATATCACTTGGTGGAGACTGGCGAGTGGCCTTGTAATCCTCGTACATTTCATGGCGAGTCGTTTTTCCCTTGCTGTCCCAAACCAAAGAAATATATTTCGCACCAAAGCGGCTTATTAATTTTCGTATCATTCTGCAAAAACTGTATACTGCCTGGACCGGCACACCCTTACTTGTATGCAACGGCCGCAACCCGTAATATGCTCTGTACAAAAATGAAGATCCGTCAATCAAAAAAATTGTTTTTTCCGGATCAAACTTCTTTCTTTTAGCCATTGTAAAACTCTTTCTATTTTCAAAATTACCAAATTATATTTTTAACACATTACCACCAATTCGACATAAAATCTAAAGATAGCCCTCCCATTTTCAAAATAATTCAGGTATTATATTTTTGTGAAAACAATAAAAATTTCCATAAAAAAGGAGAAACTAAATGGAAAAAGCAATCGTTTTTATTTCTTTATTTTCTTTATCAATTTCATCGACAAATATGTTGGGCATGATATGCCCTTGTCTGAAAAAAAAACGTGACAGAACAGGTTACACCGTAATAAATTGCGATTCGTCTGACCAAAATGATGAACCTGCTCGCGAGACTTGGATAGAAGAAGAGCAGTATACACAGGATTTGCCTGAAGATATAGAAATCGTCAGTCCTCTTGAAATTGAAAGAGCAAAAAAACAGGATAAATGTTTTTGCCTGTCGGGTGTAATATGCGCATGTGGAACTTCGCTAGTCGTTTTCGGAACACTCATTACGTTTGGGGTACTTCGCGTGACAGGCGCACTAGACAATTTGTAATAACCTACACGTGATCTATGTTATCGTAAAATCTAGGTTGCCGTAAGGCAACATCATTGGGATCGTAAAGATAACTATTTGGAACATTAAAGAGATTAACATCGTTATTAAAACATATGTTGTTTATAAAAAAATTGCTCCCACCGTCAGAAATACCAATTCCAACATCCTTTGTGTCCAAAACGTTGTTACCCTCTATCACGCAGTTTGATGGCTGGGACATAACGCTAAATACTTTAACATTGTTAGGCAAACCGTTTTCGCCTCCTAGGACCAAATTGCTACCTCCTGGAGACCAAGAAACAACTTCAATATCTTGGCCTTGTTCGTAAGACGAAACTTCAACAAGAGAGGAGCCGTTAAAACTTAAAACCTTGAGCTCTTGGGTACCCCCACCTTCCTGACTCCCAAAGGCTAAATATTTTCCATCTGGTGACCAGGTAACCGAATTGACATTCTCTGTATGAGGAAAAGTTGCAACTACAGGGAACGATGACGTACCATTAAACTCCAAAACTCTTACTTGCGGAGAACCCCATCCTCCAATCGCAAGAAATTTTCCATTCGGCGACCATTCAACAGAACGAATACTTTGTCCAGGATCAAAAGTTGCAACCACTGGCCATGGTGTTGTGCCATCAAATCTAAATACCCGAACTTCGGGCTGTGTTGCCAAGGGGTCGCCTCCAATTGCCAGGTACTCATCGTCTGGAGACCAATCAATAGACCAGACAATTTCTGTCAACGTTGGCTCATAAATAAAACCACTAACATATACCAATGTTCCTGCATTCTCATCAAACACATACACCTCTCCTATACCACGACCTACAACCGCTAGGTACTTGCCCGTAGGCGACCAGGAAACCGAAAAAACTCCTCCATTTACACCACTATTGACACTTGCAACTGATATTAGGTTGGCAGAAGAAGATGAAAATCTTAACACACGCACATCAGTTGGGTCAGCACCGCCAGTTCCTACGGCTATATATCTGGTCGGAGACCAATCAACAGAACCAATAAAATTTACGCCGGGAGGAAAAGCTGCAACTTGAGTTAGCGAAGAACCATCAAATTCTAGCACAGGCACGTTAGTAGCACTCTGACGTGCAACTACAAGATATTTTTCACACGACGACCAAGCAATATCATTAACATCCACTGCAAAGCTGGTCTCTCCAGCTACCGAAAGCCCTTGAGTAAAAGTACGTATGGGATTTAGGAATATTCCGTATGCATTGGCATCTGCTGCCGATGACGCGTCTGTTGAAATTGCAATACAATTGACTATTTTTGTTCCTATCTCTTGGCCCTCTAACAAAAATCCAATGGCACTTTTACAAAAATTACTATTCTCTACAGCTGTTCCATCTGCTATACATTCTCTAAAAAGATTTGCCTGCCCATCAAAAGATGCAAAACCCAACGCCCTTTCATCTGCTTGATCATTTGATGTCTGAAATGATTCGCACCCTTGATACACATTAAACTGAGAATTTGATTGGCTAAAGCCAGCCTGTTTGCAATTTAATGCTTTAACGTTATCAAGCAAAAAACTGTTTGCATATTCAAAGAGAAACCCCGTGCTACAAAACTGGGCCTCACAATTTTTAATCTTACAGCCTTTAACTTCATTTCCGGCACTACCGGCTGCATATACCCCCCTATTGCACGAAAAAATCGTTACATTCTCTATCGTTATCCCTTGGCAATTATCACCAATCTCTATACCATCCACACTTGAGTTGCCCTGTATTTTTCCATTTATAATCTCTACGTTTTTATATCCCGGCTCAATCTTTACAACAGGCTCTGTGCCACAATTGGCAATAAAGGTAAAATCGTTTAAATTAACGACGACATCACTCGACTGCACACGCAAACCACCTTCAGAATTTCTTTCAAGAGAATAATAACCAGGCTTTTTTATGATATTAAGGGGGTCTGGACACTGTGGGAATATTGCATCGGCAGTTTTATTAACATTCCGTTCAATAATTAAAAACTTTAGGTCGTCTACTTGTAGTTGTAAATCACTTTGGATATCTTTAATCTCTTCAATTATCTGTTCATTGCTTTCCTCCAGCTCCTCTACAATAGTTTCTGAACTATCCTCCAAAGAATCTGTCACAGATTTTGTGCTTTTCCAAAGCTCATCAGAAACTTCTTCTATTATTCTGCCAGAAGTATTTTCAAGATTGTCTTTCAATTCTTCATATCTATTTTCAAACGCGACCAAAAATCCCCGGAGAAAATTTATAATTCCTTCCTGCGACAGGTCTACGCAAACTTCAGGTTTTACGTTAAAACATAATAAAGACAAAATTATTTGGAGCAAAAAGATTTTTTTTGAAAATCTACTTATCAACTTCACTGAAACTCTCCTGAAAAATATAAAAATTTTTTATCGCAAAAATAATGTACAAATTTGCTCATACAAAATCAACAAGCCAAAACATCTAGATTGTCATAGCGTTGCGGGTCTGTGCTAGCAAAACAAGTTCCATCATGATCATAATCGTAAATGTTGCGTATAAAAGGAGGATTAATCTGAAAATTTGTTACACAAGAGGAACTTGGTGGATACGTCTGCTGACGAGGAAAATAATTCTGGGTGGTATTGTTATAAGAAACATTTTTGAGCAACAAATTGTCCTCGGCCACAGCTTGTGCCACAGATATACCATCACCATTTGAGTTTAATGTCTCATTGCCCTCCAAAAAACACGCTGTTGTTCCAGCGCCCAACAAAATGCCAGAGGCAGAAGTGCCTACCGTAGTTTTTGTCATATTGGCAACACAATTAACAATCTTAGAGCAAGATTCGCCAAGTAATTGAAAGCCATATGCATTATTTATTCCTTCTGTTTTTATAGCCACACATTCTGAAAATAGGTTGCCGTTACCGCCAGAAGAGCTAAATCCAACCACAGAAACATTACCCGATGTGTGTAAAGCATTACACTTTTCATAAACATTGAAGGAACTATCATTTTGCACAAAGCCCCCAAAAAGACAGTTGAACGTATTACAACATTGAAAAATAACTTCTCTTGAGTATTCCAGAAATGATCCAAGTAAGCAGCTGTAAAAATCACAGTTTTTAATTTTGGAATTTTTTACAACTGTCCCGGGAGCAACTCCATTAAAGTTGATTCCAACATTACAAGAGTAAGCCTTAACATTTTCTATCATTATCAAACTACAAGAGTTTAAAACTCTTATCCCGTCTTGACTACCATTGCTTTTTACTTTTCCATTTTTAATTTCTATGTTTTTTAAACTACTGTTAACGGTTATCACTGGGCCGGTTTCACAATACAAGGTAAATCCACCCAAATCGAGTATAACATCGTTTGCAGCAACTGTTATGCACCCTGTAGTGGTCCCCCGTAGAGAATAGTAGCCTCCTGAACTTATAGTTGTTCCTGTAGTTATAAAATCTCCACTTTTAGACAAATTACGATCTATCACAAGCTGATCAAGACCATCTACAACACCTCGAAGAACTTGTAACTCATCAAGTACAGATTCAGTTCTATGCTCTACTTCACCTTTTAGAACTTCGGTATTTTCATCTATATTTTCTAGGATACTCTCCGTGCTTTCCCATACAACCTCAGACAGAACATCGATAACGCTATCAGCCCCCGAACCCGCATCATTTTCTATACCCTCAAAACTCTTGTTAACATTAAACTGTAACGCACTCAAAAGGGATAATAAACTTTTTGTAGAAAAATCGACGCACAACTTAGCGTGTGCGTTAAAACAAAATAAAAGTATTTGGAATAAAAGCATTTTTTTCGACATTATAATTTTAAAATCCACCCAAACTCTCCTGCTAAGATAAAAATTTTCAATAACATAAACAACCTACAAATCAAAACCAAATTTGAACAAACGCAAAACTATCATTAAGGCCCTGCAATGTCCAAGTTATCAAGTAAGTTAGGGGATCTCGGCCCTAGCGCAGTATCATGATCATAGTCATAAATATTGTGTATGTAAGGAGCACCGTCCGTTATTTTTGGAAAATAATTTATAACATTGTTGTAAGAAATATTTCTCACGAGCAAATTATCTTCTGCTACAGGCTGATCCACCACTATACCAAGCCCACTCGAATTCATCACTTCATTACCTTCCAAAACACAGCCTGTTGAGGCAAGGCCCAAAACAATTCCAAAAGCAACAAAGGGGGCGTCACCTGTTGATCGATTAGCAATACAATTAACAATTTTTGAACCTGTCTCGTTATTCATGAAAAACCCAACAGGAAAACCTCCATTTGTGTTTATAGCTTTGCATCTTACAAACAGATTCTTTTGCCCTCTTTCTGAAGCAAATCCACGTTGATCAGGAGGCGTATCGCCGGTGTTTAAAGCAATACAATTTTCATAAACATTAAAAGAGCTATCCTCTTGAAAAAAACCTCTTGAAGCACAACTAAATGCGTTACAGTTCTCAAAAATACATTTTTTTGAATAAACTAACCTTGCACCAGTATTGCAAGACTCTATATCACAATCCTTGATTATGCAATCTTTGATCTCTGAATTTAGCGCTCCAGAAAAGGTTATTCCACTATCACATGCAAAAATCTTAACATTTTCTATTGAAACCAATTCGCAGGCATCATTAAAAAATATCCCATCTTGTGTCCCATCACTTTTTATTTTTCCATTTTTGATTTCAATATTTTTAAGATTAGGGTTGACTTTTATAACAAAATCATCTGTACAAAACAGGGTAAAATCATTTAAATCAACAGTAACATCACTTGATTTAATCACTATACAACAATTGGTGTTGTCCTCTAACGCGTAGTAGCCAGATTCTGTTATTTCAAACGGACCACCGGGGCATCTTGGAATATTCCCACTTTTGGATAAGTTACGATCTTTTATGAGCTGTTCTAAATCAGTAAGAAAGTTTATACCGTCAATAATACTTAATGTGCTCCCTTCAATATCTCCTTGTACGCGATCAGAATCTTCATCCAAAGCATCTATGATACTTACAGTACTTTCCCAAATTGCATCTGATAGAGTTTCCACAATGCTTTCGTTGGCAATATTAACCTTGATGTTTATTTTTAATAAATCCTCTTGAATCTTTTCTTCCAAAAGAACTATCAGGGGAACTATTCCGTCTCTTGTAAAATCTATACAAGTCTCAGCTTTAGCTTTAAAAGAAAATGAAAATAAAGCTAAAAAAATTAGAAACATTTTTGGGGGTAATACTACTGAAAACCTCATAGAAACTCTCCTGCTAAGACAAACCTTTTTCTAACATACATATACAAACAAAAAGAAAACATTTATGGCCCAACTATTGAAATATTGTCCAGATTAAAAGGATTTCGGTTTGTAGGAAGAAAACCAGAATCATGGTCGTACAAGTACACATTGCCTATGGGGCCGATATAGTTGGTCACGTTGTTGTAAGCAATATTTTTAATTAAAAAATTATCACTGTTACTTACATTTATTCCAACCTGCGAGTTTAATACCTCGTTCCCTTCAAAAACCGAATTTGAACCTATTACGTAAATTCCGTATGCAGTGCCAACACCATTTGAAGTTACGCCGTTAACAACGCAATTAACGATCTTATTTTTGGAAAAAACAAGAATACCTAGCGCTGCTGCCTCAGCAACACTAGCGCCAGAACCGGAACCACTAACATTCAACACAAAACACTCTGAAAGAACATTGTTGGTCCCCGAAAGGAAAAAACCCACACCTCGACCAAAGATATCCGTATTTGAAATTCCAATAACATTACACCGGTCAAAAAAACACCAAACGGGAATTCCGGAAAAACCATATTTTTTACAATTTAAAAAGCTACAATTTTCAAAAATACATTTTATTATCCCAGAATTTGCCTCTACCCCTGTTTCAAAATCTTGAATTACACAATTTCTGAATATGCAATCTTTAGACACACCAGAAAATAATACTCCTGGGGTGGAAAAACTAATATCTCCAGAAATTTTAACGTCCTCTACTGAGACTAACTCACAGGAATTGCCAATAGTTATTCCGCTATTGAAAAAACTTCTTATTTTTCCGTTTTTAATTTCTACATTTTTATGGCCGGGTTCAATTGTTATTATTGGAGCAGTACCAGAAACAGTAAAATCGTTCAAATCAACTGTGACATTATCCGCTCTAATCGTTAACTCTAAAAGCGTATCACTACCAAGTGCATAGTAACCTGGATTGTCTATAAAAGCGGTCAGAAATTGACCACTTTTAGATAAATTATGCCTTATAACCGTTCTTGCTATTTCATTTATATCATCAAAAAAATCATTTAACGCATCAAAAACTTCCTCTGTGCTTTGATCTATCGCATCACTAAGCGATTCTGCCTGTGCATCAGAAAAATCTATAATGCTCTCTTCCCTTTCGGAAATAACAGAAATTAGTGTATCAACGACACTTTTATTGTTTACATCAACTACAATGTCTATATCTTCTATTATCGATTCAGTTTCTTTACCAATAACACGAATAAGTTCAATCTCACCACCTTGCGCAAAATCTATGCAACTAGCTATGTTGTCTATGTGACTATCATCTTGCGGCTTTAAAAAAAGTGGAAACAAAAGTAACGACAATAAAAATAACGATTTTTTAGTTTTGATTTTAACTCTCACCTTAACGTTCACCATGACTCTCCTTGCAAGACAAAAAACTTCTCTCGTACAAAAAATGTACAAATATCTTTGTATAAAATCAAATTGTATTTACGAAAAAAACTGTGCAAAAATATATTAAAAAGCATATATTCGTATATAATTTTTAATAAAAAATATGTGTAACAAAATTTATAAACAAGAAAAATATGAGAAAAATTATTATAATTCTAACGTTACTATTCCTAATAAAGCAAAGCTGCTATGCAATGCAGCAAGAACTTTTGCCCCAAAAAAACATGAAAACAGTGGGGGAGCCAATTGACACCCAAGACGCAGAAAAAATCATAATTTATTTTGACAGCGAAACAGAAGAAGAAATAAAACGAGAAAAACAAAAATCGCAACGAAAATACTGCATCAAATTGGCTGCTATTACCTCTTGCTGCGCTACATGCTGCACCATCGGTGCGTTTATTGCTCTATTTTCCATTTTCTTATCAAGAAGATAATCTTAACTTTTTTGCTGCTAATAACGCGTAATCCTGCTAAAATAAAGGCATGTTTATACAAGTCAGACTCCTTAAAGGATTTAAAAAGCCATTAACTTACAAAGTTCCAGAACAATGGAAAAATACAAATCTTGTTGGTCAAATTGTACGCGTACCAATAAGAAATAGAGAGGCTTCAGCGCTTGTATTGCATCAGTTTAAACATCTCAAAAGAAAAGAAGATTTTGAGATAAAATCTGCCAAAGCTATAGAACCTTTTCCTAAAGATAAAAATTACCAGAACTTTTTACAGAAACTTGGCCAGTATCACCAAATTGACAAACTTCATTTTCTCAAAAGAATAACAGGGTTTTTAAATCAGCCCCTTAAAAACATCCCACCAATTGGTCCAGGAAAAAACAATCGAAAACCTGAAAAACAAAATATCACACTAACTCAAGAACAACAAAAAGTCGTTGATTTTCTACAAAACAAAATTATCGCAACTCAATATCAGCCGACGGTATTGCACGGGGTCACAGGTTCTGGAAAAACTGAAATCTACAAAAAACTTATTGCAACAGCGATAAAATATAAAAAATCGGCTTTATTATTACTGCCTGAAGTCACCCTTGCAATTCAGTTTGAGAAATTAATGCGTGAACAACTGCCAGAACATATACCCATTTTCAGTTTTCACTCAGCAACAACGGTCAAAAATAAAAAAATTGCATGGCAATGTCTTGTTGAAAAAATTCCAATGTTAATAATTGGGGTTCATATTCCTGCCCTACTTCCAATTGCAAATCTTGGGTTTATAATCATCGACGAAGAACATGAATCTGGGTACCAAGAAAAAAAACATCCAAAAGTCAATACAAAAGATGCTGCAATAATCCGTGCGCATGAAAATAACATTCCAATACTGCTCGGCTCTGCAACCCCGTCTTTATCTTCTCTTTTTAATGTTAAAACAAAAAAATGGAATTTTTTTCAACTAAAAAAAAGGTTTTCGGGAAATTTCCCCCTCATAAAAACGGTTAATTTAGGAGAAAAAAAATTAAGAAGAAATTTTTGGATAAGCCAAGAGCTTGAAGATGCAATCAAAGCTCGAATGGCAAAAAGAGAACAAGTAATAATTTTTCTAAACAGAAGAGGATTTAGCTTTTTTGTGCAATGCAAATCCTGCAGCTTTATTTTCGAATGCCCAAACTGCTCGGTCAGCTTAACGCTACACAAAGGGAACGTTTTAAATTGCCACTACTGCGACCACTCAATTGCGCAACCTGAAACGTGCCCCAAATGCAAAAAAAACAAGTTTTTAAAAAAAGGAATTGGAACCCAACAAGTAGTAACTATTTTAGAAAAACTTCTTCCATACGCGCGCATTGGTCGTGCTGACTTGGACACAACAACAAAAAAGAAATTGTGGCAAAAAACGATGGAAGAATTCGAGGCCGGATGTATAGACATTTTAGTTGGAACTCAAACAATTGCTAAAGGCTTTCACTTTCCACGAGTTACTCTGGTAGGAATTTTGTGGGCAGATTTAAATTTACATTTCCCAATATTTAACGCAACAGAAACAACGTTACAACAACTTATTCAAGTTGCTGGACGCGCGGGAAGAAATCATGAAAAAAGTGAGGTTATCGTACAAGCTATGGGCATACACCAGGTCTTTGATTTTTTAAATGAGATAGACTATTTAAAATTTTACGAAAATGAGATACAAAAAAGAAAATTGCTTGGCTACCCGCCATATAGGCGTTTGGCAGAAGTAGAATTAAAAAACATACAAGAAGATACCATCGAAAGAGAAGCTGCCTGCTTGGCTGTTGAATTAAACGAACTAGTAAAAAAAAATAAATGGAATATTCAAGTACTTGGTCCGGCACAACCTCCAGTTTCAAAAATCAAGAATACACATATCAGAAAAATTTACCTAAAAGGAGATAATATTAAACATATTGGAAAAATATTTAGCAACGCTGACAGATTATCTTACTCAAGCAAAATATTCTTCACACCCAATCCTTTAAACTAATGCAGATGTTGCATTTTTTAAAAAACACTATTTCACAAAAAAATATTTTCTGAAATGCTTGAGCTCTTCAATTGATTCCAAAATGTCATCTAGTGCTCTGTGCGCATCCTTCTTTTTAAACTCAGCCTGTGGATGATCTGGGTACCAACGAGCAATAACTTCTTTAATTGCTGTAACATCCAAAATTCGGTAGTAACAAAAATTAACAAGGCTCGGCATATACTTTCTTAAAAAGATTTTGTCCTGCCAAACAGAATTGCCAGCTAGAAGAGCCGTATTTGGATCGCAATGCTTTTTGAAAAATTGCAATGTTTCTTCTTCTGCCTGCTTGATGCCAACTGTAGACTTTTTAACTTCTTCTGTTAACCCAGACTTTTTGTGCATACCCGTAACTTCTTTATTCATCGCATAGAGTATTTCATCTGACTGATGAATAATAAACTGCGGCCCCTGATCAATGATCTGCAATTGGCTATCGGTTACAACAGACGCTATCTCCAAAATTACATCTTTTTCAACATTCAACCCTGTCATTTCAAGGTCAATCCAAATTAGGTTTTTATCTCTACTCATACTTTTTAAACAACTTTCATTTAAATATTAAAATTTCATATATTTTCTTCTAATTTTTCTATTAAATCGTCCCGGTCTTGCTCATTCTCTATTATTTTTCTTACAATTTTATCATTCCCATACTCATTTTCAAATCGGCTAATAACTCTCAAGAAAAACTTATCTTGTAAATCAATTTCTCCTCTACCAAAAAGTTTCAACCAGGCAATAGCCCTTCTAGCCGCCACACGGATAGATCTAGGGTTTTTAGTAATTTTTCCACACTCTTTTAACATCTCGCTTAAAAGCCTGAGCTCTAGCAGCTGCTTTCTATCCACAGGAAACCCACGGGAACGCCTACGCCCTTCCAGATGATAACCTCTTTCCCTCACACAATGCAGCCAGCCACCAAATGTGATTTGTATCGGATCAACAGTACCTATTGGGTCAATAGGCAGCAGCAACATTTCATCACTAAGTGCATCTATATCACTACATAAACTTGCATATCTCAAAAAATTTCTATCGGAGGGAGAAAATTTAGGATTTAGAATTTTAGCAAGCTTCTGAGTTTTTCTTCTATTTTTTTCACCTATCCCCTTATTGTTAATTTTTCTTATCAAACTGAGTATAGAATGTTTATTTACTTCGTATTCATTTTCT
>Ga0180433_10004753_pt1 | contig 18834 bp, 22 predicted proteins | sample SS_ome_8_FD_132980 | JGI IMG/M metagenome (GOLD analysis project Ga0180433, IMG submission 132980) | Hypersaline lake sediment archaeal communities from the Salton Sea, California, USA - SS_1_D_1 metaG | ecosystem: Environmental > Aquatic > Non-marine Saline and Alkaline > Hypersaline >... | reverse complement strand
GATCGGAGTTCCTCTGACCAACGGATTTGTCTCAAAATGGCTGCTCTACAAAGCTCTCATCCTTGAAGGTTCTCCCTTCTTGGCATTTTTCGCTTTGGTGGGCACCTGGGGTGCGGTTCTTTACTCATACAAGTTGATTCATAATGTGTTTTTGGGACAACTTCCTGAGAGATACAAAGACGTGCAGAAGTCGCCTTTAAGCATGCAAGTCCCCATCGTGGTTCTATCGGCAGCTATTCTGCTGTTTGGCATTCTTCCCGGTCTTGTCCTTGGAGCTATCAATACAATTGGGACTTCTTTCGGTTTTGCACCCCTTCGCGTAACTTTGTGGGGCATTGCCTCGGAGACGGGAACGTTGAATACCATAAACATATTCGCGGCTGTATTGGTAGCGGCGGTCATCGTCTGGATACTCTTTCGTTTGGGTAAAAGATCTGTATCCGTTGCTCAGGATGATAGTTATGCAGCGGGCGCCTACGTGCCCGAGAATAGATACCATTATACTGCCGAATTCTATAATCCACTGTTTAGAATGTTGAGACCTTACTTGAGGGACGTGATAGATGAGTTCTACTACCGCGTAGCAGCTTGTGTGCAAAGGCTATGTAATGGCATCAGACACATTTACACCGGAGACATAGGCTACTATGTAACCTATATTATCTTATTCCTGGCGTTTTTGATCTTTGTACAGCTCAGGTGGAAAGCATGGTGAGAAAGGACAAGACAAAATGATAGGGCAAACCGAAAAGCCTATAGAGGAGATTCTCGAATACTTAGAGGGCAAGCAGAAAGTTGTGATCATTGGATGCGGGGGATGTGCTACCGTTTTTCATACAGGAGGTGAGCCGGAAGCAAAAGAGATGGCAGAAAAGCTCACTGCAAAGGGCAAAGAAGTCCTGGCAGTCGTCGCTCCGCCTTTTGGCGAGTTTACCTGTTACGCACCCTGGAGCAAGAAACGGCTAAGCCAATATAGGAAAGAAATTGAAGAGTGTGACGCCATTTTGATGTTGACATGCGGCGACGGGCTTCAAGTGGTCAGGGAATTAATCCTGGAAGAAGAGTTCGGAATCACAAAGTGCATCTATCCGGGAACAAACCCTATAGGACACATGGGAGGAGGGCCAACCCTATTCAAAGAGAAATGCCAACAATGCGGGGAGTGTGAGCTTGGAAGATTCGCCGGCATCTGCCCTCTGACGCAGTGTGCGAAAGGATTACTGAACGGCCCGTGCGGAGGAAGCAACAACGGCAAATGTGAGACAGACCCGCAGCGCGATTGCGCATGGGCAAAGATTTATGAACGCCTAAAAGCTCTGGGCATGCTGGAGAAAATGGAGGAGATAGCCGGCCCCAAGGACTGGAGCAAGATGCAGAGGCCTCGAGAAATTGAAGTCGCTGCGCTGGAGATGGAGTGAGAATGCAAATTGTGGAAATAATCCTGTCTCCGCTGCTGGCGCTGGTAGTGGGGGTATTCTTCTTGGGCCTGGCCAGGAAGGTCATGGCTAGAATCCACTGGCGTTACGGTCCTCCTCTGATTCAGCCGGTTATCGATATGATTCGATTATTCTACCAGAAAAGCGTGTCGCACGGCCGTATGTTTGACGTGGGCATAATTCTTTCTTTAGCCGGCTCCATAGTCGTTATTCTGTTTCTGCCGTTCGGCTGGATTTGTCCTTTGCGTAATAGCGGCGGACTCTTAGTAATACTTTACGTCATGTTAATTGCACCGTTGGGTATAGCTTTGTCTGGGGGTCAAGGCGCCAACCCGAATATTAGCATCGGTATCTCCCGGAAGCTTATCTTGAGCCTGGGATATGAGGTGCCGTTTGTGCTCGTGCTACTGGCAGTCATGACACACTATAAGACAATTTCCATTGTCGAAGTGGTAAGCGCTCAGCAAAGTGCCCGCTGGTCAGTTCTTTCCCTTGCCCTGTTTTTGCCGGGGCTTTCTTATTTTCTTGTCTTACCCGCAATGCTCGGCATCAGACCGTTCGATATGGCCTCAGCGGCCCAGGAAATCTCTTCCGGTCCCATGGTTGAGTATGGGGGCAAATATTTGGCGTTGGCTATGATAGAACATGCGTTTGTCCTCTTTATCAATATCGCTCTTTTCGTAAACTTGTTTCTGGGCGGCGCAGTCAATCCGGCTACTTTCTTTCTCAAGATGTTAGCGGTGTTTCTGCTTGGCTTGTTCGTGCATGCTGCATTTCCAAGATTTCGAGTCGAACAGGCGGTAAAATATCTGTGGAAGTGGCCGACACTGCTGGCTTTCGTTGGTCTGATTATTGCTTTAGTCACAAGGAGTTGAACGTTGGATCGAAATCAGATTACAAAATGGTTCAAAGATCCAGCCAAGATGGCAAACAAGTACTCCCTCCATGCAATATATTTTTGCACCGGCTGCGGAATCATTGAGGTTCCACCGGTGATAACGTCCCGCTGGGATGCCGAGCGATTTGGGGTCATTCCGGTAGCCACGCCCAGACAGGCGAACTTGTTCCTCATCACAGGGTACGTCTCGGTAAAGACTTTGAGGGCTATCATCCGAACCTATGAACAAATGTACGAACCCAAGTTCACCGTAGGCTTCGGCTCTTGTCCCGTGAATGGTGGGATGTACTGGGATTCGTATAACACCATCAAGCATCTCGACAAATACATCCCTATAGATGGCTGGATTGCAGGCTGTATGCCCAGGCCTGAGGCGATATTTGTTGCCGTAACACACCTGTGGACGCTCATCGATAAAGGAATGGCAAACGGCTACATACGGTATAGAGAAAACTACGAAGCATACCGAAGAAATCAGGAAATGGCTTTGGGAAAACTTGAATGGCCGCCGCTGTATGCGCCGGATGGTAATCGCGAGGAAGATACGCGTGAATGAATTACTGAAAAAAGAGCTCGGATCGATATTCAAGGACCTGGTGGTAACCGAGAGTGAAGCCGGGCGAGTGACACTGATTGCTAAACAAGAGCAGGTGCTTGCGGTCCTGAGATTCCTCAAAGATAGGGGATTTGATCATTTAGCTTTGCTGTCGGCCGTTGACTGGATACAAGAGAAGGAATTTGAACTGGTCTACATTCTTACTCGCTACGTGCAGGATGGGGACGATCTCAGCGGCGACGGCGGATTGCATATAATTGTGAAGACCAGGATTCCAAGAGAAAACCCGAAATTTGAGACCACAATCGGCATCTTCCCTAACGCAGAACCATACGAGCGTGAGATTCATGAACTGTTCGGAATAGACTTTGACGGTCATCCGAGACTTACGCCCCTTTTCTTGGAAAGAAAATACGCGGTTCCTCCGTTCCGAAAGGACTTTGACACCAGAGAATATGTCCGGGAAGTCTTTGATAAGATCCCCTTTGTAGGGGACACCGATAAATGAGGCTGCAGTATGGACAAACTTCCACAATGGGATGTGAATCAGGTACTATCAAACATAGTCCATCCCGAGATCAACTTTAGCTTGGTCGAGTTAGGGATGATCAAAGATGTAGTATGTCAGGAAAATCAAGTGGAGCTGACGCTTAAACTTCCCTTTCCGGAAGTTCCGATTAAAGAGCTTTTGATTCAAAATATAGAAAGTGCATTGGGTGAGTTGGATGCAGCTACCCAGGTAAAAATAGACGTCCAGCAGATGACGCAAGAAGAACGCGATAAATTTATGCAAATGGCCAAAGAAGGATGGAAATCGTGAGCAAAAATCCAGCCGACCTAACGAGTACATCGGCCAGAGAGCTCGAGCTTTATTTTGGGCCGCAACATCTGGGCATGGTCGGCAATTTCAGTATCACACTTAAAGTGGAAGGTGACCGTATCTTGGAGGCAACGGCCAACCCCGGTTACCTCCACCGAGGATTTGAAAAACTGATGGAGCTGAGGAGCTGGATACAGAACTTCCCTATGGTATGCCGGATCAACGTGGTAGAGCCCAGCTCCATGGAAATGATATATTCCATGGCCGTCGAAAAGCTGGCACAGATAGAGGTGCCGCAGCGGGCGCACTATGTAAGGAGCGTCTATCTTGAGCTTGCCCGTGTGGGCTCACATCTGTTCGGCTTGTGGGCGTACGCCAATATGTTGGGCTTTGATACGGTGGCCCAGTGGGCAATGTATCATCGGGACCTTATCCTGGACCTGTTCGAAGAGCTTACCGGCGGCCGGGTCTATCATATCTACATCTGGCCGGGCGGGGTACGGCGTGATTTCCCCGAAGGATTCAAAGACAGAATTGTGAGCACGCTGCACTCCATCGGTAGCTGTGTGCCGGATTACGATGCCACGTTCTTCAATAACCGTCTGTTCTACGAGAGAGCCAAAGGGATAGGACAAATAAGCCAGGAACAGGCAAAAGAACTTGGCGCAACCGGACAAACGCTGAGAGCAACGGGCATGAAATTTGACATCAGAAAAGTTGAGCCTTACGCCGCTTACGACAAGGTGGAGTGGGACGTTCCGGTAAGAGACGATGGCGATGCCTATTCGAGGGTATGGGTGATAAGAGACGAAATGATCGAAAGTGTTCACATGATATTCAAGCTGCTCGATGCCATGCCCGAAGGCCCGGTCTACAACCGCATACCCAATCCATTCAAGTGGAACGTGCCCAAAGGGGATGCGTATGTGAGATGCGAGTCTTCACGCGGAGAGTTGGGCCTCTACCTCGTGAGCAACGGCCAAGATAAACCCTACAGGGTGCACTTTCGGACCCCTTCTTATCCCAACGGTTTGATTATTCTGGAGAAACTTCTGAAAAACGCCAGCATTGCCGATGTCGGAAACATCATGATAAGTCTATACGTTGTTGCACCAGAGATAGATAGATGAACCCCGCCCTTCCTAATAGAAATTGGTATTATGTGTATTTACTCAGAAGCAGTAAAACACAATGGATTTATATAAACGAGAAAAAAACTTAAAGTCGTATGGAAGTGGATTTGCGGGACTAAAATTACGTCTTGGAATTAAAAAGAAAGGAAGGGCGGGGTGAAAGAGAAACCAACACATCAAAAGGGTAGCATCGTAAGTCCATTTCGGGCAATTAACTACCTGTTCAGAAAACCACGTACCTTGAGATACCCTTTTGAGCCCAAAGAGCCGGCACCACGCTATCGAGGGTTTCATCTCAACGACTGGGAAAAGTGCACCGGCTGCGGTAATTGTGCTGATATATGCCCGAATGAAGCTATCACGATGGTGGAAATACCTGAAATCGAGCCAAAGCCGGGCGAGAAAAACGAGCGGCCTAAACTTGACTACGGGAGATGTTGCTTCTGTGGGCTATGTATAGATATCTGTCCCGCTGGTTCTCTGAGACTTTCGCGTGACTATTTTCACATCCATTTTGATACGAACACCTTTGCTTTCTTTCCGAAAGATGAGAAGTCCGATGAAGAACACTTTCTTGCTTCAAAAGAGTATTCCATCCTGAAAGCAAGTTTGACACATCGCAAAAAGAACTACGAAGGGTTTGCATCCGATTTGCAGTTCTCATTATTTGAGCCGCAGCGCGTCCCTATGCAGGAGGTGCAGCCCGATGAAAGAAAGCTGTCGTTCATAGAGCAGGTGATAGGCTATGACAAAGAACAAGCCCAACGGGAAGCCTCCCGTTGCCTGGAATGTAAGTTATGCGAGGAAGCCTGCCCGGCGCATCTGAAGATTTCTGATTATGTTAAGGCTGTTTATGAGGACAAACCGGACGAATCCTTAAAGAGAATATTTGAGGACAATCCGATCCCTTCCATCTGCGGAAGGATATGTATGAAACACTGCGAAGCGGCCTGCTCCTTAAGCATAAGGGGCGAACCACTGGCCATACGCTGGCTGAAACGGTTCGTTGCGGATTCCATTAAGGATTATAAGGCTGCTCTGGAACTCAAGCCGGGTAAACCGACGGGCAAAAAAGTTGCAGTCATCGGCGCGGGACCAAGCGGCGTATCCGTAGCGTATTTCCTTACGTTGAAGGGACACACGGTGGTTGTCTTTGACTCCCTGCCGGGCGGCGCCGGCATGTTACGAATCGGCCCGCCAATGTACAGACTGCCCCTCGAGGCGATAGATAAAGATGTAAACTACATCGCTTCGTTGGGAGTCGATTTTAGATTCAATACCACGGTGGGCAAAGACATCCAATTTGAAGACGTTCTCAAAGACTATGATGCAGTTTTTCTCGGCATCGGAACGACGGCGAGCCGTTCAACGAAGGTTAAAAACATCGATAAAGCACACTTGGCCCTTCCTTTTTTGCAGCAAAATAAGATCGGCTCACCAGTGAAGGTAGGAAAAGAAGTAATCGTTATCGGTGGCGGCAATGTGGCAATGGATGTGGCCAGAGAGGCTCTGCGTCTGCAGTATATGCAACATCCCGGTGAGACAGTCGTAACGAAAACGGTTTCTCTGGAGAACTGGGATGAGATGCCGGCAACTGAGGAAGAAATTGAGGATGCAAAAGCAGAAGGCATTCAGTTCAACCCCGGCTGGGGACCAAAGGAAGTGCAAGTTGAAAACGGCAAAGTAAAAGGACTGTCATGCGTGAAAGTGAAATCCGTTTTTGACGAGCATGGAAGATTTGCGCCCACGTTCTATGAAGAAGAACAGATGTTCTTACAGGGGGACATGATAATTGAAGCCATTGGTCAAGCCCCTGACTTTTCGTTCCTGCCAAAAGCTCTCTCCGAAAAACTGGAATTCACGCCTCGACGAAAAGTAAAAGTTGACAAAAACGGTATGACTACGATTCCGGGGGTCTTTGCCGGCGGTGACATAGTAAATCTCAATTTAGATGCAGTTACTGCCATTGCCGATGCCAAGATGGCAGCAGAGGGCATTGATATGATGCTTTGTAAGAAATAGTGACAGATGAACACTTCAAGCAGGCTACGGAGCGAACCGAGCGGTCGCAGGCGGCGCAAAATCAGGCGCAGCAGGGTGCGAGAAGTGGAAAATGCCTTGCAATGCGTCGCATTCAGTTGGTGGACACGCGAAACTCGATGTAAAACGATATATTTCACGACAATGCAAGGCAGTAGTGGACGATACAGGACTTGAACACTCCCCACTGACGGTATCAAAAAGTGCGATTTTGAGAGGGGGCGACGCAAAATCCGACGCACGGCGCGCGCCCGAACACATCTATTGCCGTGAGTTGGCTGAAATTGCGGCGGTTTGGCCTGGGCTACCCGACACGATCCGTTCGGCAATAGTGGCTATCGTCCGGACCCCGAATAAGCAGTAAAGCGGCCGTTATCTGTCCGGTGTCCTGCCGCTTTTCAAATCGCTGACCTCTCGCGCGCTCTTAGATGTCCGTGCTAAAGCAATGATAGCCGTTACTAACGCCGCCACTGCCATCAGGAAGCACAATAATTGCCAGAGCGGACAAGACTAGCGATCAAGGCACTTGTGCGGTCCTGCGAAGAATAAACCGAGTCGCAAAGGCCTTTTCTGTTATGTGCCAGAGGTCACAAGAAGCCCCTGCCGTGCAGAAGGAGAGGACAAGGCAGATGTCCACAGGGTCTGTCTGGAGGCCAAGTGTGTATCGGTGTCATACCTCTAATGGCGGATGACCTGATCAGCCATTCTGTCTGCCTCCCGCTCGTAGATGTCGCGAGGCAGGCCGATCTCCAGCTTTGCCTGAGCAGCGTGGTGGGTGATAACCCGCTGGACAAAACTGATGACCTCACCGTCGGACAAACTACCCATGAGTTCGGTATAGGCAAGACCATAGGGCGCGAGAACGCGCATCGGCAACCTATCCGGCTGCAAAGACGACGTCATCATCCCCTTGCTCTTGATGTAGGCCTTGACTTTGCTGGCGACTACGAGAGACTCCCTTTTTTTCGGGCAATACGCCTCACTTGCCAGTACAGCCAGGACCACGATGCTTAGAAGTACACTTCGCGTCTTCATGGTTTTCTCCGTTCGTTTCTCGTGTTAACCCATTTCATTCTTTGGCCCATCTCAGCGTTTGTCAGTCCGTCCACACTTCTGAGCAGCCAAAAAAACCGCTTAGCCTCTAAACACCTCGTTTCTGCCGCTCTCGTCCCCTATATTGCATTCTTTCGTAGAAATACAAGAAACCCTGCTTTCACACTCAGATACGCAAAAAATCTGGCATATTGCAGAAATTCCAAAAATTCGACAAAAAAAGGCTGCAAGCCGATGCTCACAGCCCCAATGAATTCATGGATGGGAAACGCAGAGCCACTATTCGTAGCCCAGGCTGTCTATCACACTCTGAATCTTAGCTGCCAATTCTTGAGTTGCGTCACCGGTGACGTAGTCCGCCGGCATGGGCTGGCCGTCGCATTTTCGGTAAGCAAAGCAGAGCCACACCCGCGCAGATGGGTAGAGTCCGTGGTCTATGAGGTCACTCCCGGCCTGAAGCATCCATCGCAGCGCATTCAACTGATGTTTCGCTAACCAAGAGGGGCCCGTGCCCACCAACTCTTCATCAGCAACCGCCTCCTCAAAGTACGTTAGCGCTTCTTCGATTCTTGCTTCCGGGCTAGAGATGGTGGTGAATCGGATCGTATTTTCGTACAGGAATAGATCAGAATACTCGAAGTTGTCATTTTGGTCAGTCGCGCCAGAGTAAGGCTGAAGAGCACTTCCATCGACAACGGCAACCTCAAGTTCGTACGCGTGTCCTGATTCAAGCGGCTCCGGACTCCACGAGGTACGAGTAATGTCAGCCGCTCCAGGAAGCGCCACGGCCGCAACCACCGCCTGAATCTTGCCGGCGCCGATTCTTTGCGTGAAGCCTTCACCATTCCACCTCTGTGCAGATTTAGCCGAGGGCACGATCAGCGCAGGTCTTGATCCAATCAGCTTTCCTGCACAACCAGATATGGATTTGCTCGGCGTCCATTACGTCACTTTCTGGTGGACCATCCCGAAACGTCTGGATAGCCCTTTTGAGTTCCTGGCTGTGCTGGTTTATCGGCAATAATTCTATGTCGGCTTCGGCGCTCTCTAACAAGTCGTGCCAGCAATAATCAGTCTGCTCGATCCGTTTTTTTAGAGCCTGCACATGCGCAATAATGTTCGCAACGGGTTCTGTCGTGCGCATCTTTGTGTCCGAAAAAGCGCCAGTCATGCCAGCTTCGGCAGGCCAAGGCTCTCGCGTAAGGTCAATCACTTTCTGAGCAATTATTTTTTCCATGCTTGCACTCCGCTCTTAGGACTGTTGATTGACAGTTCTATTTGCTTTTTATTCGGTCATTATCGGCTGGGGCTTTACCAAAAAAAGCGCCAGCTTCAGGGCTACGATGGTGGTTGTTGTGAAAGGGCGGTGCAGACAAAATGCAGATAAAAGCCCCTGCGGTGCAGAGCAGAAAGCAAATGCTTTGCTATGCGCAAAAAGATGTGTGGTCCACAAGGAAATCCACAGGGGCTTGAAGACGCTATTTCCTATGGATTGTACGCGCTGTAGCTTGGAAGTCAAGGCTGGCGTTTAAGCCGACACTGCCGGAGAGCACCAGAGCGGCAGTCATGGCGCTGGTTCAAAAGGGTTCAGACGGTATCATTCCCTGGTGATTAGTCTGCCACATTCTTTGTTGCCACGGTCAACACATGTCTGAAGATAGAACTTGCCATGTGCAAATGTGCTACTCCGAAACTCAACACCGCCAGTTGTCCCAGTCTGACCCCAGCCTCTTCTCCTCGCTCTTTGATCTCGCAGGAAGAATGTGCCGAACGAAGCGCTTCAAACCCTTTAGGATACAAGCAAATGCAGGTTGCGTACACCCGATCCTTTTCTGCCGCGTCCGGTCATGGTAGGCAGGCGCAGGTTGCAAGCGGGTCTGTTGGACCACACTGTATGGCCTTGGAGCGATATAATCGTCCTCGATTGACTCTAGCGCACTGGGCTGCTGTTGGATACTGTCTTGTTTTGTAATCCATACGCCCGAAAGGATCGAAGCAACTTGCTTGTGTAAAGCTTTTCTGGTTGTTCCGCATTTTGCCATTGTCCACCTCCTCTGCCAATTCCAGTATATGAACCTCTCTGCAGGCTCCCGTCCTTAGGGGTTCGACTTTATAGAAATACTTTTGTGAAGAAGAATCTGATAGCCCCCCTTTTCCACTGTTGCTCCCATAGCTTCGAAATTATGACATGTCCAAAGCTGACTACCAGACAAAGCCGACGTCGGTATTCAGGGAATTTGTTCAGGCTTTCCCCAAGGGGTTCAGTTCAAGGCGCATCCCGTGTACATGGCCACGTGAAGCACGATTGCCACCACCGCGTTTCATAACGTCCCCCGAGAAAGCCACTCGTCTGCTGGCCTTCATGGGCTTTGCTTTATCCGCCATCTGTACGCTTTGCCTGACTGTTCATGATAGTCTTCAACGAATTCGATCCGGCATTGAGCGAGCGTCGATGGACCAAGCCGGCCACCGGAATCGTCTATGGTTCTACTGCAAACACCTTCTCGACCGTACTTCCGTACCGGACCCATTCCTACCCTTCTTCCGAAAATGCGCCTTGTTGCCATTCAACTATCGCATAAATGTAATCTATCCGTGTTCTTTTATTGGTCATATTATCATTGTTCCTTACTTGCAACTGGAGCGAATTTATCTTTTCAGGCGTATCCACGAAACTCGTAACATCCCACGCGTCTGTTGCTTTATTTCGTCCCCCCTTTTGCACCGGGGCATTACATGACGCCCAAACCACCGGGTTGCTTGGCCAGCCCGTCCCTATGTTCCATTGCAGTTTCCCGGAAGGAAATTGCTCTTCTTCAAAGTGTCGCACGTAAATATCAACCGATATCACCCTATAGTGTGGTGGAATCGATACATCTGAAAAATCATAGGATGTGTATGAGTCAGAGCCAGTTTCCCACCAGTCGTCGTCAGGCGATTGGACAACATGGATTTTGTTTTCCGCCGATAGCGTAGTTCCGCTTTTTTGGTCGTAGCCATCTACTACGGTCATCGTAGTTCTCTGAGGTTCGACTACCGCTAGCTGATCTGCATCTTTGTCACTTCCGCGCAAGCTAATCGGCACGGATGTATCCTCTGCTGTACTCACTGATTGAGGATGTGCCGTGGGGTCTCGGTTCTCAGCAACGTTGATCGATACCTTCGCCGGTTCACTATTTACCATATGATCAGTTGCCTTGAAGTCAAAACTGTCTGAACCGTGAAAGTTTGGCTCTGGCACATAAGTCAAACTCGGCGGTGTACCACTCAAGCTCCCATGTGATGGGCCCTCTATCACGGTGTAGCTCAACTCATCATCCGGATCGTCAGCCAGTAAGGTAATCAACACTGGTGAGTCCTCCGGTGTGGCCACGTTGTTGCACTGAGTTGTTGGTGGGTTGTTAGCCGTACGTATCCCGAACACTCCAACTACAATAGCTGTGACAATCGCTAATACTGAAAGAAACACAGCCTTTTCTTTTGTGATTCTTGCATGACGGGCCTGCTCGGGAATTTTCTCAGAAGGGTTTGTTGTCCCAGCCGATTCAGATTGTGGCGTTCGGGCAGCTTCGGATGGTGGCTGTGCCGGGGTTTCTTCGGGTAGTCTATGCTTCTTTTCGCTTTTTGGATCGCTTAGCTCTTCGGCCAAGGCCATATAATCAAGTGCCCCAGCGCTTTCAGGGGCATAAGTCACAACGGATTCACCGGCGCTCGGCGCTTCAGCCAGACTTAGACTTCTGTGGATAACAGTTTCAAAAACGAAAGTGCCGAGACATTCTCTCATTTGCGGCTCGATTTCCTGGCTTAATGGCGTTTCGCTTTCGACAAAAGTGAGCAATAAACCGAGCGTTCGTATGTCGCAATTGTGGAACTGCCTTCTAATAGCCTCAAGCGCCTCCAGAAACTGTTTTAGGCTTTCCAATGCATAGTAGTGCGCTTGAACCGGTACGATCACCTGATCGCTGGCAACCAGTGCATTAAGTGTTAGCATGCCGAGCGACGGCGGGCAGTCTATGACGCACACGTCGTATTGATTTTGTACCTCTCTGAGCTGGTCAGCCAAGGCGGTGGCCAGTTCAAGCTCAGCCTGTCCCAGCAAAGGGCTGCTTGGTGCTACATGAAGCCCTTCGAGCTTCGTACTTTTTATAACTTTGGAGATTAAAAGCTGGTTGTTTATGAAGCAGTGGTAGGTGGCCATATCCAGCGTCTTAGGATCATAACCCACTCCCAGGGTTGCGTGTGCTTGTGGGTCGAGATCGACCAACAATACCCTTTTGCCGTTATATGCCAGGGCGGCTGCTAAGTTCACCGCGGTGGTTGTTTTGCCGCACCCGCCTTTTTGGTTTGCTATCGTTATTGTTCTCATTAGCAGACAGAAATCAACTCAAAGAGCCCGTGTACTTCCCTAACAATTGTTGCTTGGTTTGTGAAATGTTGTGTGTTCAAAATTTTCAGGGCTTTTTCGGACAAGGAAACCTACCACTACTGAGCGCACCGCCGCCGAGATGCCAACTTTCCTGCCGACTTTTTTCGTGTTGATACTCTCTCTTTTCATAACGCGCTTCCTGTTGAAAGCATCTGGCTATCTCCATTGTTGCGGACACTTTGGCATCGCCGCTCTCGGCCCAACTCGGCCAGCAGAGCCTTACCCCTTCTTTCATCTCGATGACCTACCCTTTATGGCTGGTCATCAGCCGACTCATCCGCTCCATCTCCCTTTTCTTCACAACGTATGGCTCATGCTTAAACTAAACCACCAGAGTCTTTATCAATGGGGCGCTGAAACGCCAGGCCGTGACGATCTACCGTAGAGTCGGCCTTTTCTAAACCCCTCTGGTAGACTCTTCGAACGTATTTGCATAGTTGCTCCTCTTTTGTAAACAGAACCCCAAGCAATACATCGACATACGCAAGGCGTGACAAAAGCCATACGTATCGAGTGTAACCAAAAATACAAAACGCGATGCGGCCAGCGCAGCCAAACTTTGTAACTTCTTCCTGCAACGGGTGTTACTGCGGCCATTAAGAATCACTCTCGCTTGGTAGACTTTGCCTGCTTCATGACCATGCGTTGTTTATCGGACGAAATGACGTTGCCAAATCGCGATTTGAACTCGCTCATTTCTTATGTATCCACTGAGCTACTTCAGGCGAAAAATAATAATTCTGCCCTACCGAATCTATGATGCTTTTTCTAATACCGGTGATAAGTAGGCTGGTAGGAATAGGTAGAGCATGCAGGCGTCTACCTAATAGAACCTGAGATTTCGCCGGTCGCTGCAAAACGGTAACTCTCTATATGTTCGGCCGGTACACCAATTACGTCAAAAAACTTCAATAGGAAATTACTCGGAGACAAAACCAATTGGGGAAAGAACGGCCTTCATAGCGTTGTAGTACCTGAGAGACCGGGCTGATGTGGCGAATTGCTCAAAGAGTCGCGGTCCGGAATGGGGTCAACGCTGGCTGTATGCCAATACCGTGGGAAAAAGCCGATTCTTCATGCAAATACGTGGCTTTTTTTGTGTTTAATCCCGGACAGGCTGCTGGTGTTTTAAGAAATTCGTTGAAATTACGGCGTGCTTTTTGTGTTCTAGGCCGTGAACTTAACCGGAGTGCTTTAGGAAAAGTGTCAAAGCACGCAGAGATGGCGTTTATGAAGCTAAATGGGAAATCTGAAATACAGAAACGGTAGACATATGCCCGACGTAACAAGGAGGCAGTTTTTCAGATGGGCCGGGGCAGCGATGGCTTCGGCGACAATACCTGCAGGAGCCACCGCAGCTCAGTGGCCGTGGCGGAGGCGAAAGAAGCGGCCGAACATCGTCGTCATCCTGACCGACGACCAGGGCTATGCGGATATCAGCTTCAATCCGCATCACCCACCGGAGGTCTCCACGCCGCACATGGACGCTCTGGCCCGCGAGGGCGTCTTCTTCAAGCAAGCCTATATCAGCGGCAGCGTCTGCTCGCCCACACGGGCGGGCCTTATGCTCGGCCGCTACCAACAGCGCGTCGGCGTTTACACCGCCGGCGACGGGGGCCGCGGCTTCGATCCCAAGATCCCGATCTTCCCGTCCTTTCTGCCGAAGGAGTACACCGCTAACGCTATCGGCAAGTGGCACCTCGGCCTCGACGAGGACTACCCCGAACTCAAGTGGCACGCGTTGAACCGCGGGTTCGACGAGTGTTACAAGTTCATGGGCCGCGGCGCTCACGACTACTTCAAGCTCAAAGGCGCAAGCGGCGTCCACGACACCGGCCCAATCTACCGCAACAAGAAACGTATCGACGACGAAGGCTATCTAACGACCCGGCTGACCGAAGAAGCGTGCGACTTCATCGAACGCAGCAAGAAGCAGCCCTTCTTCCTTTACCTCGCCTACAACGCCGTCCACTTCCCCAAACAAGCACCGCAGCAGGACATCGACCGCTACAAAAAGAAGTTCCCCAACCTCACGGCAGACCGCGCCATCCTCATGGCCATGCTCCACCACCTCGACCTCGGCGTCGGCGCAGTCGTCAAGAAGCTCAAGGACGAAGGCCTTTGGGAAAACACGCTGCTGTTCTTCTTCACCGACAATGGCGGCGCAAAAACATACTGTTCATCACCATCGATGATCTCAACCATTCCATCGGCTGCTATGGCAACCGCATCGTACATACTCCTAATATCGATCGTCTGGCCGAGATGGGCATGCGATTTGACCGGGCTTACTGCCAATTCCCCGTCTGCAATCCGAGCCGCACTTCTTTCCTGACAGGTCTGCGTCCGGATACGACGGGTATTTTCGACAACCGCGTTCCTTTCCGCTCCGTTCTGCCCGACGTAGTGACTATGCCGCAGCTCTTCCGCCAGGCCGGCTACTTCACCGCGCGCATCGGCAAGATATTCCACGGCTCGGACGAGGACCAGCCGGACGGCCAGTTCGCCGCAGAGGCCATTCGCCTGCTGCGGTCAAACCGGGACAGGCCCTTCTTCATCGGCCTGGGCTTTCACAAACCCCACGATCCCTTCGTCGCCCCGAAGAAGTACTTCGACATGTACCCGCTGGAGAAGCTCGAACTCGTCAGCGAGCCTGCCGACGCGAGCCCCCTGCACCCACAGGCAATCGGCAGCGCCTGGAAGGAGTCGTTCGACAAATTCACGGACCGCGAGCGACGCGAATTCGTGCGTGCATACTACGCGGGGACGTCCTTTGCGGACGCTCAGTTCGGCAAGGTCCTCGATGCTATGCAGCGTTTCGACCTGCTCGACAACACAATCATCGTATTCCTCGCCGACAACGGCTATCAATTGGGCAACCACGGCTGGTGGAACAAGAACACGCTCTACGAGCAGTCCACACGGGTCCCGCTGCTTGTCACCGTCCCCGGTCTGCATGATCAATAGAGGCGCAGTTAAGGAGGCCGGACAAGGGGCTGCACTGTATGTTGGCAAGACCTAAGGTCGATTAGGGATTACAGTCCATAGGGCTCAGAGAGCCAGAGCTATTGGGGTCCTATAAAAGCTAAAGCTCGACGGTAGGCTTGGTCGAAAATATGGATAGGCAACTGAGTTTTGTGGGCAGGCGAAATGATAGCCGTGGCTTGACTTTTCCGCGATCCAACAGACGGAGCTCAGCCAGTCCTATAAAAGACGCATTGTCTATGTCTTAGTGGGCGCGCAATATCTCCGTTGCGGGATGTCGCTGTCACAAACGGGTAGAAATGCGAAATATGGGCAGGTGTGGCAGACCGGTCACACGCCGAACTGGGCCTGCCGGCAGTTGCTCGTTTCTTTGAAATGTCTTGACATTATTAAGCCGTTCATTATCATACTGGGCCTTGAAGTCGTAGTGGCAGTTGTACGGCAATCAGCAGAACTTACGGACAAGTGGGGGTGACGAACGACTGATTACGGGTTGCAGTCTCCAGCCTTGTTTTTAGGATACGGATCCTGCCATGGACGATAGCACGGAACGCTGGAATCAGCAGACGCTGGAAGACGAGGAGATAAATCTTCTTGACTATTTGCGCGTAGTCTCAAAGCATCGGCGGATGATCATATTGATCTGCGTAGTCGCTGTCGTAGCCACGGCGATTGTCAGCCTCTTGTTGCCGGAAATCTACGCCGCCACAGCCTCGGTCGTCCCCCCACTGGAGATCCTTCAAAAAGAGTCCGGGATAGCAGATAGATTTGGAGCGTTGAGAAGCTCCATGCTCAGCGACGTTATCAGCGTGACCAGCATCGGCAATATGTACGCGGATATCCTGCGCAGCAGGGCCGTCGTCGACGCCCTCATCGACCGCTTTGCCCTCATGCGGGTCTACGACGCAGAATACCAGAGCAGTGCGAGAGAAAAGCTGCGAGACAGCACCGCTATTGACGTCTCGGACGAAGGTATCGTCACCATCACCGTGGAGGACAAAGACCCCAACAGGGCGGCGGCCATGGCAAACGCTTACATAGAGCAGCTCGACCAACAAAATAAGCGGCTGTCCTCCGGCCAGGCCACCAGCAAGAAGCTCTTTCTGGAGAGCCGGCTCAAGGAAATCGAGCAGGAGCTCAGCGATATCCAAGACATCCCGGCCAAGCAGGCAGAAATCAAGGAAATGCTCTACCAGATGCTCGCCAGAGAGTGCGAGCTTGCCCGCATAGAGGTGGCCAAGAGCATGCCGACGATTCAGGTGCTCGATGAAGCGATTGTGCCGGACAAAAAAGCCAAGCCGAAAAGAACGCTGATGGTTCTACTGGCAGGCGTGATGTCTCTATTCGGAGCCGTTTTCCTGGCCTTTGCCCGTGAGTACGTAGCGAAAGCCAGGCAGCGAGAGGCGGAGCAGCAAAAGGCAGCTCTATCCGGGCACGAACCGCCCGGCCGCCAAGAGGGTGATGCAAATGTTCGTGAGGACCAAAGCAAAAGGCTTCAGCAAGAAGACACAATATACACGAGGCCCATGTAACGTACCCCGCGAGCGGAACCTGTTTGTGGGGGAGAATCTCTGGCTTGCGTACGGCCACTACAACACGGAAAACACCGGCCCTGCAACCCACGGGGACGAAGTCTGGAGTTTTATGCTCAAGAGACTCTTTCGCAGCCAACTTCGCATTAACATGGCTTCCGGCGTCGCGGCGACCATAATCAACATGGCGGTTCTGGCCGTCGGCTATCCCATCTACCTGCATTTCCTTGGCTACGAGAAATATGGCGTCTGGCTGATTCTTGCTACGGTTTTGAGTGTGGCCCGCCTCGGTGATCTGGGTGTGAACCGCGCCGTTATGAAACTCGTAGCGGAAGAATACGGCCGCGGCAACATGGAAGCTCTTCAAGAATACGTTATGACAGCCATCGCGATCTTGATAGCTGCAGGGGCCGCTGTACTTATCGTCATAGTGACGTTTAGGGCGCAAATAGCCGGCGCGTTCAGGCTCACCGGTGAGAATGCACAGATGGTATTATGGCTGCTGCCCTACATAGCGTGTCTTAGCATCTATGTGTTCATTGTCCAGGCGCTCAATGCCGTGCTCTCGGGTCTGGGCCGTATGGACTTGGCGAATTTGACTCAGTCTGCCGGGCGGATTTTGCGTGTGACTACGGCTGGTTCCCTGTTGTATTTTGGCCACGGGATAGAGAGTCTGCTGATAGGTAGTGCCCTTTCCTACGCACTTATTCACATAGTGAGTCTTGTTCTCATCTGGCGCATAGCGCAGATACATTTCTTTCGCGTACGGAACTTAAGTAGGCAGCGCTGTAGACGGCTGCTGTCTTTTGGGCTGACTCTATGCGGGGGTTCACTAGTCAATATGTTGCTGAGTCCCTTTAATAAGCTCATGCTTTCGCGATATGCAGGAGTCTCGGCGATACCAATCTATGAAATGGCTTTCAATGGGAGTATGCACGTTAGGGCCTTGATTGAAGCGGGCCTGAGGCCTTTGATGCCGGAAGTGAGCCGTTTGGGTGCCAATATGACCGGCTATGCAAGGGACAGGATATCCCGGATATATCGCCATGCGATGAAGCTTATCTTCTTTTTCGGTATCCCTGTGTATGCGGCCATAGTAGTATTGCTGACGCCATTGCTCAAGCTTTGGCTTAGACAGAGATTTGTTCAGGAGTTGCCTGGTGCGTTTAGGATTATGCTTATTAGCACGTTCGTAAGCTTATTGAGCGTTCCTTCCTATTTTATATTATTGGGCCTGGGAATGGTTCGCCATACGCTGATATCTCATGTTATTCTCTGCGGCATAAGTTCTCTCATAGTATTGACTATCGCTATTATTCGGCACCGGATCTCCGTAGAGGCAATTTCTTGGGCGATATTAGCTGCAACTGGCGTTACGAGCGTCTATTTGATCCGCGAGAGTACACGAAGGGTTTTGAAATAAGGAGCTCAACGCTGAACTCTGCAACTGAAAGATGTGTTTTCGGGAGCTCAGGGCGAGTTTTAGAGAGGAGGCACTTAGAGCGTTATAAATTTGCACTGCCGTATCTTAGCGATAAGCGCGTCTTGGATATAGGCTGTGGGACGGGTTATGCCTTAGACCTCATTGCTTCTAAAACGTCCAGTATAGTTGCGGTCGACATATCTGAGGAAGCGGTAAATTATGCTAGACACCGGTGTAAGCAAAAGAATATTGAATTCCATGTAGCAGATGCTGTGAATCTGAATTTATTTAACAACGCAGAATTTGATGTGATACTATGCTTCGAGGTCATCGAGCATATAGCCAACTACGTGCAATGCTTACAGGAACTGAGGCGTCTGTTGAAGCCCACCGGCATGTTGATAATCTCCACACCCAACAAGAGATGTCACAGCCCAAATTCTGAAAAACCATTAAATCCTTTTCATGTTATCGAGTTTGACATAGAAGGTTTTAAGGTACTGTTAGAGACATATTTTACTGACGTAAGAGT
>Ga0180433_10004752_pt1 | contig 18838 bp, 17 predicted proteins | sample SS_ome_8_FD_132980 | JGI IMG/M metagenome (GOLD analysis project Ga0180433, IMG submission 132980) | Hypersaline lake sediment archaeal communities from the Salton Sea, California, USA - SS_1_D_1 metaG | ecosystem: Environmental > Aquatic > Non-marine Saline and Alkaline > Hypersaline >... | reverse complement strand
TAATTTTACAGATTTAGTGTTATTTGTCATAGCATATTTATCCTATGGAATAATGGTACTACTTGAGGCGATTGGTATACAGAGCTTCTCTCCCTCGTTTGAGGAAAAAGGAAAGAAGATGGGCGCAAACATGTTCAAGCTCATGAGCATACAAATGGGGATAATAACGGGATTAATATTTTTAATGATATGGATTACAGAGACATTTCCTAATCCCATACTTGGAGAATTCTTACCCTTGATATTATTCTTATCATTTCATTTGATGATAAGCATCCCCCTATTTATTTTTGGGACGAAAAATCTAAAGAAAATCGAATAAAAAAAAATAAAATAGACATATAATAAAAAAACATAAAAAAAATATCAATAAAAAAGGAAGGAAGTGAAAAAAAAAATGAGTGAAGAAAAATCTTCGCACGAAGGAACCATTACCATGAGTTATAGGAACAAAGAAACGCTTAAAACATCGATAATACTGAGCTTAATAGTTGTAGGTACATTATTAATTACCTATTGGGTCATGTTTTCTATCGCTCTTGAAGAAGGTTTGTTTTCTCTACTAGGTGTAATATTTTGGATAGTTGTTATAGCGAGTGTTATTCCAACCATTGGCATTATTTTCTTAGTAGCAATATACGAGACTAAATACGTGAATAATTTTCGTTATGCTATCACGGAGGATAACATCGTCATTCACCATGGTGTTTTTACTAAGGTTCGAGCCACGATCCCTTTCAGTCGGATTCAAAACATTAACATTGTAAACGGTGTATTTGATAGAATGTTCAAGACTTTTACAGTAAAAATTGAAACTGCTGGGGGAGCTGGTGCCGCACAAGCCGCTCAATCAGGTCATTTTCGTCCAGAAGGATACATTCCAGGTTTAAGAGATCCACATGACATCGAAAATACGATAAAAAAGATGATGACGAAATACTCTCAAGTACCTAGTGGCCTCGAAGACAAGATATTCAAACCCGAGGAAGTAGCATTTGATAACTTCATCAGTTATATACTTTCGAAGATGCGCGAGGGCGAAAAATTAAAGACTTCAATAAAGGAATTGATGGAAAAAGCCAACCTTACCGAAGTGAAACTCGCCGAACAAGCAGATGTTCCAATTCAAACAATTAAATACTTGATCGAGGGAAGATATAACCCAAGCTTGGCGTTAGCGTACAGGATTGCCGATGTTCTAAAGTGCAAGATTGAGGACTTATTTAAATTAGCATAATCTCTAATTAACAATTTTTTATTTAATACTTTTTTCAATATTTATAATTAAATATAGGTGAGAAACGACTGCGATACCGAAGACACATGGTCTCAAGGGTAAAAGAGCTAAGGGAAGCTCTAAACATGTCTCAAAAGGAGCTCTCTGAGCAGGTTAATGTTTCTCGCCAGACGATTTATCACCTTGAAAAAGGAACTTACAATCCAAGAATGGATTTATCGTTAAAATTACGAGAAACTTTTGGTAAACCTGTTGAAGAAATATTTTCACTTGAGCCGATCATTAAAGATTTAATTGGGAAAAAGACGACAAACGAATTGGAAGAGATCTCAAAACAAGTTGGAATCTCATTTGAAGATCTTTATAAACTTAAGAACTTAGATGAGAGCAAGTTATTAAAAGAATTTACTGAAAAACAACTCCAAAAAATCGCCAACGCTTTCGGAGTAGATTTTAAAGAGCTCTTTATGGAATAGAGATATGTATTAGTGAAGTTATATTTTTAACTTTTTAATCCATCCAGGATCGTCTTTTAACCTTTCATACTCGTCAACATCGCCAAAATCCCCTCTAAACTGGTCCTCAGAAATCTTATACACTCTCACCTTCCAATTTCTTTTATTAATACCATGACAGATGGCGTCAGGGATTTCAATCTCACCTCTTTTAGATGGTTCAATTAATTCCAACACATCAAAAATTTCTCTAGAAAACACAAAAATTCCACAATTATTAAGGTTAGATCCTGCTTTTCCTATAGGAGGCTTCTCAACATAATCAATACAATAATTTCCATTGCAATAAATGGCTCCACCCTTGTATGGATCGTCCACGTAATTAGTTACTAATATAAAATCGAGATTTTCCTCCTCATACAACTTAACTACATCTTGATATGTCTTGTAATTTACCAGGATATCGCCCCAGACACAAAGAAAATGCTCTTCTTCAATTGCATCTTTAGATGTTAAAACAGCGCCCCCCGTGCCATTTAACTCCTTTTGCTCGATGTATTCGATATTAAGGCCCCATTTATTTCCATCTTGAAAATGATTGATGATTTGTTCTTTGCGATATCCAACCACGAGAATAATATCCGATATTTCTGCCGATTTTATGCCTTCAATGATGTATTCAAGTAATGGCTTTCCGTGAACGGGAATCATGGTTTTTTGGTAAGTATCCGTATATGGTTTCATTCGCTTTCCATAGCCTGCGCACAGTATTATAGCCTTCAATATAACTCAACTCTATTACTTGTTTTGATTAGGTAAGCCTTTCCATCCGCATTTTCGATCGCGCTTACAAGATCAGCTTCTTTTCCAGGTGATGTTAATGCAAACATCGTCCCACCAAAGCCAGAGCCGTTAATTTTTCCACCATAAGCACCGTTATTCATGCATTCAGAAAGCATAATATTGATTTTATTCGTGGAAATACCCACATTAGTATCTAGCTGTTGGTGATGTTCGTGTAATAAATTGCCTAATTCTTGATAAAATATCAACTTATCCTTTTCAGATTTATTGCTACGATTAAAATAGTTATAAATCAAATTTTTTGCGTTTTGAGTCAAATCTCTATTTTTTATTTGACCAATTACGATTTTCTGATGTATTTTGTTAAGATTGTGCAGAGATTCCTCAACATCAGCGATGTTAGTGGTAAATAAGTCAAATTCAGGTAGAATTTCCTTTAAAGCTTTAAACCCATCAAGAGAAGTGGTTTTAATCCTAATTAAATCGTCGACAGTGTCTTTCTTCTCTAACGAATCACCCAAAACGAATCCATCCAGGGATAATTCGTATTGTTTTATCATAGGTTTAGACTCAGAGCTATCTAAATAGATTATACTTCCATACACACTCGAAAAAAAATCCATTTTCCCTCCTGCTTCTCCAAATTCTTTTACTTCAGTATTGTATCCTTCATTAGCTAATGCTATTCCGTCAGAAAAAGGAGAGCCACCAATCGTGTTCAAGAAGTAGAGCCATGCCATGACTAAGGCCGAAGAACTGGCAACTCCCGCATTAATTGGTATGTCTCCTGTAATTTTTATATCATAACCTCGTGCAAATTGAATGCCCTTTCTCAAAAATTGATTATATCCACTTCTTAAATAATCTCTTTTTGAATAATATTCTAGTTCTTTATTATTCAAGGGAATTTCCATGGATCCATCTATATCTGGGAGATGAATCACAAATTTAGGTTCAGAGATCTTTTTAGCCTCGAGATAAATATATTTCGATATTGCCATCGCAATCACGGGGTAATTCAGGTAATCTTGATGCTCTCCAAAAAGACATATTCTTCCAGGTGCTTTTATCCGGATCATATTTTTAAATATGTTAATAAGACGCTTTTAATTAAGTTTTATTATACTTAGTATTTAATTGATTTTACTTCGATGAAAACCCAATTGAAATCTCTTCAATCAGTTTCGAAAATACCTCCTTATAACTTGATTAAGTACCCTATATTAAAGCAAACACCTATTTTTAACTTACTATTTGACAAACTCTTGAAAAAATACGGCCTTTCACAGATTGTTACGTATAAAAAGAACAGAAAAAGGAATCCTAGAGCAACTTTTCCTTACATGCCTTCGTTACCAGAGGCTTCAAACGATATCTATTTATACGACTTTCATTCACATACGAGTTTTTCAGACGGTCAAGGCACGCATGAAGAAATCTTAATGGATATTTCTCAGAAAAAGCATTTAACTGGTATTGCTTTTACTGATCATCCATGGCATAAATATAAAGAGAAAGAGATCAGAATTCCTAACAATAAAGCGATAATTCAAAGCTATAAAGGTCATGAAGTTGCTTTAGAACTAAAGAAGAAAGGTAAATTGCCCGAAGAGTTCGTGACATTCCCTGGAAGTTGTGAATTCTTTGTAAAAATCGATGAGAATAGCAAAGAAGCAGATATAGAACTCATAGCTTTAGGTGTTCCTATAGATTTTATAGAAAAAAATGGAGGACTTTTTAGATTAACGCATAGATCAGCTGCGGAATTCATTGAAATTGTTCACGATAATAATGGTTTAGTCATTGTTCCACACCCATTTTATTTCAATCAATCCTTCTTACTATTAAAATCAAGGAAAGGTTCCCGAAATTCGAGTCCCGATGCAATGGAAGCAATTAATTACACGATTGGACTATTATCAAATGATTTTTATCATGAATTTTTAGAGCAATTTTCTTATTCGCGAGAATTGAAGCTAATTGGAGAAAAATTAGGGTACTTAAACTGGATGGCAACAATCGTAAGTCAAAAAAATGATTATGGTAAATACTTCGATTATCCCGTAGCACGAGAGATCGCACCTGTAGGTTCTTCTGACGCTCATTTTAGATCAATGGTAGGTGCAGCTTGTACAGTGTTAAAAGAGCCCATTGATTCAATTGAGGATTTAAGATATGTCTTTAAAAAACGAGCTACGCTTCCTGTATTTAATTCTTTATGGGATAAAAACGCTGATAAAACTGAAGTATACAAAGAAATTTGGGAAGGTTATGGAGACACTATAAACGATGGAATTAAAAAAATCAAAGCAAGTTCCCATTTTAAATTAATTTTAACTAAGATCCTTATTGATATGATCTTTTAATCATTATAGGAATTATCTTTTTAAGAAAAAAGCTTTAGAGTTTTATATCCATGACAGGAGTTACACAAGATCTCCAAATTTGCTGTTGAATGGGATCCATTTTGAGATCTTGCTCGAATGTGATGAATCTCAATATTTCTATGATAAAACTTCAATTTACAAAGCTCACAGACATATTTTAAAACATTTAAATTCCCTCTCTCAGTTATCTTATTCCTAATTAATACATATTTTTTTGACGATGTAAATGACCACGAAAAATTTATGTTAACAGCGATTAAATCAGGCAGGTTCAATTCCAATCTAATCTTTTCTAATTTCCTCATGTAATTCTCGTGCCATTTATCCCTTTGATTTAGATTAACGACACCCTTTCGTTGTTTATTGTAGATAATGACAACAATTCCATATGTTTCAGCACAAAAATTTGGTCTTTTTATAAGATAATTGCATTTTCCCCTAGTGAATACAGTAATTCGTCCAGTATAGCTCCTTTGTAATTTTAATAATTGCAGAATTCGACAGGTATATTTCTCATTACGCCATTTTTTAGCGAACACGCAATTAAAACAACAATCCCAATCGAAAATATCATCTTCAGAAATATATAATAGATTTTTCAAAGAACTATACATGCTTCATGAATTTGAAAAAACCCATAGATAAATTATTCGATATTATTGTCATAATACACAGATATTATTGTTTTTAATAATGATATTCAGATATTATATTTTTTAATCATATGATACCTATTTTCCATTTTTTATATCAAATAGATCGCATTCATTGAGATTCATGATAAAGGATGTTATTATTATTAAGGATGGCATTCCGCTTTTTTCCAGGAATTATTGTAGTTCTGGAACCAATTCCCATAAAATGTTCATTGAACAAAACGATCTAATCATGGTTTCTGGCTTTTTTTCTGCGTTAAACTCCTTTTCGGAGGAATTTGACAATTTTGGTCCTATAAAGGAATTAAAGCTCACGAATACCGAATTAAAATTATCCTTTTTGAAAGATAGGAGCATCCCTAACTTGATTTATCTAGCAACCTTTGACGATAAATCAAAGGGCGTAAATGTACAAAGAGCTTTACGTAAGATTTCTCGAACCTTCTTGACACGGTATAATATTGATGCAATCACAAATTGGAGTGGAAGAACTGATGCTTTTGATGACATGAGAGATATCGTCAGGAGATATATAGAAGAAGAGAAGGAAGAAAACGAGATTGAGTTCAAAGAAAAAATTGTAGATTTATTTAAAAACGTTGAAGATTTAATTGATGGAGAAACAAAAATATCTCAGAAAAAGGAAGTCGTAGTAGATGTTCCAGGCTATTACAACTACATCCCTTTTAAAAAAACAGTGAAGCAAATAAATCCTACTTACTACTTAAGCGGAGACACTTCTCATAAAGTGTTCCAACTGATAGACGGTCTTAAAACTATTGACCAAATTGCTGAAAAAGTGAATTTGAATCAATTGCAAGTTTATAATGTCTGTAAAAATCTCATAAAAATAGGTTTTGTTGATTTAAATAGATCTTAATAGCTGAAGATTTCAAAAACCCATGCTTTTCCACCAACACCTTCGATTGCTTTAGCAACTTCTTCTTGTCTTCCAGGACAAATCGCTAACATGCATCCTCCTCCTCCCGCACCCATCTGTTTTGCACCTAACGCACCAGCCTCTTTCGCAACTTTACACATTCTTAAAATTTTTTCGGTATGAGCATCAAGCATGATTTCAGCTTGCTGGTGTCTATCCATTAATTCTCCTAATTTTTTAAAATCCTTGCTGAGCAATGCTTCTTTAGCTTGATACACGCAATTTTCAATTATTTTAAATGCTTCAAGAGTTTTAGGATCTTTTTCAAGAATGTTTTCTTTAATTCGATTTAAAACCGAGGATGCTTTTCTTTCTTCCATAGAATCGCCAACAACTATTGGTAATTCATTGATATTCAGTGTTTCAACTCTAGGGTTCTCATCCGTATGAATAAAAGAGACACCCCCATGAGCTATGCTATATTGATCCATTCTTCCACATTGGATACCTAAATCGTGGTTTTCCCCTAGGTATGCAAGCTCAGCAATTTCAGCGTTTTTAAGACTCAAGTTAAAAGCCTCATTTAATGATCTAAGAAATCCCACAGATACAGCTGCTGATGTTGATAAACCGCACCCAATTGGAATATCAGAAGCGACTTCCAGGTAAAAACCTTTGTTAATTTTATCTCTTAATCGATCGTATAGAACACTCCAATAACTCAAGTCAATATCTTTAGGGGGAGATTCATCTAATTTAAAAATGGTTTTTTCCTTAGTATTATGACTGTAAAATTCAATGGTACCATCTTCCCTTGCCTCGTAACGAATTTCCATCATTAAATTAATAGCCATTGCAATTACAGGCTTTCCTAGTAAATCTACTTTATCCCCCATTATACAGATTCGCCCAGGAACCTTTGTAGACACAAGTTCTTTCAAGGATCTTTGTTTATTCATAGTATTTTAATCACTAGTGCACATAGAATAATTAAGTATAATTAAAAATGCTATTTTAACTTAAGCAAATATTTAGAATTTTAATGCAATTTGAAAAGTAGATGATCTTATTTCTGTTTTTTCTTTTGTTTTTGCTTCTTTTTCACGCGTTCTTTCTCTTGGGCTTCTTCTTCCCATTTTTTAAGTAATTTTTCATTTTCTTCCTTTTCTAGCAATTTAAATACACCGGCAATTTTACCTTCTTCTTTTTCTCCAGACTTTGAGATTTTCTCGAATGAAAGCGCGATGGGTTCGTTTTGTTTTAATGCAAGGTTGACAAAGTTTATGAATCCAATATGTTTTGATGGTGCAATATTGAATTTAATAGTAATTTCCTTATTTTTCTTTGTTTTCGTCTTTAATATTAACCGTAATTTCATTAAGCATTCACTTTTTCAAATTTTTAGATATTATTATATAAAAAATGCAGTAAATAAAAAAATTATATTGAAATCAATAATTCATATATAGATGAATAAAAAAGATATTTAACAAAAACTTTAGGAATTAATTCTTATGGCTTCAAAATTTCGAGTTCGACATATTTTTAAACCTCTTGTTAAAGCAATTGCGTCGGGATTGAGCAAAATAGGAGTTTCGCCTAACATGGCAACTATTATCATGCTAGGTTTCGCAATTCTTAGCTTGATTTCGTTAGGTTTTTTTGAAAATCTATTGTTATTTTCAATTTTTGTGTTTACTACGGGTATTTTTGATGGTGTTGATGGAGCTATAGCGCGTTTAAAAGGAAAATCGACAAAAATTGGGGCATTTTTAGATTCAACAATGGATAGAGTCTCTGAATTTATCATCTTTTTAGCTTTACTCTTGTATTGCTGGAATGAGTTAATATTTCTTATTGACATGAAATTAATTATCATGATATCTTTTTTTTGCTCATTAATGATTAGTTACTCCAGAGCAAGAGCAGAAAACTTCTTTAAAGGAGATTTTGATGTTGGGTTGATGGCTCGTTCAGAGAGGTTATTTTATCTAGTTATAACTTCAATAATCGCTCATTTTTTTGGTTTCATGAATGAATTCATATTTATATTCATGTGGTTGGTGATTGGGACGGTTTTATTTAGATTTTTTAAATTCAATAATATAATTAAAGAAAATGAGAACAAATCCAATTAAATTAACTTTAAATCTTATCTTCATGGATTAATTCAATTATTACTCTATCACCATCCTTTAAATTAAAATATTCTCTTAAAAATGGTTTAGCTAAGATCTCAACAATATTTTTACCATGATGAGTACGGTCGATATTTAAAATCGCAGCTTTAACTTTATTTTCTTTATCTTTCAATGGAAATACATAACAATGATGGCATTTAACATCACCAAAATTTCTATTCTCGTCTTTAAATCCATTTATTTTTACAAATCTCATGTCATTTAGTTTTTCTCTTAAAAGAGAGTTGTTAATCACATCTAAATCCAAATTTAATGTTCCTTTATAAGGTTCAAATCCTAGCTTTTCTTTAAACTGCTCGTAATATCCTTTAATTGCCACATAATATCCCCCTTCACCCATTCCTTCCGAAACCTCTCCAGCGATTAAAATAGTATCCAAGATTTTTTTAAGTGTTCTATACATATTAAGCATGATTTCCGTGCCTAATTCCGTAATTTCAATATTTTGTTGCTTTCCTTCAATTGATCTCCTTATCCAATTCATTTCTTCTAGGTTTTGAATCCGTCGGGAGGCAGTTTGTTGACTAACATTTAATAATTCTCCAAATTCTGTCGAATTTATATGAATTTCCTTTCTCTTTCCCAATTTTTGACATAAATGATAGAGCGCAAACCAATTTGCGTAATTTTCGGGAGATATTTCTAGATCTTTGGACATGATGTCATACCTCACAATCTTTTTTGTTCTGCTCTATAATTTTTTTTTTTATCGAGCTGGAACTATGCAACTTATATTTATCATAATATTTTTCTAGTCTTTTGACTTCAATACTATTCATTCCCTTCATTTTTAGAGCATTTTGTAGTTTTTCAACACTAAACTTTTGATCTGGTCCTAATAATATAATGTCCGGACTAATTTCTTCTACAGTTTTGAGAGTATCGTTATCGTGCCGTCCTAATTTAGCGTCTTTCACATTTTTAATACTCCTTACGAGTTCTAATCTTTGCTCTTCAGGTACTATAGGAGCTTCTCCAGAATAAAACCTCCTATTCTTATCTGTAGCTACAATAACATAGACTTCACCTAGTTTTGCTGCTTCTTGTATCAGGAAAACATGTCCGGGATGCAAGATATCAAAAGTACCTGCAATTAAGACTTTTTTTTTTATAGCACGCCAGCTCCTTTATTCTTTTATTTTATTACTTTAAATGATAGTCCTAGAAATACAGGACCTCTAATGTCTATTTTTTTTTGTTTTGAATGAATGAATTCCAGAACTACATCATCTAATTCTATATTAACTTCAGCAGCTCTATAACACATTTTTACCCTATGTTCGTATCCATCTTTATTTTGATCGAGCATTATTTCAATAGTATAAGCCATTTCTAAAGCAATTCCTTCTAAATAGGTTTTACCAGTATCAACACCGCCCTCCATTACTTTATCTGGAGGTTGTCCTACTATTGCTCCATCCTTTACCCAAATTTTATTAAGAGTTGCTGGACCTAGAAGTTTAACATTATCATCTTTTTCCCAAATAAACACTTCAATCTTGTTATTTTTAATCGTGCCTTCCCATACTTTTATTTCAATTGGGGATTTTTCATCTTTATTTTCGATAGCCATTTCGATGATTGCATTTTTTATCGCAATTCCGCTTTCGGTGAGTGGCAAATGCTTATATTTGACAGATTTGCTTATTTCCTCATCTGAAAAAGAGATATCTTCGTAGAAATATGGATATACTAATTTTCTAATGTCTTCAATTTCTGTTTTTATCATGCAAATCCTTTCTACTCCGAAACCAATGTTAAATACGGGATGTGGAATATTATATTGAGCTAAACTAACAGGACTGTAAAAACCGCCATCCCCGATTTCAATCCATTCTTTTGTTTTAGGATGTTCTACAAAGATCTCAAATTCTGTTTGGGGCGCATAGTATTTCGAAGTAGCTCTTTTTATTTCCGTTCTATTGTTTTCAAAACCGATTTGCTTGCATATATTAGAAGCAATTTTTCGACAATCCTCGAGGGAGAGCTGTTCAGCCATGATTACTAATGATAAGGTATTGGAATCATATAAATGAGTTGCGTCAATTTTTTGTTCTCGTCTAAACTTTTTACAGATAGTAAAAAACTGGAGAGGAAGTTTTTTCTTTTTAAAAAGTTCTCCTAAAACAATAAACCATAATGCCGTTGTATGACTTCTTAAAGTCGTTTTTGTTGGAATTGGTTTTAATTTTTTTAATTCAGGAAATATTTTGTCAATTATTTCAGATGCTTGACTTTCCACCATGTTCAATTTCTCAATGAATACTTCAATCAAATCATCAGCCTCAATATCTCCTTTCTTATAATCTCTAAAAATATTCTTTAATTCTTCAATTTTATCAAAATTTGGAATTACTTTTTTTATTGAAGCGATCTTTTCGTTAGAAATGCCTATATCTGGGCGTGGAAGTCCTGCTAAATAAAATAAACGATCAAGGATTAATGCCGCTTCGGGACCGTATTGTTTATAAACTTCTACTTCTTCAACAAACATGGGCAATACTAATTCCTCAAATCCTAAAGCAAGCATTTGTTTTCTCGCATCAAATATGAACTCCTGAGTGGGATGAGCCTTCCCTTTTTTTTCAAGCTTAAAATATTCTCCTTCTAATTCCAAGAGGTTTTTTGTATTAAGCCAAGCCTTCTCGTAATCATTTTTTGCTTCGCGCTTTATTTTTTCAACATCAAAAGGCATGATAATATTAAATTTACTATAATTTTAAAATATCTAATCAGGTTGCTTGTTTTTATTCATGTGTTTTTTTAACTCGTTCATTTGAATGGATAACGAGATATCACCTCTAGTCTTTTCAATAATACCTCTTGCAACATCAGTTTTCCGTCTCAAGTCCTGAGTAATTCCCTTAGGATAGTCTAAGGAAAATAAATAAGAATAAATATCCTCCATATCGTTTAAAATTTGATCAAGATCGTCAATTTCTCCATTTCTAATCTTATCTAGAATGAAACGTCGTAATTCTCCTATAACATCAGCTAATCCAAGAAGATAATTTACGTCAGAAACGTTATAATCCGCAGGATCTGGGAGATCTAATTTTTTAATTATTGCATGTAAGCAAATAGCTTCAATAAATTCTTGTTCTGGTGTTTTTAAATACCTACTAAAAATATGAGGATTTTTCTCAACAATAGTTAGAAGATTTGCGTGATTGCGTTTTATTTCATCGATTTTCTCTTGATATATATTAAATTCCTTTCTATGAATTGATTTTATTGCAACACTACAATTTCTAATCATTTGACGGGAAATTTTTAAGATTTCCTCTCTTTCAGTGTCTATCTCGTCTAAATTCTTTATTATCTTGGAAAAGATTTCTTTTAATTTCATTGTAAAATATGAAATATTTAATCGAATTCTAATTGTATCTATGTACCATTATTATGCAGAATATTTAGGATTTATCATAAATAAAATGATTCAAAAAGAAATAAAAAGTTGAATAAAACATCTTAAAATATGCGATAAACTTGATTTGATATGTTTTATTAATAAATATTTGGTATTGAACATGTTTTTTATTTATAAATTCATGGGGTATTCAGTTATTAATAGAAAAAAAAGAATCATGAAATTTAGTAAAAAATGATTTCTAAAACTAATAATGAGTTTAATTGCCCTTTTTTTGATAGTTGCGAATTATCAAAAATTGAATCTCTCTGTTATAAGAGAATACATTTTCAAGTATGCCCTGAATATCAATTTAAAAGAGTAAAGATTAAACAGATTTAACATTCACAGAAAGAAAAAAAACGGCAAGACAAGCAAGATATAGGTTATAACTAGGGTTATAATGTCTTTATAAAACTGCTTTAAATTTTTTTCAGAGTTACTTTCATTTTTTGTTCTTTTACGCCAATTAAAATAACTATAACATAAAAAACCAATTATTAACGATGTAGATATAATTATAATAATTATTGGTTCATTAAACCAGGTGTACATCTTATTCATTTCGATTTTTTAATATATTATTATAAATTAACTTCATAATTTATAATATTTCTGCGTTTTTGCTAATAAAATATTTTTACTATTTAACCTTAAAGATTATATACATTATTAAATAAAGATTAGGACTTAAATAGAAATGTATATTTGATGTTATTAAATTTGTATAAAATGGGTAAGATATCATGAAAATTTTGTTAATCCATTCTGATGGCGTGGAAGTGGTAAAAAATAAAGAAGCGACTTCAAATCCGCAAGAATTTAATGAAGATGTAATAAAAATGGAAGGTTTAGTACTTGTAGCATATGTGTCAGTCGAGGATCAAGATACCTACGATACAGATATAATTGCAAAACAAGGAGCTCAAGTGATTGAGGAAGCTATCTTTCAAATCACGAATTTCCCTGAAGAAATTAGAAAAAAGAATGTTGAAATAAGAGAGCATAACATAGAAATAGAATCAGGTAAAAGAAAGGGAAAACTAAGAGAATTAAAAGAACTAATCGCAGATAGAGATATGTATCGCGTGGATAAAGTCATGGTATACCCGTGGGCTCATTTAAGCAAGTTTCTAAGCCAAGAAAAGAACGCCATGGAAGTTTGCCCCAAGATTGCCAAATATCTCGAAGAGAAAGGAATAGACGCGAAATTTTCTCCATTTGGTTGGTATAAAGGATTTAAAATTAATTGTCTTGGACACGAAATCGCTGAGATGTATAGAGATGTCAAATTATTCATTCAACCAGAAGAGCATTTGGCAAGCGCTGTGTTTAAAGTGCTCATGCCAGATGGTAAAGAAATAGATATTAATCGAGATGATGAAATAGGATATGAACCAATTCCAGAACTGGAAGGTTATAATGATTTTGGGATTTTTCTCAAATCAGAGTTAGGTTCAAGAAGAGTAGATCATAGTGAAGAGCCAGTTCATATCAAGTTTATGAAAGAACAAGAACTTGTTGATTTTGAACCGAATACAGATGCAGGAAACTTAAGATGGTACACAAAAGGCGTTATCATGAAAAATCTAATAAAAAGATATATAGAAAATGTTATAATTGATTTTGGAGCAATTCTCGTAGATACTCCCATAATGTACAGTGTAAAGAGTAAGAAACTAACAGCTCAAACAGCAAGGTTTCCTGCTAGAACCTATTGGGTTGAATCGGGGAAAGATCGATATTTATTGAGATTTGCGGGAGATTTCTTGCAATTCGACATGTTTAGCAACATGAATTTAAAACCAGACTATTTTCCCTTGCGGCTTTATGAATGGGAGCAGTATGATTTTCGTAGAGAACAAGAGGGTGAATTAACAGGTTTAAGGAGATTGAGAGGTTTTGTCATGCCTGATTTCCACACGCTTTGTAAAGATTTAGAATCTTCAATTAAAGAATTTAAAAAGCAATACGATTTAAACGTGCAGATAGCTAATGATTTAGGAGTTAAAGATAACATAATATTTCGAGCAACTCAAGATTTTTACAAGGATAATCATCTCTGGATAAAAGAATTAGTTGAAAAAGAGAATAAACCTGCATTATTAGAGCTTTGGAAAGAAAGATATTATTATTACGTGTTGAAATTCGAACGCGGAGTTCTTTCATCTCAAGATAAAAGTGGTACGTTAGCAACGATACAACTTGACGTGGAAAGTACATTGGAATATTTAGAAGATAAAGAAGGTAAAAAACGGCAAAAGTATAATATCTATTTTGAAGATAATGATGGCAAAATAAAACACCCAATCATACTTCACAATTCTCCCTCAGGGGGATTAGAAAGGATATTATGGGGATTAATAGAAACAGCTTCAAGAAATAATGAAACAATAGTCCCAGGTTTTAAAACATGGTTGTCACCAATTCAAGTAAGAATTGTTACAGTTAGCAATAATCAAAACGAAATGGCAGAGAAGATACTTGAACAACTATCAAGTGAAGGATATAGAGCTGATTTTGACGACAGGGATGAAAAAATTGGAAAAAAGATTAGACAATCAGAAGTCGATTGGATTCCATATACGGTAATTTTAGGTAAAAAAGAACAAGAGAATAACACAGTCTCGATTAGAAAAAGGTTAATTGGACAGGAAATTAAAAGAAACGAGAAAAACCATAAAATCACCTCAGAGCAAATTAACAATGTCAAATTAGACATGTTACTTGAAATGCTTGAAAACGAAACGAAAGGTTATCCAAACCATAAATTACCAATTCCATTCAGAAAGTTTTCAACGAAAATTTATTTCAGAAAATGAATTCACACGCCAACATTTTCCAAACATGCTCTTGCTATCATGTCAAAAGCAACCTCTACATTTTCTCCTGTTTTAGCAGAAGTCTCTAAATATTCACAATTAAGTTTTTTAGATAAATCTTCTGCCTCAGGTTGAGTAACTTCTCTATTTAAATCGATTTTATTGCCAATTAAGATCATGGGGATGGTTTTTTTTACCGATTTTTTAATTGAAGAAACCCAGCCGGGAATTTTTAAAAGCGATTGAGGTTCTGTAACGTCGTACACACCTAAAGCTGCATTTGAGCCCTTAAAATATATGCCTCTTAATTTGTGAAACTGGGCTTGTCCGCCTATGTCCCAAAGCAGGAGACGAACATTATTGTCGTCGATTTTAACATCTTTGATTAAGAAATTAGAACCAATCGTTTTTTTTAAACTTTCTGAGAAGTAATCTTTAATATATCGGAGTAAAAGTGAAGTTTTTCCTACATTGGCCGGTCCGAAGAGACAAACCTTGAATTTAAACGATTTCTGAGTGGACATGATTTAACAATTGCTTATTAGTATTTGTATAAATTTAGAAAATATCTCTTTAACTTGATATTGTATCATCAGATATTTATATATTTATAATTGTGAATCTAAAAGAAAAATGTTTGCATGTTAAATTTCAATAAATCTAAAGATTTGAGGAAGTTTATTTTTTTGGCTTCTTTTTGCCGATGTTCATTACTTGCATCATGAGCCATTCAGGTGTTCCCGCACCATTGGCATATTTGTTCCAGAAGTAAAACAAAAATCCTAAAAACGCAATATAGGCGAGGCATAGGTATGGAAAGTAGAATATACTAAATAGGCCCATGAAGACCGGAAGAAATAAGTAATGAACCAGAAAGAGATTTAGTGATACTTTTCCGTAATAATCTATAACACCTGTGAAAATATTACTTTTTCTTTTAATATCGACAATATAGAAACCCACAGCGAGAATTAATAGCCCTGCCCCTATATTATACCACATATTGGCAAAAGTACCCCTAATTAAAAACTTCCACATCCCAGGAAAGTCCGTAAAAGGTTGCATGTTTGCGATATCCAATAAATAGATATGCCAATACAACGCGCCATTAATCGTGCCGGGATCAACACCATTTCCTCTCACAACAGATTCTAAACCTGTGAATACGCCAAAAACAGTAAATATTAAACCCCAAATAACAAAAGTCTTGAAAAGTCCTCTATAAGCCTCATCAGTTCCTTCTATCATCGCCTCATAGAGGTATTCACCAAAAATCGTAGAAATAAAACAAATTGAAAGCCATGGAAGGAGGGTAACAGTGGCTTCTGGGGATACCACGATAAAATATAGAATAGCATAAATAAAATTAGAGTTTCTACCTGTTAAAAGGACTTCTAAAATTATTTCTGAGGTAAAAATGATGATGATTCCTACTATTACTCGAGGAATTCTATTAAGTTTTAAAGCGTAATAACAAAAAATTTGAGAAAAACCGATAAACATGATTATATTCCAGCCCCAGAGACTTAAAGGAAATATGTATTGATCTGATACCAAAATTACATTGATAATCATCCCAATAAAAATTACCATGAAACCCCTTGAAAATATTTGATTTCTAATTACTTTTTCGGGGAGTCGCCCTTGCTTGCGTTTAATACTAAAAATCACGGCTAAAGCAGACAGAAAGATAAAAAGAGAGGGACCAAGAATATCAAGGAAAGAATAAACAATTCCATGTAGAAAAACCCAATCTGAATCAAACCAAGCCGCAGATGTATGACATAAAATAATAAAGATTATTGCTATACCCTTGACGAAATCTATGCTGGCTATGCGCCGTGGTGCAGTTGCTTGCAGGAGATCTTTACCAGATAGTTCTTCCTTTATATCATCTATTAGAATAAGTTCTTTCTGTTCTTCTTTTATATCGTTTTTGAGTGCCATAATTACTCAAATTAAAAATGATAAATATTAATTAGTTAAAATCCCTAAAATTCTATACAATTTAAATTCTCACAAATTATAGGAATCGTCAAATATAGATAATTAAATCATAGAATCCTCTAAATTATTTCGTATCAAATTATTTGCTTAGAAATTTGTTTCTTTTTCGCTTTTGTAATAGGAAAAATAGGGCTTTCAAAAAAGTTTATATATATGTTACAGCTTTTTTGTAACTCGTAGTCACGTATTTGATAATCCAACAATTCTCCTATGATTCATGATTAGGATTAACTATATTCGTGGAAAATAGGAGTTTGGAATCGTTAAGAAAAGATGTAGAGAAGTTGTGTACAAATGAGCGTAAAAAATAGATTTAATAAATTATTTCTAAGTTCAAATAATAAAAGGAAGGCTATAAAATCCATTACTTTATTGTGTGGTGTATTCTTTATGTTATCAATCATCACGCATAATAATTCTAATATCAATGAAATCACGGAGGAAAATAAGATAATTATGGTTGATAAGGATGATCTGAAGAGAGCAGAATTTTGGGACGAAAATCAAATCATTATTGATTATCTTGACTGGTCTAAAAATTGGTCCTATATTAACAAAACTTATGACTGGTGCAATGGTTCAGGTACTCTTAAAGACCCATATATAATTGAAAACATTACAATTAATGCAAATGGTCATAATTATGGGATTTTGGTAAATAATTCTAACAACATTTATTTTATAATACGGAATTGTACGATTTCAAATTCAGCCCCAGGTAATCTAAATGCGGGAATCAGATTAGAAAACACAAATAATGGTACTTTGATAAATAATACTTGTTCAGATAATAATGAAAATGGTATATTACTGCTTAATTGCGTTAATATAACCATTACAGATAATAACATCAAGAATAATACTCAAAATGGTGTTTATATTAATGATTCTAAATGTATAAACAATAGTATTTATAACAATCGTTTTATTCAAAACGGGATAAACGCTCGTGATGATGGCGATCTCGACAAAAATTATTGGAATTCTTCTCTAATTGGCAATTTTTGGCATAACTATTCAGGTATAGATGCCAATGATGATAATATTGGAGATTCTTCACACATATTTATTGCAGGTACTTCAGGAAACGAAGATAAATTACCTATTTGGTGGGATGCTCCAGTATTTTCAATTAATTCTCCTACTGATTACTCCCTTTTCGGAAAGCAAGCTCAAAATTATAGCTTATCTATTGATGAAGGATTAGGAAATTACACTTGGTATGAATTCATTGATACGGGAAATATATCTGCTTCTTTTGAACTACAAGGAACTTCAGATGAACAGTATAATGGAACATTTAACCAAACTTATTGGAATTACTTAGACAATGGTACGGTAACTATAAGATTCTTCATAAATGATTCAAAAAATTATATAGGATTTAAAGATTTAGTTTTAAGAATTGATAAACTTGATCCGGATGCTCCCATATCTTTATCTGCTTCTCCAGTTTCGTGGACCAGCACGGATAGCTTCGACCTGTCGTGGTTCAACCCATCCGAAGACTCGGGCGTCGTTGCGGCCTATTACAAGTTGGATGCTGCTCCAACGGCAAACGACGACGGTTTCAGGACTGCATCCTTGAACATCAGTTCGCTCTCCTCGATTTCGGTATCGACCACGGGCGTGCACACCATCTACGTGTGGCTCGAAGACGCCGTGGGAAACATCGATTACAATAATTACGCCACGGTTCAAGTGTACCTTGACATTAGCGCGCCGGGAACGCCCTCAGGATTGAGCGCAACTCCAGTTTCGTGGACCAGCACGGATAGCTTCGACCTGTCGTGGTTCAACCCATCCGAAGACTCGGGCGTCGTTGCGGCCTATTACAAGTTGGATGCTGCTCCAACGGCAAACGACGACGGCGACAGGACTGCATCCTTGAACATCAGTTCTCTCTCCTCGATTTCAGTCTCGACTACTGGAATTCACACCATCTACGTGTGGCTCGAAGACGCCGTGGGAAACATCGAT
>Ga0180433_10004751_pt1 | contig 18839 bp, 31 predicted proteins | sample SS_ome_8_FD_132980 | JGI IMG/M metagenome (GOLD analysis project Ga0180433, IMG submission 132980) | Hypersaline lake sediment archaeal communities from the Salton Sea, California, USA - SS_1_D_1 metaG | ecosystem: Environmental > Aquatic > Non-marine Saline and Alkaline > Hypersaline >... | reverse complement strand
TTGGTGCGCCATAGCTTAACCCCCGGGGGTGGCAGTCCGTTCTTTGCCTGCTGCCATCCCCTAGTTTTACCACCACGTAGTTTTTGAATAGTTTCTGATATAAGAAGAGTGTTGTGTTAACGGACAGGACTCCGGAGTCCACCTTTTTTACTCCACAGGAAAGGGGGTAGTCCATGGCGACAGTGGCCGAAGTCATCAACCAAATGGTAGGAGAAAACAACCCAGACCCACCCCAAGAAGAGAAGGGATCTGACGAATGCGACATCTACGAACTGGCACAAAGGTACGGGTGCTCTGCGAAAGATGTCGAAGAGCTTTCACGAGAACTAGACAAAGAGGAAGCCGAGGCAGCAAGGACAATGATCGATTGCGATGCAAAATCTTTTCATGTCTGCAGCCTTAGTCACCTAACATCTGAAAAGCAGAAAAAACTCAAGAATGCCATACAGGAACACATATGGATAATGAATAATGAGATAGGCGCATACGACTATCTGCCGATGGCAGAAACATCGTGGCAGTTTGAAAGGAATGCACGCAATTATGCGAAATCCCTTTCAAGGGGACGTAGAGGAGCCAAATTATTTAAGGCCCAATCTATGACCATACCAGGCCAGTGCGGCGTGGCAAGCTTAGAGGTTTCTAGTGGAGTGGGATTCAAGTATTGGCTAAGACTAAACATAACGCCAAATACCCCACTATTAATACCGTTGCAAAATAATGACAGGCTTAGTGGCCTTATAGCGAAATCAAAATCCATACCTCAATATATAGTAAAGCCAGACAGCATACAAATATGCTTCTCAAATCCCATGAAAATGCCGCTCCAGGTCAAAAACATAATCGGTATCGATCTGGGCTATACAAACATGGTGACCCTTAGTAACGGAAGCATCTACGGGGAGCAATTTTGGAGACTATTGAAAAGTGCCAACAAAGCCCCTCCTGGATCGCAAGTGTTTCGTGATCGGAGAGAGGCGATACATAATGAAATCGATAAAATAGTGATATCTATTGTGGAACACAAACCAGACGTTTTGATGATGGAGAACTCATCTAAGTTCAAGGACTCGATGGCGAGGAAGGCAAAAAGAGAAGAGAAAAGCACGGGAAAGGATAAAACATTTCACAAGGAGTGCCTAAACCTATGGCCGCTTAAATACTTTTTCGAAAGACTATCTCATGAATGCCGAAAGAGAAGGATATGGCTATTCACGGTCCCTGCGCAGAATACGAGCAAGATGTGCTCCCATTGCGGACATAATGTTAAACGGTCAGATGACAAGAAAAGCGTGCAATGCACCTATACGGAATGCAAGTATTTTAACAAACCCATAAATGCAGACATCTCAGCTGCAATCAACGTCAAAAAAATAGGCGAAAATATGTACTTGCGAAAAACAGAGACATCAGAATACATCGTGAAAAAGGAATCAACTAAACTGGCGTTCCGCTTTTACAGGAAGAGGGATGTCCGTTAACACAACGAGGCACCGGCCAATCGTATTGGCCGAGGAAAGGGGATTAGCTATCCCCTTTCCTTTACCTAGTAATATGTACTCCAAAAAACGGTATAAGAATAGTAATGAGGTTGACCTTTTTAGACGCAAGGCTGAGAAAAGGCAATCATATGCCCCATGGGAGTGGGCATGATATAATGGGTCCCTCTAACCACTACGCTAGGCCAGCGTAAGGGGAGGCAGCACATAATGGGATCGTTTGGGAGGACGGTCATCGGCCACTTCTTGGGAAGCCTCGGGGAAGGCATTTTGCATAACAAGATTGACTAGTCATAGGAGGGAAGCTAATGGATATTAAAACCGAAATTAGTAGTTTGTTCAAGCCAAAGTCAAAAACGAAACACAAAATGAGGTATGAGTTCATGGGTGCGAAAACCATCAATCTAACGCAGAAAAAGGCTGCGGAATTGCATTCCTGGAAACACTGCCAGGATGAACGCGGTTTCAAACCCAAAATCGAGGGCATTATGACGCGAGTTATACTGGAGGGCTCTGCGAGGGCTGGCGATATTTGTGTGGCGAAAATCAGGGGTCGCGGAGCACTTTTCGTGGTCAACGGCAAACATTTCGTCTACCTGGTTAAGGAGCTCGGAGGCGAAATAGGATCGCTACCGGCCATCGTTTCTGCGTATCTCGTGAATGATGAAAGGGAACTGGCAGACCTGTACTGCAGCTTCGATCTTCCACATCATTGCAAAACATACTCTGAGGTAGTAAGGGTCCAGAAGCATACTGTCTGCGAGGGGGAATTCGAAGAATACAAAGACTCCGTACTCCAGAGGGTCATTGCGGGGCTTTGTTTTGTGAAGTACCAAAAATACCAGGATCGCTACAGCCTTATAGAGCGGTGCCGCGCCCTGGAGATGAACCCCGAGATCGCACACAAGATCATTCGCATTGTGACAAGCATTGATGGCACATGGAGAAGGTCTGGCGTTGTAGCTGCGATGTACATGATACTCTACACGTATCCTGGTAAAGGCAAGGTATTCTTGGCGGATATGATCGGAGTCCAAGGAAAAATCGCTGCACAAGTATGGAAGTTCTTCAACTCCGGAGCCTGCAAGAAACAAGTGTGGGATGTCCGACGCAAAACCTCCATGGCTCGTAAAGAGCTCGACCTTCGCATCATGCTTGATGCATGGGTCTCGTGGTGCCAAAAACGCCCCGCAGACCTTGACGTATCTCACTTTGACCATCTCTACCTAGAGGATCTCATGGGAATGAGATGGGACCCAAAGAAGCTCGCGCTGCACGATGAGCCAGGGGGTTGAAATATAATCCACTCCCAAGAGCAGGTCCCTACGACTGCTCTTTTTTACCTAGTAACTCATCACGCATATTCCGGTATAAGAATAGTAATAGATACAGATTTAGCTTGGCTGGGCTCGGCAGTGCAACCCGGGGCGTTGCACGCCTAGGCACAGCGCGGCAAGGCAAGGCTGTTTCATGGGGGGACAGCCTCTTTTTCATGAAGCAAGGAGGAAACTATGTTGAGAAAAGTGACTATTGAGGGAACAACACCATTGTTAATGAATGCATTTACTGATCAGGCAGCAATGGACGCTACGAATGGCAGCAGGCTGTCTAGTGCAGCCAAGTCAAAAGGAACACCGCAGGAACAGGCAGAAGAAGTAAGGTACAAGCCGGTGAGCGGGAAAGGCGACATGATTCCGCAGCCAAATCTCTTCAGTTGTATCATTGAGGCTGGCAAGTTCTTCAAGAATGGTAAGAGCAAAATCACCACAACGAAGAGTAGCCTCATCCCATCATGCCTCGCTATTGAGGGCGTGAAGAATGGGGCAGAACTGGAGGTCAAGCACAAGCAGCCATGGACCGTTGACACCCGGGCAGTTCGCATTCCAGCGACAGGCGGCAGGATACTTCGTCATCGTCCCAAGTTTGACGACTGGGAAATAACATTCATCCTGGATATTGATGAAACAGAGATCAACGAGAAGCTCACCAGGGAAATCATCGATGCCGCTGGGAAAAAGGTTGGTCTTGGTGATTTCCGCCCCTCGTGTAAGGGGCCATTCGGGAAATTCGTGGTGAAGAAATGGGTGAAAGCATAAACTCGGCGGGGCTTGGCGAGGCAACGCTTGGCCAGGCAACGCTTGGCGAGGCTGGGCGTGGCGAGGCAACGCAAGGAAAGCATCAAGGAGAGGATCCTCGGGTCTTCTCCTTAGTGCTTCATAATGGCGCGGCGTAGCTGGGCTACGTATGGCGCGGCAAGCGACGGCGCGGCAACGCAAGGATTATTAATATACATGGCGATACGATGCATGGCAAGGACGGGCCACGCAAGGCACAGCAGGGTCAGGCGAGGAACGGCAAGGATATTCACAAAACACGTCTAGGCTAGGCTAGGCACGTTGCGGCCCGGCATGGCAACGCAAGGAGATCTTTATGAGACCAACGCATTTCGAGCTAATGTGCCGTTCAATGGCGACACATATCGACGCAGAAACCCTCTATCCATATGTGTGCAAATACCTGGAGTCAGTACACGGCACCCTGGAATTTGGCGAAAAGAACAAGAGAGGGCAAATGGTAACACTGGTAGACGATGGCCTACTGATCAAGAGACTACAAGACGCTGTGCAATCACCAGAAGAGGCAGAATTATACGGCATGATACATGAAGCCATGTTCGGGCATATGAACAACATCATGATCAGCATGTATAAGTATCACCACCATGGACAGAAGGTATTTCACTTCAACCGTGGCATAACAGAACTGATCCACAACACAGACCTGGCAGGTACCTATGAGTTCCTACGATTCCCATATCCCTCATTCTATATGCAGTTTGAGGGATGCCCTATCTGGATAGATGTGGGCCGGGACCATGAACAGGTGTACGGAGTATATGTAGACTCCACCCGCGATGACCTTTCTGTCTTTTTGGCCATCAGCAAGCCACAGAATGACCACCTGGGCGGCTCTGTATGGGTAAGGGCAAGCGTGGATAAGGATATGGACTCGGCAAAGAAGATCTCTATGGACGATCTCTATTTTGGAGATGAACCACCTAATCCAGCGGTTGAAATAGCCGTGAAGGCCCTACTCTATCTCAACTCCGACAATCCCGACATCAAGAAAGGAGGCAATGAGAGAAAGGTAGTTGAGGACAAGTTGACCCGGGCAAAAGAGCCGCAGAAGAAGAAGCGCCTTACGAAGCAGCTTCTTCAAATGTCTGTCAATGAGTACATGGACGTGGGCTCAACTATCAAAGTACAGAAGGGTAAGAACGCCGAAACCACCAAGCAGGACTTCGATGGTGGGTATCACTTCAGTTACAGATTTTGGGTGCGCGGCCACTTCAGAAATCAGGCATGTGGTGCTGGCCGCACACAGCGCAAGTTAATTTGGATCCAGCCCCATATGAAGGGGCCAGATCAGGCAGAGGTGCTGCATAAGCAGTACCAAGTAGAGGAGGGATGATGGAAGATACCTGTAAGTTCTATGCTTTAATGGCCCCATACCTCTACAGTTTGGGTTTAATGAATGAGCAAACGCGCTTACTACTAGAGACTCAGGTGAACATGGAAATCATCGCTACCGAGGAGAAGAGGCGCAAGGCCACCATGAAGGCCGCGAGAGAAGAGGCGCAACGCAAGGAAGCAGAAAGAATAGCCTCCACAGAGAGAAAACGCGCAGCCATGAAAGCCGAGGAGGAGCAGCGCCGCGCTTGGCTGGAAGAAGTTTACGAAACAGAAAGAATGCTGCCACCAGAGGCTCCAAAGAAGCGCATGGCTGTCGCTCCAGCACAAGAAAACTGTAGCATGAAAATAGAGAGGCAGGTGAACAATTCCCGCAGAAAACGCAAGATTACCACCCCCGTAAAGCCAATCAGGTATCTCTACGAAATGACCATGGAAAGGCGGATTGAGGCCTGGACGGAATTAAAGAAGGCATTAGTTGATATCTGTGCTCACCTAAATACCCGGATACGCCGTGATGACCTGCTGGAATTCACAAGCAAAAGGTTGCTCGATGGAAAAATGCGTATTCGGGCTAGAGACATTCGTATCTGGCGCAGATGCATACTTGGCTGCGTCGGGGAAGAGGAATATCAGACACTGAAGCAGATAGGCGACCAATTTGGCCTACACAGGGCAATGATCCAGTTCATTAGAGACAAAATGAATCGCACCCTCATGCCCATTATTCAAAGCTATATCCAAGACCCAGAGGATTGGGAGTTCGTAGATGACAGGTATGCACTGACTGACTCCGAAGTGTCTCTCGAAGACCTGCGGAACGAAGATCGGAAATGGAGGAACTGCATACATCAGTTAGAATATCGTGGCTGGACCCCAAAAACCGCAGAAGAGAAGGAGAAACATGCCAATAACGAAAGCTGAGAAAGAAGAGATCCTAAGCAACATCGAAGCCATTCACAATATCACCGCCAAAAAGGCAGAGTCTATTGGAGACTACACAGATCGCAGCTACAGAGAGGCGGTGCTGGCGAATCAGGCCAGCATCCTGTCTATCCTTGGCGCTCTCGTGTCCGAGATACCCACAGAGGAGGAATGACATGCCGGTCATAACATATGAAGTAGAACATGACGAAGACGTTTCTGTAGGAGCGGGAGACATCATCAACGGGGGCAGGCTCATAGCCGTTGCCCTTGAGGGAGCACTAACGCGCACATGTAAGCGCCATCGTGATGGTATCCAATCATGCGGATGCAAGATACCAACAGCTGGTTTTGAATACTGCCCGGGGTGTGGTGGGCTTATTGAGGAGGAGGAATAATGGTTAAGATAGTAAAATGCAAATGCAAGCAGCATCAAACCCAATCGTTTGAGCTCCACATCGGCAAGACGCATACATTTCACCTGAGCTTGGCAGAGATCAAGAGGCTCGCCGCTGACATCGAGAAGGTACTGCCGTCTCCGGCAGAAGAAAGGGAAGGGCTGAAGGAGCTCAAGAAGAGACTGGAGGAACACAGGCAAACCATCAAGGAAGAGCGAGACGCACTCGCCATTTTAGCCAAAGACACAGAAGAGCTCATGGAGTCGTCAGAGGAGACGATGTCGCACCTCGAAGACGCAGTAGACTCACTTGATGCGGTGATATGATTGATATGGCACAAGGGGAAGATATGAACGTAAAAAAATTCAAGTTCCCAGAGGTCAGTGATGCCGACCTTGCGTTTGGAATCCAAGAGACCAACGCGCAACTTCTCGCGGAAGCGAAAAAGCGTGGGTTCTATAACGGCAAAACAAAATACAACGACCTATTTAGCCAGATGTTCTTCACGGGAGGAAAGCTGAACTTCAAAGAGAACCTGGACGAGAGGTTCAAGAACAAGGCAGTTCCTTACCTCAAGGGGTTCATGAGGTCTTTCGCGCCGAAGCACGAAGAGAAAGAGGCTATCTGCGCCATGCTGTTGTCTGAGCTGGTTGATTGCGAAGCATAGGAGAGGAATTATGAAAGAGACCAAGGCACTGAAAGAGATCAGAGAAGCCGTCGCCAATTACATAAGATCCGAAGGGTGCTCGTGCTGCCGTGGTGACGACCACGACGAGCACCGGGAAGTGCTCGCAAAGTTACTCGGCGTACCAGAGTATGATGACGGCTCTGGGTATGACTTCAACAAGTTCTGCACGAAGCCAACGCCCATAATATGACAAAAGGAGAATTTCCAATCATGTATGATCTCACCATGGTTCATGAAAAATGGAAGGAGAATCAAAAGTGACAATGTATGTGCAAACTGGCGAAGATGTGGCCCTATACGGCAAAATGGTTGGCCTAGATTTCGATTACAATGACTCGGGTGCATCTGTAGCGATTATTGAATATCCCAAAGGTGCCAAGGTCGGCAATATGGGTGATGTGGCAATTGTCAAACGTGAGTTCTTCGATGAGCTCATAAAGTCGCAGCAACAGGGCAACTAAAGAAGGGGTGATCCCTTCTTTTATTCACTAGCAATATCATGCCTCAAATGCGGTATAAGATACATAGTAGGATATATCTTTAAGGAGGGATACCCATGGCGACAGAAGTGAAAACACCAGCTGGAAGTGTAGTTGTGTCATATATCAATGGTGAGTTGATCATCAGAGTACCACGGGCAGCCAATAATCTCATCTGCTTTGAACAACCCGGGAAAATGGATACGCTGGATTTCGATCTCAAGGGAGTCGAAATATGCCTGAAGGCAGCCAAGGTAGAAAAGTCATTACCAGCATCAGTGATATCCTCAACGATTATTGGGGACATGTAAAGGAGGAGCAACCATGAGCAGAGAAGAGAATTGTGGTCACAAGAGCGCAGAAGATTTAGAGCGTTTTGCATTGTGGTCAGTGAATGCTGCTAAGGAAGATAAGTTTTTGCAAGCGCAGATATTCCTATGTGAGCATTTGAGGATTAACTACACAAGGATACTGAGGGCAGCATGGATAGCAGCACAGGACTGCGGCGCATCGGCGAGGTATTTTGAGGGGAAGGACGAAAGTTATAAATATGACTGTCCTAAATGCGGAAAGAGGGTGAGAGCAGATATGTTCTGTGACCACAAGCCAGACCCACAGCCAGAGCCGAAGCACACCTGCAAGGAGTGTAGTTATAAGTTCGACGAGCCAACCTATAATGCTCTTAGAAAAGAGTGTTGCCCAAAGTGTTATTGTAGCTTTGGAGACCCACAGCCAGAGCCGGATATGGAGATGTGGCTGGAGGTGGGGCGTGGCTTCCTTGAGATTGTGTGTGGCGATAAGAACCACGTAAAGGGGTTGGGTCACATTACAGCAGATGGGGAAAGCCACATTCTTGATACACACGATAGAGTAAGGTTCTACAACCAATGGCGCACCTCCGGCATGAAGGTACGTGAGCAAGAGCCGGTGTTGTGGAGAGGCGGGGAATACAAGTTGAAGCTGTTCGGAGGCATTATGCTTGAGCGTATTGATATAACACGCGGGGAGATTTATGAATTTTACAATCGTGAATACATAGCAGGCTGTCGTGACGACAACATCCAGCGTTGGGAATGGGACAATAAGCCGATTGGGTTTTGAGAGGAGAGAGTATGAGTGATTGTGATGTAGCAAGAATGGACGAGCATATGGATAATCAGTGGGAACCAGACCATATGCACGAGAAGATGGCAGCCACAATTAAGAAGCTCCAAGCCGATAACGACAGGCTGAAGCGTATGAGTTGTTCAACGTGCAGGCATGACTGCAAATCAGAAGGCCACGATGAAGCTGGATGGACAGTGTTTTGCGGAGACTGGACTGCGAGTGAGGAGAAGGGAGATGGCAAACTGTGAAAGGTGCTGGTTTGATGCGTATATCGAAATGATATGCCGTGGTGGAACACAAGAATGGCACTATAGAAATCTAATACAGGGCCGAAATTGCACTGCTGAAGAACAGGCAGGTGAAGACGCAAAAGTGTGTCCAGTATGTAATACGAAAACTATTCATCAATGTACCGGCGAGTGTATGCGAGATGGTTGTAATTATGCTGCGAGTGAGGAGGAGGCAGATGATGAGCTATAAGCCATGCAGCTTTGACAGAGCAGATTACTTATGTAATTCAATATCCTTTGATGAGCAAAGCGTAATCGATGGTGATACAGAATTGTGCGAGTTTAATGACGATGCTGAGTGCTTGGCCATCGAGCTTGCCTACACCAGATACTATCTTGCAAAAGCAGAAGCCGATAACGAGAGGCTTAGTGAATGGTCTGCTTCTGTTGGAAATGAAATAGAGCGCCTGAAGGATGTTATCGAAAGGGCAAAGCGTGAAGTGATTGCTACATACGGCATTGATGCAAAAGAAACAAGACTACACAGGATACTGATTGGTTACTGACTGCGAGTTAGGAGGAGTAGGGATGAGTGATATAAAAGCAACACTGAGATACAAGGAGCTATTTGAACACGCGGCAAAAGAAAATGGAGCACTCCAAGCCAGAGTCAAGGAGCTTGAGCATCGGTGCGATAGTTGCGAGTGGAAAAAGAATGTCCAGTCAACGGCAAGCAATGCACACTTGGCAATTACCACCCTCCAAGCCGAGAACGAGATGATGACAAAACGTAACACAGACTTAGCCCATGACCTTGCATTAGCGCAAAGCCAAGCAGACAACAGGTTGAATGACTGGTCTGATGCGAAGAAAGAGAACAAGCGGCTAAAAAAGGCATTACATGATGCAATCAGGAGACCGATGGGAGTAGTGCCAGACTCAGCGGATGGACTGTATGACCAAGATTATGCGAGTGAGGAGGAGTGATGAGTAAACAAAAGATTAAAGACATTAAAAACAACGGTCTGAAAAAGATATTTGCAGGTGGTCAAGGTAGATCACAGTGCAAATTAGATAACGATGTTTTCGGAAAGCAGGAGAGAGACATGGACAAGACACCTACAGCAAAAGAGGTATTCGGACAGTTCGCCGAAGCGCTGGTAAGCTCACAGGGGAGGTACGCGGCACTCGACAACATGGATATTGAAATGATTTTGGATGCGGCAATTGACCAAATTGCACAATGCATCCCATCAGAGGATTTTGAAGAGATTATACAGTTTCGCCTTGATGGATATGGATTGGAATAGGAGGAGCAGGGATGAGCCGAGAAGACTTGAAGCTGTGTAGTGATTGCAATAAGTGTAGTTGCCAGTCTTGCCACCAAGAATACAGGTCAGTCACAGACGGAAAGATTATTGTTTCTATGCCTGCAAAGCAAGCCCGTGAATCCGAACTCTACTGCGGCGCAGAGGCTAGGTATTTTGAGGGGAAGGATATTAGTAGCATTAAGACCTATTCATTTACAGAAATGCTTTTATATGCAATGGAGAATCAGGGGACGTTATTTTGCGAAGCAAGCAACAGAATTGATAAGTATTCTCACGACTCTTTCTTCTGGACGTTTGATGATGATGTCTTGTGTGACCGTTCTGGGAAAGAACAAGAGATTCACTCGCACTGCTTTGCGAGAACCTATGTTGAGTTTGTAGACAATCAGCAACAGCCAGAGCCGAAGAAGATTATAGTTGAGGCACCGAATAGTATTCCTGAAGGGACAATCGAAACAGTTGATACCGAATCGATGTTTCCAGAGCTGAAGTCGGAGCAAGAGAAACTATCATTCACTGATATGCTTGCGGTACTCTATCTGAACCCTGACAAAGTATTTCTGCGTGAAGACGGCAATTCAATTGATGACCATCCAGAATGTGCTGTCACACGAGACGGGGCAAGGTATCTCGACGGAGACAATCAAGGGACGTACTTCAATACAGATGACATTGAGCTTATGTGGATTGAGGTTAAGTGATTTCCTTGGCGGCTGCTTCAGTAGGAAGCGCGGTGCAAATCCGCTGGTAAGCCGAGTCTGTATTAGCCAGCCGCCATTTTTAGGAGAGAGCAATGGACAATCACAATGACACAATTGAAATGCTGATTGACCCAGAAAACGAAAAGGCAATCGGGCTACTTGACCGACCTGCTGAGCTACAGTTCGCAAGGCTTGCCTCGGCGTACAGTAACCTCAAGGCGAAGCATGATCGGCTGAAGGAGGCCGTAATGGTTGTCGTTTGCGCCGAAATGATGCATAGTGAGTCTATCTGGGAAAAAATCAAGGAACTTGAAATCGTACTAGACAGCTGCGCTGAGGAAAAACAATGAACGAATTCGAATACAACAAATACTGTCCCGAATGCGGTGGCGCAGTACTCAAAAAGTGACGTAATAGCCAACCCTCATCCTGGTATAAGAATAGTAGTGAGGCATCGAGAAATCAAATCGTCTATTCTTAACAAATGAACGGAGGGCATTATATCATGTGCAAAAAAGAAGAATGCAAAAACCAAGTAACGTGTTCGATATGTGATAAAGCACTATATTATTGTGATGGCGGTTCAGTGCGGAAGCTGGAGGGTCACTACATTTATAACGACGAAAACTACTGCACAGATTGCTGGGAGGAATACCGTGGGAAACCCAAAAAAGAACAAGAAAAGGCAAGAACGACTGAGGCAGAAGAAACATCATGAGAAGTATGTCATGTACAAACGAACTCGGTATCCCCCATACGAGAAGCTGAAGACCCGGGAGATCTCGAAAGAGGAGTTCAAGGAACACGGCGGGGTTGTGGCCAAGGTGGCAGGGAAGGGGAATTCGTGAGTAAGCTTGGTGGTGGCAAGGATATTACGGGTTGCAGGGTATTATATTTCGGGATGGAGTGGGTGGTTACCGGCAAAAACTATCTTGGCGACTGGACGGTAGAAAGAATAGACTACATTGAGGGACACAAAATCAGGAGCAGGACGTCAATATCGTCAGAAGTACTCCCTCCAGATCATGCTCACTTCGCAATCATATTGGAGGGAAAGTAATGTAATGGCAGCTGAGGGCACCATGGACGAGCTCCAGGTCATGGCACTACGCCTGATGTTCTTTGGTGGCCTCCAGAAGGAGGACATCAGAATCACCTGGAAAGAACTACTGTGACAATTGTCACAAGGGAAAAGGAGGAAGCAGTATGGAAAACAATATTCAGCGATTCACTAATTCCGAGATGGGGGTCTCGGTGCAAGTAGTAATGCTAGATGGAGAGCCGTGGTTTGTGGCCAAAGACGTGTGCGATGTGCTCGGCATAAGAAATGCCAGGGACGCCGTATCGAAGCTGGACAATGACGAAAAGAATACTGTCGGCATTACCGACGGTATTCGCGGAAATCCAGACAGGGTAATAGTTTCCGAGAGTGGACTATACCACCTGGTATTCAAGAGCAGGAAGAAATCGGCCATCAAATTCAGGCGCTGGGTAACAGGGGAAGTGCTCCCCTCAATCCGCAAGCACGGCCTCTACGCCACCGAGAACACGGTAGAGAACATCCTCAACGATCCTGACACGTTCATCGACCTGCTCCAGAGCCTGAAGAAGGAAAGAGCCGAGAAAGCAGCCCTGATGAAGCAGCGAGAGAAGGATCTCCCGAAGATCGAATTCTCTGAGGCTGTCATGGGGTCGAAGGACGCCATCAGTATTGGCGAGGTAGCCAAGGTTCTCAACTTCCAGGACATAGGCAGGAACACTCTTTTCTCCATCCTAAGGGAGAAAGATGTCCTCATGTCCAATAACCAGCCATACCAGACATTTGTTGACAGAGGGTACTTCCGGTGCATCGAACAGAAGTTCAACAAGCCCAATGGCGACACATGCATCTCCATCAAGACTGTAGTGTTTCAAAAGGGAGTAGACTTTATCAGGAGGGTATTAACCGAGGCTGGGCGGTAAGCACACAAAGAGGCCGAGGGGGTTCATCCCCCTCTTTTTACGAAGTAATATCACGTCCTGAATCTGGTATAAGAATAGCAATGAAGAGATACGGTGCTTGTTGTCGTTTTGGTTTTTGTGTCCATGGCATTTCTTTCTCCTTGGGGCCTCACTTGTGGTGAGGCCTTTTTTTTACCTAGTAGAGTTGTAAGAAATACGTGGCTGTTTTTCTTACAAAAGTTATCATACACTTTGATTCTTTCTGGCGTTTGTATGACAACATCAAATAAGCGCCTGTGACAATAGACACAAAAAAATGACCGCCCCCTGGGGAAAGGGGCGGTCAACGGCGAAGAGTCTCCGGACAGGGAGAGTACTTTACGGAATAGGTACCGCGCCAACGACAGCCAGCTGAGCAGCGATACGGTCCAGCGCCTGCTGAACGTTTGTGGGTGCTGTGCCAGCCCAGTCTGCAGGGGTGGTCGGCGTATACAACTCGTTGGTCGGATCCACTCCATGAGGGTTAGCAGCTGTAATAGCAACGTGAGCAGCATTGGCAGCCACAACCGAGTGGTCGCTTCCATCACCAGCAACGTGTGCTGAGTTAGTAGCGACATTGGCATGATCTGAGCCATCGCCTGCCACATGTGCAGCATTGGTAGCTACAACTGAATGGTCGCTGCCGTCACCCGCAACGTGAGCGCTGTTGGTAACAACAGCTGAATGGGACGAACCATCACTTACGTCATGGTCGCCATCGGTAACGAGATCCAGCTCTGCCTGATTGGCATGGGTATGCGAAGCAGCAAGAGCTGCCGCAACCTCTGGCTGAACAACAGCAGAACCAGCACTGGCATCATAATTCGATGCGACAAGCTTGGCATCCGACACCAATGCAGCAATGTCCTCGTCTTGCAGCCACTTATCATCGATACCTGTAGCTGTAGCACCATTCGCGATGGTGACGCCCAATTTTGTGAGTGCAATCGCCTCACCTGATACATTCTGAAGATCCATTACAAACTCCTTTCAAAAACTACCAAAAAATCCTTCCTGTCAAATAGCAAATGTCGCACTGTTCAAAAGCGCACTAAGCTTATGAACCTTCCCCATAATAGTAGCTTGGTTCTGGCCAAAATAGAATGCCTTCTTCACCTTCTCCATAAAGGCATTCATGTCCACTGGCTTCGTAAACATAGCAAATACATCAAGGCTTTCAAGGGTGGTGGGGTCTGCGCCGGTGCACATAATAACGGGGGCCGTGGAGATGGCTTTGGCTCGAATTTCTTTTATGAGTGAGATGCCGTCCATCCTTGGCATCATAACATCAAGGATAACAAGTTTGATGTCTCCATTGTGCTTCTCAAACTGCTCCAAGGCCTCTACGCCATCATTAGCTTCAATGCAAGAATAGCCAGACTTCGTCAACCACTTCTTCATTATCTTTCGTTGGCGAAGGTCATCCTCTACAAGCAAAACCTTGGATCCGCTCATTATCGACCTCCTACTTCCCTTGCATCTTCAGTGCAAGCCATGCAATAAATGCTGCCACGATGATTCCAATGACTTTCTCAACAAGGCCCCAGATCCTGTTGCCAGAAGTACGGCCTTCGTTTTTCCTGTCAGTCTGAATCGCATCGGTAGCCTTATCAAGGTCGCCGACATCTTTCTCAAGAGCCTCAATATCCTTCTTAAGTCCTAGTATACCAGTTTTTAGCTCAGTATTCAAGTCACTTAGGGTAGCCTGGTTCTCATCGCACTTGAGTGAATTGAGCCGTTTCTCGATATTCCTGACATCTGCCTCAATAGTAGAAATACGAGAGTTGAACTTCTCCAATGTCGGCATAAGGCGACTAAGTTGCTTTTCCAGGGATTGAATCTCATGCAGAACAGTGCCTTCGCTCATATTACCCCTCCAGGTATCTCATCGCTAGCTCATCAATAGCAGCCTGGGCGTTGGTTGCCCTAAGGCCTGACACAGTATTATCATAGACCATTTCAGAGGCTTCCTGGTCATCCTTTGCATTATACTCAATATTACCCATCTTGTCACGTTCTTTACTGGATATAACAGCGCCACTGCCAGCATCAGTGAGGGCACTCAAGACATCAGCATTCTCATGAACGTGAGTCAGGCGGGACAGCTCGATGATGGCATCCTGGAGATTAGTGGCCTTCAACCCACCACCAGAGAAAGGGATGTCAGCAGCAGTCTCAATCCTCTTAGCGTATGGCTCTACAGTGTTTAGCTTGTTTCTCTCTTCCTTCGTTATGACTTTTCCGCTACCAGCATCACGCAAACCAGAAATAGCCTTTAAGTTGGTATGTTGATGTATCTGCTTGTTATGGGTTGCTATGCCTTTTGCCAATTTTTCAATCGCCCCAGCAACACTGTGCTGACTGAACTCGCCGTCACGAATCATGACCTCTTCGGCAGCCCGAACCGAGGTCGCGTTGTCCTCAATTCCCTGGAGCTTCTTCCTCTCTGCCTGAGTAATGATGGAGCCGCTTCCGGTGTTGGCGATCTTGCCGAGGGCCTCTATGTTTTCGTGCTTGTGGCCATAGGTTAGGATCTCTCGGAGCTTTGCCCCACACTGGTCAAGAGCAGCGTGTACTGTCTGGCCGTCCTTGTATGGAACCTCGGCAGCACTTTGGTCGTCCTTGGCATTAGGCTCAATGCTATTCAGCTTTTCGCGCTCAGACTTGCTGATAATGACTCCGCTACCAATACCAGAAATACCATCCAAAGAAATGGAGTTGGAGTGAGAATGCTTCTCCAACATCAGGTCTTCAATATAGTGGGCATGAGTAGTAAGGGTGCTGCTAACAGAGCCCTTGTTATATGGGATCTGGTCTGCCGTCTGCCGTCTTGTGGCCCCGGGCTCAATCCCAGCAAGTTTCTTACGCTCTTCAGGCGTGATGCATGTCTGCTTGGTTATCTTGGACAGGGCCTCAAAATTGTCATGCTTATGGGATCCACGATTGGCCAGCTCAACCAGGGCATGGTGGACGGTGTCAGCCTCCATGCCTACGGTTTCCCCATGGAACGGCACTTCCCGGGCAACCTGGCACTTTGCACCCCGAGTTACCGAGCTAAGCTTGTCCCTCTCGCTCTCAGTAATGACCCTGCCACTACCGGCACTCATAATCTTCTCAAGCTCGTCATATTGCTCGTGATTATGAGACAATCGAGCCACGGCCTCGGTGGCACCTCCCACCTTCTCAATAGCATCCGTGACGTTTACCGCCCCGACAACCTTCCCTTCGTATGGCACTTGGGTACTCGATTGCAGCATTGCACCCTTCTCGATGCTCTGCAGCTTCTGGCGCTCATCGTCGGTAATGATGCTTCCACTACCATATCCAATGACGCGCTTAAGCACATCGGCGTTTTCATGTGTGTGATTCAACACATTGACAGTATCGAATTTATCGTTCAGGGAATCCAGCTCTGCATGGACATCGGAGTCATTGTAAGGCACATCCTTGGCCTTCTGGGCAGCACATGCACCATCAGCTATTGACGCCAGTTTTTGACGTTCCTCGTCAGTAATTACATGGCCGCTTCCCGAGTCGCTAATCCCGGAAAGGGCCCCATTGTTATCGTGAGCATGGGCAGTGAGTATCAGGCCATCTGTAGTGCCAGCAAGGAAATCAAGAGCCCCCTGCACATCCAGCGCCTGAATGCTGCAATTATTCGAATCATATGGAACGTCCCGGGCAGCCTGATCATCCTTCGCATTCGGTTCGATAGCGGAAAGCTTGTTCCGCTCTTCCTTGGTAACAATCTGGCCACTGCCCAGGCTGGTGATGGAATTGAGGATTCCCCAATTCTCATGGATATGGCTCTTGACTCTCAGGGCATCGAAGTGTCTCTCATCCTCATAGACATGGCGCTCAAAATCCCGGATGTGGTCCTGCAGCTGCTCATCTGTGCGCAGCAATAGCTCTCTTTCATCTTTGCTAATCACGACCCCACTTCCATGATCAGTAATGAGATCCAGGGTGGCCCTGTTGTCATGTCGATGACCAATCTCAATGGCGAGCTCGTCTATCGCAGACTGGAGATTGGAGCCATTCAACTTGGAGCGAGATGGGTCATAGGGAACTTCACTGGCAGCCTGGTCTGCTGTAGCGCCATTCTCGATCTTCCGGAGCTTCTCTCGCTCTTCCTCGGAGATGATTACACCGCTGCCGAAACCGGCAATATTTGCCAGTATGTCCTCATTGATATGAGTGTGAGCAACCTCCTTGGCAGCCCTGATATACATCGCCGTTTCATCAATGGCACCCTGAACATTCTCAGACTGAAGAAAAGACCCCGTGTTGGAGTATGGAACCTCGAAAGCGCTCTGATCTTGGGTAGCGCCGCTCTCAATACTATCGAGCTTATCGCGCTCCCTGTCGCTGATTACCCTCCCGCTACCCGGGGTAAGGATGGAATCAAGAATTCCACTGTTCTGGTGGCTATGCGATTCTGCCGTGGCCTGTGTAATTCTATCGTTTACAGCACTTATAACAGTTGGAATGTTTCCACGAGGGATACCTGGAACCTCTACCTGTATCTCGGTGGCGTCCTGATTCCGGGTGGCATTCTTCTCAATTCCGGCCAGCTTGTTGCGTTCTTCAGAGGTGATGATGCCCCCGCTGCCTGCAGAGGTAATGTGGGAGAGAACGTCCAGGTTAGGGTGAGGATGAAGGCCACGCCGCTCATCCACGGTGATGATGTTCCCGCTTCCGGAATTAGAAATAGAGCCCAATATATCTAAATTCTCATGCTGGTGGGACTTGTACTCAAGAGACTTGGCCTTCTTGGCCAGGGCGTCTAGGGCCGCCTTCACAGTATCAGCCATAATGTCGCCGGAATACGGTACCTCGGAAGCCTCCTGGTCAGCAGTAGCCCCACGCTCAATAGCGGACAACTTCTCGCGTTCAGCATTGGTTATGATTCTGCCACTGCCCACATCACTGATGTGCTTGATAAGATCCACCTTGCCACCACTGGCAGCTACCTCTTCGATAGCCGCTTGTATATTCGTTGCCTTCAGCCCGGAAGCCCGGTTGAAGAACTTTATTTCGTCTGCTCTTTGCTCTGCCATCATAGCCTCTCTTGACATAGGTTCTTTATAGCGTCGGATAACTCATCAAACGAAAACGGCTTGCGAAGTACAGGGAAGCCATCGGCGTCTACTTCATCATCATCACCTGTTATTATAATGATATTTCCTTGATTACCAAAGGCTTTCATCAAATGAGCGGCCTCCACGCCGTCAGTTTTTCCCATATGCAAATCCAGTAAAACAAGATCATACTGTATCCCAGATAGATTGTGAGCAGCCTGTCCATCGCAGACGGTGTCGATTTTATCGTATCCAAGACTCAACGCCATCTCACCAAGGACGCCACGCACACTATATTCGTCGTCAGCAATCAACACCCTCATAGCCTTCCCATCGTGACAATAGTCACACCTCAGCTCGTCTGGTTGCAAAGCCACATGACGGCAATTGCCAATGCCGCAAGGGCCGCTACTAGGGTACCACCCATAATAAATGCCAACTTCATTTCAGTCTCCCCACTCCATGTGTTCAACAGTATTGGCTAGGATCTTCACAAGCTGGTCAGATAGGCCAAAGCGCTCCTTATTGACTTCAAGGGACCTGGCGATACTACCATTTGCGTGGCGCTCACCGGCAGCCTTCCAGTCAGCCAGCATCTCCATTATATCTATAAGATTCATGCCGTCAATACCTTGCGAGTGCCATTCCGGATGATGACGGTTGTGTTCATAATGATGATCAAGAGCCGGTTTCATCTCAGCCAGGTATTGCTTGTACTCATCACTACCGTATGTGCAATCCTTCAGCTTCTCGGTATAGATGTCGAATGTCTCTACCTCGGGTGATAACATCTTGCTGGCGTCATGGTCAGCCTCACGCTGCATAATCTCACAGCGAACCGCATTAAGCAGTTCTCTGACCCGGAATATGTGCTCAAGCGTCTGTTCTCTGGCGCTCATGTTAACTGGCCTCCTCATCGCTGTCACCCCACAAGGCCTTCCATGTCTTGCT
>Ga0180433_10004750_pt1 | contig 18843 bp, 13 predicted proteins | sample SS_ome_8_FD_132980 | JGI IMG/M metagenome (GOLD analysis project Ga0180433, IMG submission 132980) | Hypersaline lake sediment archaeal communities from the Salton Sea, California, USA - SS_1_D_1 metaG | ecosystem: Environmental > Aquatic > Non-marine Saline and Alkaline > Hypersaline >... | reverse complement strand
TCCCCGCTGCCCCAATCTTGGCTTGTTACCGGGAGCATCAGCTAACAGCACATCACGCAAAAGTGATTCGAACATGCCGGTGAATACAAAATTCTCCTCGGGAAACTTTTTGCCTGCAAGATTTCGGTCTATATGGCTGAACATTAAGTCAATTTCGGCAAGTACCTGATCGCAGCGAGTGATTTTGCCGCTTGTCGTTGCGGCTTCCGCAGTGATGGATTCAACTTGTGCCTCCAGGTGGATGGTGTCACCGGGTTTGATGTAGTCAAAAAACACTGCTTTCTTTATCTTGGCCAAAATCACTTTTTCCTGAAAATCCTTGGCTTGCCCCACGAGAATTCCCGCGGTCTGGGCCATTGCCTCGATGCACAGCGTCTCCGGCATCACCGGGAAGCCGGGGAAATGATCGTGCAAATGCTCTTCCGCCAGTGTCACATTCTTGACGGCTACGGCACGCTGCCCGCTGTGAAACTCGACAAATTTGTCTATCCAAATCCAACGCATCCTGCTGGTATGTTAAAGCGAACGGCAGGTTGATTCTGACCAATCCTGCCGTCAAGATTTCCAATTTGCTGTGCACGCCTATGCGGTACTTAGCTTCTTCTCGACGTAGTTCACGATGGCCTCGACGGTGAACAGGTCGCCGAGCTTGTTGATATCCGGATCATTCTCAAACGAGGAGATGTCGGTATGCGGAACCTTGGCCCGCAGCTCCTCCAATCCTTTTTCCGTAAACTTGCCGCTATCGACAAACTCCGGATTGTTCATCAAGCTCTCAGCCGGAAATAGCTCCTCGCGCGGGATTTTGATGCCAAACGCCTTCTCTAATCGAAAAACGATATCCAGGAAATCGATGCTTTCAGCTCCCAGGTCCCCGATCAACGTGGCTTCGGGCGTGACCTCATCTTCGTCGACGCCTAAGGCATCGACCAGGACTTCCTGAACGTCCTTGAGAATTTCGTCCCGACTCTTTGCCATGCTCTTTGTACCTCCTGTATCCAATCAGCTCTTGATGTGTAGCCAGTTGCAACTGCTGTTGCTCTTAGCTTCTTAACAGTTTCCACCTTTTTTTTAGATTCTCTATTACCGTTGCGTCCACGGCCGCCATTTTTTTATCCTGCGCGGCGAGATTAAAGTGTCTCAGGCCAAATTTTGCCTCGACAATCTGTTCATCTCCTGAGACTCCGAAGCCAATAAACGAGCTAAGATTCTCTTCTATGGTCTTGGCTTGCACAGTATATTCTATTCGGCCGCCCGGCGACAAAAAACTTCTGTATTTTACATTCCTGGCCTGCTCCAGCAATATCATGCTGTGAGCGAAGTTCTCAGCGTCTCTTACCAACCACGAGGCTGACTCGATTAGACCTTCCAGCAACAATACGCCCGGCAGAACCGGAAATATAGGAAAGTGGTCAGCCAGGTATTCCTCGGCCAGAGAGACGTTCTTGATCGTGCGTATACTCTGACACGGTTCCAGAGAAATCACCTTATCGATCAGTATGAATCGCATAAGTCAGTGCAGAGTTCATTGTTCATAGTTAGTAGTATTTAGCCCGCCGTTTCACGGCGCCTTGCACGGACGATGCGATACGATATACGAATTGCAATCCGTTTTCCAGTCTTTTTTGCTTTTTTGGCCCCTTGCGCGGCAATTCTGATAAGCCGGCCAAGCCGTTGCAGGACGGCAGGGAAAAGGCTATAGTAGCGGCATGAAGATGCGCAGTGCGAAGATAACCGATGCCGCAACGATTTACTCCTTGATAAACTACTACGCCGAGCATGATAAGATGCTGTTTCGCTCGATGGCCAACATCTATGAAAACCTGCAATGCTTTACCGTAGCTGAGCTCGCAGGCAAGGTGGTGGGCTGCTGCGCGTTGGAAGTGGTCTGGTCGGACTTGGCAGAGGTGAAGTCACTAGCTGTGGACCCCGAGCAAACAGACAAGGGCATCGGAAAGAAGCTGGTGGAGACGGCGCTGCGGCAGGCCCATCAGCTTGGTATTCAGCGGGTATTCGCTCTTACGCTGGAGCCGGATTTCTTCCAAAGGCTGGGCTTCAGCAAAATAGAGAAGAGAGAACTGCCGATGAAGGTCTGGAGTGACTGCGCCAGGTGTCCAAAGCAAGAACATTGTGATGAAGTGGCGATTATTAAGAGCGTCAAGCCGCAAGCGTGAAGTATACTGCGAGATACGCTTCACGAGAGACCAGATGCCTTTTCTATCCTACTTGTCGGCGTTGGAATAGGGCAACAGCCAAAGCGAGAATTGCTCCTGCATAGCACACCGCGTATGAAGCGCTGATGAGGATGTATTTGAACGGGACCTCGCTGCCTTCATAGATAGCATCGCTAATCCAGAAGATTTGCAGATTCGGCACCAGGAACCGCCCTATTTTGGCCCACAACTGCGTCTCCGCGTATCTACCAAAGGCGTAGTCACTGATCAAGCCCAGCAAGAAAATGCCGACGCAGGCCGAAAGGGTTACCACAATGTTGAACCGCGCCGACAATGCAATCGCCAGAGCGGCGATAATCAGAGCACCAAACAGCAATAGGACCGATCCGTAGATATCCAGAGCATGTAATCCGTTCTCCTTCGGATTGAATTGCCAGTTACGGTCGATGAACGCAAGAAATACGATGCCCGCCGTAGCCAACAGGGCACCCAGAACAACCGCTGTGGACGAGAACTTCCAATCGTAAGCGTAGTTGAAAAACGCGCTCAGCAGGAATACCAGAGCCGCGACAATGCCGGCGGCTCCAATGACCGTCCAATCGTGTGTGTCGGACGCCGTCTCAAGCACACCGTGTCTGATTGCCATCAGAAGGGCGATAGTGCAAATGTAGTGCGCCAAAAGGACGGCCATAATGACCCCAAGAAACTTGGCCACGATGAATATGGGACGTTGGACAGGCTTGCTCAGAACCGTAGTTATGGTCTTGTTTTCCATTTCCTCGGCCACGGCACCCGAAGCAGAGAAGATAGCGATGAACAAGCTGGTCAGAAAAAGCGTAGATAGACCTATCTCTCGTAAGAGCTTATCGTCATCGCTCATCGTGTACATCGTCAACGATGGGCTGAGAAACAACAGGAACAAGGCAATGGCAAGAATAACTGCGTAAATCGGCTGCCTAATTGTCTCTGTGAACGTATTCTTAGCTATGATATATAATTTTTGCATCACTCAAGGCCGGATGATGGCACCATATTTTGCCCCCCAGCTTCTTTGGGGTCTTGTTTTCGAGCGTCTTTTCCCATATACGTTCTTGCAACGATACAGCACTGTCTATATGTATACTGCGCGGGGACATTTGTGTAAATAGTTTACAAGGCCGTAAGGCAATACTATATTTGGTGAGCTTTTGTTCGAGGTCGACAACCGGGATAAGAAATGACACTGTCTTCCAAACGCGCTGAATACCTGGCCCTGGGGTCGCTGATTCTAAGCATTATCTTCTTCGGCATCTCCTTCCTCATCGGACGCTGGAGCGGGTTCTTCCCCATCTGGGCCGTGGGCTGGCTGATGCTTTCGGCCGGCCTGATTTGGCTGGTTTTGACCATTCAGTTCCACCAACGCGCGCTGGCCGAGCAAGAAAAGCTCGACATGAGTCAGTTGGAGAAAGACCAGCAGGCTCCCAGAATGTTTGAGGCTGAGGGCGAGCAGGCCACCTTGTTCGCCGTTGCGCAGCGCAGGCTCGGTATTCTGGAGAGATGGTTCATTCCGATTTTCGCCGCCTTGATAGCCGCGTACCAGATAGGGCTGGGCCTGTATTTGTTCAGGGCTGTCCGCGCTGCGGCAGAGACGGAATTCAAACAGCCGCTGCTTTGCGCGGTGGTGATGGTGGCCATCGCATTTGTCAGTTTCCTGATTTCCCGCTACGCCACGGGAATGTCGGCCCAGCTCAAGTGGAAGCCCCTTCGCGCCGGCGGAAGTCACATGCTGGGCGTCGCTCTGTTGTGCTTTGCACTGGCTATCGGCTTGGCGCTGGTACAGTTCGACATCTTCGTCGTGTTGAAAATCATCGGCTGGATCATCCCGGTTCTGCTATTGATCCTTGGACTGGAAACGGCTCTAAATGTTGTTCTGGATATATACCGGCCCAGATTGAAAGGGCAGTATCCCAGAGCGGCCTTTGACAGCCGGCTCTTGGGCTTGATCAACGAGCCGGGCGAGATATTCCGCACCGCAGCCGGCGCCATCGACTATCAGTTCGGATTCAAAGTCTCTCAAACCTGGTTCTACAAACTTCTGGAAAAAGCAATCATTCCTTTGGTCCTGTTTGCCGCGGTCACACTGTATTTATTCAGTTGTATTATCGTGGTTGGTCCGAATGAAGAAGCGATCATAGAGCATTTCGGGAATCCTTTGTACGGAGACGGCCAGGTCAGGCATGTGGGACCCGGCTTGTCGTTCAAGTGGCCCTGGCCGATCGACATCGCGCATAAACGGAACACCAAGACGGTCTCGGAGATTAGCGTCGGCTTTGTCCCTGCAGTCAGGAAAGAGGCGGACCGGGTGGGCTACGGACCTTTGCTCTGGGGCAAGACGCACTACGAGAAAGAGTACCAACTGCTCGTAGCCAGTGAGCAGGTGGAGGCCGGCTCATCGGCCGAAGCGGTCCCGGTCAGCCTGGTGATGGCCGCCGTGCCCGTACAATACAGGATAAAGGACCTGTACTCTTTCATATACAATCATGATGAGCCGGAGAAGCTGCTCGAGTCCATCTGCTATCGGGAACTGACGAAATTCGCCGCCAGCGCGAGAATCGAGGTCGACAGCGAAGCGGACCTGCAGCGCAGCCTGCTGGGCGCGGGCAGGAATGAGGCGAAACAGGTTCTGACGAAAAACATCCAAGCTGCGGCAGATGCCAGCGGCATAGGTGTTGAGATCGTATTTCTGGGCCTGCAAGGTATTCATCCACCGCCGGAGGTCGCGACGGATTATCAGGAAGTCGTCGGTGCCGTACAGAAGAAACAGGCCTTGATCCTGCAGGGCGAAGCTGAACGAAACGAGAGTCTGGGCGTCCTCGTCGGCTCTGTGCAAGAAGCGCAGGAGCTCTATGACCTCGCGGCAGAATACCAGCAGGCCGAGAGGCAAGACAGGCCGCAAGATGTGGAGAAGCTGGGGACGGATTTAGATGCGGCCTTTTCGCAAGCCAAGGGAGACATCTTCGCGACTCTCAGACAGGCGCAAAGTTACGCTTTTGAAAAGGCGACGCTGGCCAAGGCAACGAGTGACCGTTTTGCCAGCCAGGTCAAAGCGTACAGGGCCGCTCCGGAAATCTACAAACGCGAGGAGCGATTGATGGCTCTGCAAGAGGGATTGGCCGATATCCGAAAATTCATCGTGGTTCCTGAGCCGAACGACACGGAAATATTCATCATAGATTTACAGGAAAAACTGACGCCGGACATGTATGACATAGTGGGCTTAGAGGAGAATAGCAGACAATGAAAAGTGTAGGTATCACCATCTTTGTTGCGTTAATCGTCGTCGTGATGGCATTGTATCTTATCTCGTTCCAGGTCAGAGAGATAGAATCCGCTTTGGTCACGACCTTCGGCAAGCCCACACGCCAAATCACTGAGCCTGGCTGGTATTTCAAATGGCCCGCTCCGATTCAGCGTGTGTACAAATTCGACTCCCGCATGAGGGTTTACGAAGCGGACCTCGGCGAGACGACGACGGAGGGAGCCATTCCGATTATTGTCAACACGTACGTTGTATGGAGAATCGCCGAGCCGCTGCAGTTCTTTAACGCGGTCGGGACCGTCCAGGAAGCCAAAAGCAAATTGTACAGCCAAATCAGTGACACGCAGAACAGAATCGTCGGTCAGTACAGCTTCGGCGAGTTCGTAAACAGTGACCCCAAGCAGATAAAGTTCGCCGAAATCGAGCGGAACATGCTCGATGAAATCAAGCAGCCGGTCCGGGAGAACTACGGCATTGAGATCAAAACGCTCGGCATCAAGCAGCTCAAGGTAAGCGAAGACGTCAGCAAGAACGTCTTCGACCGAATGCAGGCCGAGAGAACGCGCAGGACCAAAGCGACAATTTCAGAGGGAGAGGCCCAGAAAAAGAGGATCATGGATGAGGCCGACGGGATAAAAACAGAGCTTCTGGCTGCAGCGAAAAGTCGGGCAAAGGCTATACGTGGTGAGGGTGACGCACAGGCCGCGAAATACTATGAAAAGCTCGAAGCAGAGCCAAAGCTGGCAATCTTCCTGCGGAATCTCGAGGCCTTGGCGGCGATATTGAAAGAAAGGGCCACGATCGTGATACCGGCCGAGGCGGAGCCTTTCAACCTGCTGAAGAACATCCCTGATTTCGAGCCGACAGAGCCAAACAAGCCGACTGAAGCGAACAAATAGTCTTTTTAGACGAAGCTGTTGTTGATATGGCAAAAGAGCGCAATAACAATACAAATCGGGACTTGCAGCCTGGAGCATCCGTGCCGAACAGGGGCAAAGATCTCGATGCGGCAGGCAAGTCGCTGGCCGAGGCCCTGCGGGTAAGCTTTGCCATCCTGAAGGTCATCATGGTGGTGTTGGTTGTTGTGTTCCTGGCCTCGGGCTTCCGAAGCATCGAACCCGATGAGCAAGCGCTGGTTTTGCGTTTCGGAAGGATTCGCGGGCTGGGTGAGCAGAGAATCCTGGGGCCCGGTCTGCATTGGGTGTTCCCTTATCCGATCGATGAGCTGGTTCGGATACCGGTAGGCAAGAAAGTGAACCTGCCCATCAATTCGTTTTGGTATTTCCAGTCCCGCCGAGAACTGCTCGGTGAGACCCAGAAACAAACGCGCGTTCCGCCGACGCTGGATCCGGTCAAGGACGGCTACTGCATCACGCGCAGCGAGAAACGCGAAGACCAAGCGATGGGCTTTGGCGGCAGTGACTACAATATCGTCCACACGAAGTGGCAGCTCACGTACAAGATCGACGAACCGGAGGAGTTTTTCACGAACGTTTTTTTGGACCTGGAGACCATAGAGGCCGGGAAAAACTACGCCGACGCGATCCCGCAGAATGTCACCCCGCTTCTGGAGAATATGTTTGCAGACGCCGTCGTCACTGCGATGGTGAACTATACCATCGATGAAGTTATCTTCGAGCGCATCGCGGGGCTGACAGATCATGTGCGCAAGTTGTTGCAGACCAAGCTGGACCAGGTCGAAAGCGGCATGAGAGTTGTTTCCGTGCAGTTGACCGAAAAGACGTGGCCGCGACAGGTCAACGAGGCCTTCCAGGCCTCCATCAAAGCAAGTCAGGACAAACAGACCGCGATAAGTGAGGCCGAAACTTACGCCGAGGAGACGCTCAACGCGGCGGGCGGCCAGGTTGCCAGGCAGCTCTATGCAGCCCTTCGCGATCCGACGTACAGCGAAGAGCAGAAAGAGAAGCTGTGGCCCCGGGCCGGCGGCGCGGTGCAGTATGAATTGGCCCAGGCCCGGGCCTATCGCACCGAGGTCGTTGAAAGGGCGCGAGCGAATGCAGATTATCTGCATGCGATTTTAGCTGAATACCGAAAGCGGCCCGAAATCGTGATAGAAGAGATCTATCGAGACGCCATAGAGCGCATCTTCAACAACGTAGATGAAACGATGACTATCCAAGCTGCCGAAGGGACCAAGAATAACCAGATAAGAGTGCAAATCAACAGAGACCCAACGCTAAAGCCAAAGTCTAAGACAAAGAAGTGACATAGAAACTTGGTGCTCAGAACAGCACTCAGCCTTACAGAGAAAAGAGAAGAATAGAAACATGGCCCACGAGCACTTACATTTCAAAGAGGACATTGCCGCCGAGCACACACATGGAAAGCAAGTCCGTGTGAGCATCGCTCTGCTGGGGACGTTGGCCGGGGGAATGCTGCTTATCAACAGTGGCATCGCCAGAGTTATCTATGGCCGAGCCGACTTTAACACCGAGTTCCTGGCGATGCTCGGCGCTGTGCTACTGGGCGCGCCCATCGTTTTTCACGCCGTAAAGAGCCTGATAAAGAAAGAGGCCCACATGGACGAGTTGGTGGCGTTGGCTATCGTTGCCGCCTTCGCCACGCAAAACTACGTCACCGCGGGAGTCGTGGCTTTTTTCATGCTCTTAAGTGAGCTGGTCGAGACCCGCACGGCCCTGGGTGCGCGGGCCTCCATCGAAGAGCTCATCAAGCTCACGCCGACAAAGGCCATGGCTGTCGATGAACAAGGCAACGAACGGGAGGTCAAAGTCAGCAGTCTGCGGCCCGGCGACCATATTCGGGTTCGTCCCGGCGACAACGTGCCTGCAGACGGGGAGGTGATCAAGGGACTCAGCTCCGTCAACGAAGCGACCATAACCGGCGAATCGTTGCCGGTTGACAAAGTGCCGGGGATGCAGGTCTTTGCCGGGACAAACAACCTCACCGGCGTTCTGGATATCAACGTAACCAAGGCCGGACGGGACACTACGTTGGGCAAAGTTCAGTCGCTAATCATGCAGGCCGAACAAACCAAGATTCCGATCATGCGAATCATCGACCGCTACGTGAAGTGGTACGTGCCCACAATCCTGATGATCGCCGCCATCGTTTTGTTTTTCACGAACGATATCAACAGGGCCATCACCATACTGGTGATCTCGTGCCCTTGCGCGTTGATTTTGGCCACACCGACTGCGATGGTGGCTGCGATTTCGGCTTCGGCCCGGCTCGGCATCTTGATTAAGAATGTTGCCGACCTGGAGATTGCCGGCAAGATGACCGCTCTGATCTTTGACAAGACGGGGACCGTGACCACGGGCAGACTGTACGTGACAAAATTGACTCCGGCGAAAAACGTCGAGCCTGCGGAGCTGTTAAGCGCCGCGGCTTCTGCGGAGCAGATGAGCAAGCACCCGGCCGCGCGGGCTTTGCTGGACGTGGCCAAGGAAGCAAATTTGTCCTTGCCCCAGGTGGACGAATTTCGGGAAGCACCGGGCAAGGGAGTGACGGCGCGGGTGGATTCGGCACAAATCATCGTGGGGAGAGACACCTTTCTGAAGGAAAACAAGGTGGAGGTTGCCAATGTCCCCGATCCGGGTCTGCACGAGGAGCAGGGCTTCAGCACCCTTTACGTTGCCAGAGACGGCACGTGCATCGGCTGGATAGGACTTCAGGACAAGACACGTCCTGAAGCGCGCCGGGCGGTCGATGAGCTGCTCAGCATCGGTGTGAAACGAATGACCATGCTCACCGGTGACAGGCACGAGGTCGCCAACCGTGTTGCGGCGGAGCTGGGCTGTACGGATGTCAAGGCCCAATGTTTGCCCACAGACAAGCTCGACATCGTGGAGCAGGTCAAGAGAGACGGCCATACGGTTGCGGTCGTAGGGGACGGTATCAACGATGCACCGGCTTTGGCGGCCGGGGACCTGGGCATCGCTATGGGTGCTGCCGGCAGCGATGTTGCCATCAACTCCGCGTCTATCGCTCTTATGAGCAATGATCTGCGGCGGCTGCCTTTCCTTGTTCGACTGTCCCGCAGAACCAGGGGTATCATCACACAGAATCTGTCATTTGGAATCGCGTTCATCATTCTCGGCGTGGCGGCGGCGAGCGCAGCATGGCTGTCCGCTATCTATGCCGCCGTGCTGCACTTTGTCGGCACTCTGATTGTCGTTTTCAACAGTGCACGGCTCGTGCGCTTCGGCGAAGAACTTGAGCACGAGCCACGCTGATTGCAGGAGAGGTGTGACGTATGCAATACGCGATTGAAACGTATTCCTTAACAAAGATCTTTTCCGACTGGTGGGGTCGGGACAAGGTCCGTGCCGTTGACGACCTGAACTTGCAGGTTCAGTACAACGAGGTTTTCGGCCTGCTGGGTCCGAACGGCTCCGGGAAAACCACGACGTTGAAGATGCTGCTGGGCCTGCTCCATCCAACCAAGGGACGGGCGGTGGTGCTTGGCGGCGACGGCTCCGACCCCAAGATCAATGCCAAAATCGGCTTCCTGCCGGAAGAATCGTATCTGTACCGGTATCTGAACGCGCGTGAGACTCTGGACTTCTACGGAAGACTGTTCAGCTTGCCCACAAAAGTCCGCAAGATGCGGATCGAAGCGCTGCTCGATATGGTGGGGCTCAAAGCGGTCGCCAACAGGCCCGTCGGCACATTCTCAAAGGGTATGGCCAGAAGAATCGGTTTGGCGCAGGCACTGATAAATGACCCCGACCTGTTAATCCTGGATGAGCCGACCACGGGACTCGATCCCATGGGCACACGACAAATAAAGGATTTGATACTGAAACTTGCCGAGCGCGGAAAGACCGTTCTACTGTGCAGTCATCTGCTGGCCGATGTGGAAGATGTCTGCGATAGAATTGCGATTCTCTACGGCGGCAAAATTCAGGCCGCGGGCAGGGTCAAAGAGCTTCTGCAGCAGACAGAAAAGAGACAGATCACAACAGGCGCGATTAGCGATGCAACGATTGAGCAGATAAAGCAGTTAGTGGAGCAGGAAGATACCGACTGTGACGTGGCCTCGCCGATGGAGAAGCTCGAAACGTTTTTCATCAACACCGTGCTGACTGCCCAGCAGCAGGCCAGGCCTACCAGCGGTGCGGTCGGTACCACCGGCATCAGCGGTTTCCTCGCGCCGGAAAGCCCCGCAGAGAGCATACTCGACAAACTGACCTCGGCACCGGTATCAGAAGAACGGGCTCAAGAACCACCCGCGACAGAGCCGGTCGTGTCTAAAGAGCAGCCGCGGGCAAAGGCCGACGAGCAGCTCCTGGAGAAGTTAGCTGCGCCGGCCGAATCGAGTGAGCCAAAACCCGCCGGCAAAGATGAGCAGCCGAAGCCGGAACCGGTGCAGCGCCGCACGCCCGACCAGGAACAGACGAAAAAGAGTATCCTGGACCAGCTCACAGGCCGGGAAGAATCCGAGGACAAGCAGAAGAACGAGACCGGGCAAGACGGGCAGAAGTCGGGAGAGTCCACTGATGCATAGTGTGTGGGCCGTAGCGAAAAACACCATCAGGCAAGCGCTGCGGCTGAAGGTGGCAGCCGCCTTTATCGTTTTGCTATTCATCCTGCTGCCGTTGATGGGCTTGACGGTGACCGGCGATGGAACGCTCAAAGGAAGGTTGCAGACATTTGTAAGCTACGGTCTTTCGCTGACGAGCGTTCTGCTGTGTTTGCTCACTATCATTGTCTCGGCATATACGCTAACAAGTGACATACAGCAACGGCAGATTTACACGGTTATTACAAAGCCGATTCGTCGCTTTCAACTGTTGTTGGGTAAGCTTCTCGGCGTCGTCCTATTGGATATCGGTCTGCTTGCGCTGTTCGCACTGGTGATATATGTCATCGCGATCTACATGCCCTTTCTCACCGATGCCCCTCAGGACGAAGTTGTGGAGGCGGAAAATGAGTTCTTTACCGCCCGTGCCAGCATCACGCCGCCCGGCGTCGATGTCTCCGAAGAAGTTGCGCAGACCTACAAGAAACTCCAAGAACGAAACGAATTACCGGAGGACATGTCGCGCAAGGAGATTCTGGCTGAGCTTACCAGGCGTCAGAAACTGGAAAAGCGTGCTGTTGGCGTCGGCCAGGAGCTGCTGTGGGAGTTCCACAACGTACAGCCGTTAGACTTGAGCGACAGGCTATTCATCCGATTCAAGTACGATGTGGCGGTGAATCCGCCCGATTCGCAGGTCTACGGCAAATGGATCATCGGGGACTACCGACAGGTCAAATACGGCGCCGAGAGCACGACACCAATCTATGAAACGCCTGTTCGCAAGGACCCCGTGCGTACCTTTCGTGAGATTGCAATTCCCGCCGACGCTGTTGCTCAAGATGGCTATCTGGCTATTGACTTTGTCAATATGCCTCTGAATGAGACGGTCATCATCTTCCCCTTGGAAGATGGGCTGGAGGTGCTATATAAGGCGGATAGCTTCAGGGCCAACTTCATAAAGGCGGTGCTGTTAATCCTGTTTCGGCTGATTTTTCTGGCGTGTTTGGGCACGTTGGCAGCTACATTTCTTTCGTTTCCGGTGGCTATACTGTTTTGCCTGGTGGTCTTTTTCACTGCAACGTTCAGCAGTTTTGTCCTGGACTCTTTTGACCTGCTCGGTGAGAGTATCAGCGGAGTTTATTCGTATACGATTCGGCCTCTTATTCAATTGCTGCCTCAATTCGACAAGTTTAACCCTACAGGGTATTTGGTCCCCGCGCGGTTGTTGGCGTGGCCTCTGGTGGCCAGGGCGGCCGGCTTCATGATCGCCATCAAAGCCTGCTTGTTGCTGCTGGTTTCTTTGTTGATCTTCCACTACAAAGAACTGGCAAGAATCACGGTTTAGGTTGTGCCGGTATATGATTTCTCATGCGCTATCGTGACATTCTAATTTGGTGCATTTGTGTGATTATCGCCGTCGCTGGATTCATCACGGCGGGCATGCGCCTGGATTACATCAATACGCAGCGCAAGAAAATGAATTTGATTATTAACGAGCCGCTCGAAAACGCACCACCTTCGCTGGCTTTTGCCACGGTGGCGATGGGGGCTTTTCGCGGCCTGGTGGTGGACGTGTTGTGGATGCGGGCGGACAAGCTGAAGGAAGAAGGTCAGTTCTTCGATGCCAGGCAACTCGCCGAATGGATAACCACGCTGCAGCCGCGATTTGCCGCCGTGTGGGAGTTTCACGCCTGGAATATGGCTTATAACATCTCGGTTGCCATACCCGCAACCCAGCCGGATCAGCGGTGGCGCTGGGTCAAGAACGGCTATGAGTTGCTTCGTGATGAGGGCATCCCGCTGAACCCCAAGAGCATCGAGTTGTATCGGGAGCTGGCCCGCATATTTCAGCACAAAATCGGCGGCGTTTCGGACGATGCGCATAAGTACTACAAACTGCAACTGGCTCTGGCGATGGAACCGCTGCTTCACTCCGAGGACAACCAGCTTGATGCCGACGAAAACCGCTATTTCGAAGCCCTCGCCGAGGTCCCAAAAACGTGGGGCGAAATCGTTAATGACCCTAACGTGGCGGAGCTGATTGAGGCCCTAAGAGCTGCCGATAAGCAGTTCGCCAATGATGAGGACTTTGTGGGCAATTATCTTTCCCTAAGGCAGAATCCGGATAGGTACGAACAACAGGCCTTTGAAGTCATTGACCGGTTCAGAGGTACGGCGGCTCTGAAGAGATTTGACATCTTTGCCAAGGCTTATCAGTTGCGCAATACATGGAAGCTGGATCCGGTCGTGATGCAGCAGTTGAATAAGGCGTATGGCCCGGCTGACTTCAACGATCCGAACAAACACTATCCCTTGGATTGGCGCCATCCCGATAGTCATGCAATCTACTGGGGGGTCACAGGCTTGCAGGAAGTAGGCAAAGAGCGGGATCGAGAAATCGACATCACGGAAACGAATACTGACCGCATTGTCGTGCATAGCCTGCAGAATCTGTTCCGCTACGGAAAAATATTCATCTACGATGTGCCGGTCCAGGTGCAGGCTGAAGACGCACCGGAGCCGGAGCGCAAGATAGCCAAAGAGATATTCCTACGCCCTGACTTAGCGATGTTCTACCCGTACCATGAGGCGATGCTGGCGGTTCTGGAAAAATACAAGGACATCGATCGAGAGGGTTCTTACAAATCGCTCCAGGACGGGCACCGAAATATGCTGCGAAATGCGGTTCTTCTCTTCTATCAGTCCGGTCATATCCCGCAGGCACGAGACATCTACAACGAATTGCGCAAGCGTTATCCCCGCCAGGAGTTCAGTGTGCCCTTAGTCGTCTACGCCAGGAATCGTTTCCGTGAGGAGCTTGAGACCATAGGTATCTATGATGCGACCGAGCAAATTGTCGCAATCCTGAGGGAAAGCTACTTCAGGTACGCTATGCGTGACGACGATGAAGCATTCGGCAGGGAACGGTTGGCAGAACAAATCCACGACTACTATCAGGGCAAGTACGAGGATACAAACAGGATTGACCTACCTCCATTGCCGAGGTTAAAATACGTTGCGCTGTTGGATTTCTTCGAGGATCCGCAGTTCCCGCCCAACCTGAAGCAGAATTTGTTGGGCCGGATAGGAATCGAACGGCCACAGCTTCACGAGCAGCTCCAGCAGCAAGAGAAAGAACTGATGCAGGAACTGCAGAAATCGCAGTGACACAGCGGCTATCTTGGTCTATGCGCAATGAACTCTGGCAACAATTAACACCTTCGCAAAAGCAGGCCGTTTTCCACGTCGAGGGTCCCTTGCTGGTTTTGGCCGGGCCGGGCAGCGGAAAAACGCGGGTTATCACGTATCGTATTGCCGCCCTTGTCGACGCCGGCGTGCCGCCGTCAAACATCTGCGCGATAACATTCACGAATAAGGCCGCCAACGAAATGCGCCAAAGGGCAACCGCTCTTGGTGCTTCCGCCGGCGCACACATCAGCACCTTCCATTCTCTGTGTGTCAGAATCCTTCGGCGGTATGCGAGCAAGGCCGGCGTAAACTCGAATTTCAGCATCTATGATGAGTCCGACCAAAGCAGATGCATCAAACAGGCGGTCAAGGATTGCGAAGTGGATACGACCAACTTTCCGCCTGTCCGGATGTTGCAAGCCGTATCTACCTTGAAAAACAAGCTGATAGATGTTGATTATTTCAAAGCACAGGCGGAGGATTTTTTTTCGCAGATACTGAGCAAGATCTATGCCCGTTACCAGGATATCCTCACCGAGTGTAACGCCTTGGATTTTGATGATCTGTTGGTCAGGACGGCCTTTTTGCTTGAGAGCCGGCCCGAAGTCTGCCGGGAGCTTAGCAATCGGTTCAAGTTCCTGTTGATCGACGAATACCAGGACACCAATCACGCCCAATACAGAATTGCCAAGGCCCTGGTCTCGGAGCATAGCAACATCTGTGCAACCGGGGACCCGGACCAGTCGATTTATCGCTGGCGGGGGGCCGACATCCGCAATATATTGGCCTTTGAGAAGGATTGGCCCGACGCCGCCGTCGTGAAGCTCGAGGAGAATTTTCGCAGCACACCGAACATTCTGCGCGCGGCGGATCACTTGATTGCCTTCAACGAGAATCGGAAGCAAAAAAGGCTTGTCCCAACCAGGTCCGGAGCAAAAGAGGTATGCCTAGCCAGTTACGAGGACGAAGCGGAAGAAGCCCGGGCAGTCGCTCAGCAGATACACAAGCTGGCCGAAGAAGGCGCATCGCTGAAGGATACGGCGGTATTCTACCGTACCAACGCAATGAGCAGAGTCCTCGAAGAGGCGTTTATCACGAATAGGATACCGTATCAAGTCGTTCGCGGCGTGGAATTCTATAACAGAAAGGAAATTCGTGATGTGCTCGCGTACTTGAAAGTCCTTGTTAACCCGGACGACGAAGTTGCGCTGCTGCGTATCATTAACACGCCTTCGCGCGGCATAGGTAAGGTCACCATCGACAGAGTCCGCGCATACGCGGGCCAGCATAATATAGGCCCATTCGAGGCAGCAGAGCAGGCCGAGCATATCGATTCGCTTTCCAATGCACAAAAGTCCAAGCTAACTGTTTTTGTCAACATGCTGGAGGCTTTCAAGAAGGATATTAGCGGCGAGGTTGCGCCGCTTGCCGAGCGTGTCTTTGTCGAATCCGGCTTGGAAGAGTCTCTGCGGGCAGCAGGGGCCGACGGAGAAGCTGCGCTGGAGAACGTCAGCGAACTCATCAGTGCCGCCGCTCAGTATGACCAGCAAGCTGAGGAACCCGCCCTGCTGGACTACCTTCAGCAAATAGCGTTATTCAGTGATGCCGACAGCTATGATACGGCCAGCGAGCGTGTGGCTTTGATGACGCTACATGCCGCCAAGGGACTTGAATTCGAGAATGTCTTTATTGTGGGACTTGAAGAGGGTTTGCTGCCGCACGAAAAATCGAATACCGACGACCAGGAGGATTTGGAAGAAGAGAGAAGACTCTTTTTCGTAGGCATAACGCGGGCGAAAGTAGGCTTGCACATAAGCTGCGCCCGTTATCGCACGGTACGGGGCCAAATGCTGCGGGCGATACCGTCGCAGTTTCTGTTTGAGCTTGGTTGCGAGTTCACCGAACACGAGGGGCAAAACGCGTCTGCTCTCGGCGAGACGGACGAGGACGACGAGGAGGCGCCGCCTTTTTCGCCGGGGCAGTTGGTTCAGCACAAGGTTTATGGCCGCGGCAAAGTCAGAGAATTCATCGATATGGGTGCGAACAGCATCGTTGTCGTCGACTTCAACGATGGACGGACAAAGTCGCTCATGGTAAAATACGCCAAACTTTCGAGGATAGGTCATTAGCCCGCGGCACCGCCGCAGGTTGCTACTTTACGTTTGGCATAGATATCCCGCAATAAAAAGGAGATGACAATGGCAAACCAAATCAATCGACGAACATTCCTGCAAATGACCGCAGCGGGAAGTGCCGCATGCCTTGGCGGCTCGGGGATTCTCGCTGTGGGTGCAAACCCGCAAGGCTCTAAGCTCCTGAGCCCGGGCTGCAGGGGGACAAAAGTGAAAGTCGCCAGATTGTATATGGGGACATCGCACGGCCTCTGGCCCAAGCCGCACCTGGATTTCAAGAAAGAAATCCAGTTCTATGAATCGCAGTTCGATAAATTGAAGGGCGAGCTATCCGACGTGGACTTCGCTGTCGACGAAATAGTCGCCTCGGCAGAGCAGGTTCGCCGGCTCAAGGACAAGCTGGCCGGTGTCGATGGCATCCTCGCCATCCATTTCAACATTGGCATCCGGGGCACTTTGAATGAGATTCTGGCCGTGGGCAAACCCACCGTGGTCTTTGCGGATCCCTATTCCGGGCATGAGTGGGTCGGCTTCGGGGCTCTGCAAAAGCAAGAGCAGGGCGCAAAGATGGGATGCATGCTCACCACGGACTACAGCCAGTTGGCGGTTGCAATCCGGCCTTTCCGCGCCATCCACCACCTGCGTGAAGCCAAGATCCTCAATGTTACCACCCGGTCGTTTGAGAACTATGCTAAGAGCGTGAAGGACAAATTCGGCACCGAGATCAAACATCTTGAACTCCAACGGGTCCTCGATGCATGTGAGGCCGTCAATGACGGCGAGGCGAAGAAGGAGACGCAGCGGTGGATCAAGCAGGCAGAGCGGGTCGTTGAGCCTTCCGAAAAAGAGATATTTAAGTCCTGCAAGCTGGCGCTGGCTATGGAAAACCTGCTGGCTGAAGAGAATGCCACCGTGATGACTGCTGACTGTTACGGCACGATGTGGCAGCCCCTATGCCGGTCCTACGCCTATCCGTGTATCGCCTTTACCAGACTGAATAACATGGGTCTGGGCGGCATTTGCGAATCCGACCTGGGCTCCGCCATGACCCACATCATATTCCAGGGCCTCGTGGGAAAGCCTGGCTTCATCAGCGACCCCACGGTGGACGAATCCAACAATACGATCATCTTGGCCCACTGCCTGGGAACAAACAAAATGGATGGCCCCGATGGACCCGCTGCTCCGTACAAACTGCGAACCATCATGGAGCGACGCGAGGGCGTTGTCCCGCAAGTCCAAATGCGTGTCGGCCAGAAGGTCACCCAGACAAAACTGCTCGGCACGGATCTGATGCCGTACTTCACCGGCGAAATCGTCGATGCACCGGTGTCTCTGGCCGATGATAGGGGATGCCGGACCAAAATCACCGTGAGGGTGGACGGCGACGTCCGCACACTCTGGAAGAACTGGAACAACGGCCTGCATCGACAGACATGCTACGGAGATATCACCCGCGAGCTTGAGCTTTTCTGCAGGTTCAAAGATATCAAGATGGTCAACGAGGCTGTGTGAGCAGCCGGACTTTTTCTGAGGGGTAAAAGGGCACAGCCGAACGAGGCGGTGCCTTTTTTGTTTTTGTGGTTGAGCAAGAGAGAGGCCGTCCGTAGAATCTCTGTAGATGTGGGCGCGGATTATGCAGATTCCTGTGAAAGGGTGATGCTATGAATCGACGTGAATTTCTGCGAGTTGCCGGTACGGGTGCGGGGTCGCTGGCGCTGGGACCGGGTCGTATCCTCGCACAGCGGTCTGCCAAAGTCTCGGCCGGCCGGATTCTTGAGAGGAGCGATGCAAGGATCGAGCAGTGCCGCAAAGGGGATGTGGCATTGAGGCTCGCCGGGCCGGATGGTAAACGGCTTCAACCCGGACTAACAGTGAAGATTCAGCAAACCCGGCATAAGTTCCTGTTCGGCTGCAACATCTTCAAGCTGGGCCGCTGCAGAACCGCCGAGGACAACGCTGCCTATGAGAAGCACTTTGCAGCGCTTCTGAACTTTGCCACGCTGCCCTTTTATTGGTGGAATTATGAGCGACGGCGCGGCCAACCGGACGATGAGAGGACCGAAGAAATCGTCCGCTGGTGCAAGGCTCACGATGTCACAACCAAGGGCCATCCTCTCGCCTGGAACTGGGCCGAGCCGAAGTGGCTGCCGGATGACCCGGTTGAAGCTATGCAAGCCCAGTTTAGACGAATCGAGCGATGTGCCCGTCGTTTCAAAGGGGACGTCGATATATGGGATGTAGTCAATGAGGCCACGCATTACGACCGGCCCCAGTTGAAGCAGCGTGCTCCGACGTTGACCGAGGCGATACGCAGGATGGGCATCGGTGCGTACGTCCGCGAGGCATTCAAGGCAGCGCGAGAGGCGAATCCTGACGCCACGCTCATCATCAATGATTATCGCACAGATGAAGCGTTCGTAGACAAGGTCATCTCCAAGCTGGTGGATGAGAGCGGCGAGCCTCTTTATGACGTGATCGGCATTCAATCTCACATGCACGGCGGCTACTGGGGAGCCGAGCGGGCCTGGCAGGTCTGTGAGC
>Ga0180433_10004749_pt1 | contig 18846 bp, 20 predicted proteins | sample SS_ome_8_FD_132980 | JGI IMG/M metagenome (GOLD analysis project Ga0180433, IMG submission 132980) | Hypersaline lake sediment archaeal communities from the Salton Sea, California, USA - SS_1_D_1 metaG | ecosystem: Environmental > Aquatic > Non-marine Saline and Alkaline > Hypersaline >... | reverse complement strand
GCTCCGCTATTCGACGACCCGCTATCTAAACTCAAGAACCCTATCTACTCGAGAACTTTAGTCACAACACCCGATCCAACGGTCCGGCCACCTTCGCGAACGGCAAAACGAAGACCTTCTTCCATCGCGATCGGTTTACCAAGTTCGATTTCCAATTCGACGTTGTCGCCCGGCATGCACATCTCAGCACCGCCGAGCAAATTGAGCTTGCCCGTCACGTCCGTCGTTCGGAAGTAGAACTGCGGTCGATAGCCGCTAAAGAACGGGCTATGCCGGCCACCCTCTTCCTTCGTCAGGACGTAGACTTGACCCTGGAACTTCGTGTGGGGCGTAATGGAGCCCGGCTTCGCGAGCACGTGCCCACGCTCCAACGAATCCTTTTCGACACCACGCAGCAACACGCCAACGTTGTCACCCGCTTGGCCGCTGTCCAGCGTCTTGTTAAACATCTCGACGCCCGTCACCGTCGTCTTACGTGTTTCGGTCAAGCCGACGATCTCAATTTCATCGCCAATCTTGACAATACCGCGCTCGATCCGGCCCGTACCGACCGTACCACGCCCCTTGATGCTGAACACGTCTTCGATCGGCATCTGGAACGGCTTGTCGAGATCACGCTCCGGCTCGGGGATATAACTATCCAGCGCTGCCATGAGCTCACCGATGCACGCGGTCTTTTCCGGATCCGCCGCGTTGAGCAATGCCGCGTTGGCGGCCCCTTTGATGATCGGAATCTCGTCCCCGGGGAACTCGTACTTGCTCAACAACTCGCGGATTTCCAGCTCGACCAACTCAAGCAACTCGGGATCATCGACGAGATCCACCTTGTTCAGAAAAACCACGATCGCAGGCACGTTGACCTGGCGGGCAAGCAAGATGTGCTCGCGCGTCTGGGGCATCGGGCCGTCGGCCGCTGACACGACCACAATCGCGCCGTCCATCTGGGCGGCACCGGTGATCATGTTCTTGACATAATCCGCGTGTCCCGGACAGTCCACGTGGGCATAGTGCCGATTGTCGGTCTCGTATTCCACGTGTGACGTCGCAATCGTCAAAATCTTGGTAGGGTCGCGGCGACCTTCTTTCTCCGACGCCTTGGCCACATCGTCATAACTCTTGAAGGTGGCCATACCCTTCTTGGCCTGAACGGCCGTGATCGCAGCCGTCAGCGTTGTCTTACCGTGATCAACGTGGCCGATTGTGCCGACGTTTACGTGAGGTTTGGTGCGTTCAAATACAGCCTTGGCCATGTGATCAGCTCCTCCACTCTGGCTTAGGGTCCTTGGCGCCTGTGACTCGCCTGCCAATCGGCTTGGTACCACTCAACGATTCAACAGGCTTGATTCAATAAACGATGCCAAGAAATCTACCGAACCGAATAATATCCTGAGAAACCTATTCGAGACATCAACAACAAATCGACGAGACTCCAGTTACACTGGCTCGCCGAACAATTTCACCACATTTCATCCACTCAAACCCGGCTTCGATGCAAAAGATCAGGTGCAAATAGACCCTTTGTCAAAATGAGCCAAGCACATCAAGGGTCCCTTCGCCCGCTCGCCGGTTCCGAACAGCTGCTGATGGGGATTGAACCCATGACCTCGTCCTTACCAAGGACGCGCTCTACCACTGAGCTACAGCAGCGGCCTTAGCCTCATCGGTCTGACGCTTTCAGCTGCCGTTCTTCGCAGCGACACGCAGTAGCCCAGCAGCTTCCGGGCATACCGGTACTGTACAAATGCCCGTCGCCGGAGCCTGATCAGTATACGGTTTCATCAACGTCTGTCAAATGCCACAAACCGTTTAGTGCGCCGCCGAGTCAAACGGGTTTCAACTCCCCGGTCACCGCTGGGCCTCAAAAGCGATCACGACACGAACACGAAGGCAGCAAAATCTTGCAAGTGACTATAATACATATACTTACAGCAGATCACCTCGTTCCAGCCGGCGTACATCGTCACCTTTTTCACAACAGCGAGCAGGCTGTACCGCCAAAACCCCGTAAAAAATAAGAATTCACAACCCGCGCCTTGCCAGTCAAAATACAATTATATACGATACGCTTCATGGTTTTCAGACAGCCGAGCGGACCCCAGAAGCTTGGAACGTGCCCGTGACTACCGTTCCTGGCAAAGTGATACACCCTCTGGCGGTAAACTTAGGCCGCATCGCGCGTCGATTGGTGCACATGGCTCTCGCGCAGTAAAATGACTCGCCTAAATAAAACGGGTTGAGGCCCAAGCTTAGAGGCACACACGGTGGCAAAATTCTCACCCCAACTAACCAAAATGCTGCTCATTCGAGGCATTGCCCGCGCCCTTGGGCCCATCGCGATCCTGTGGGGCATCTTCGACTGGTGGCTCATCAACCCCCTCTATAGCCTGATCTTCAGCCTGCTCACCCTCAACTACGTACTCATCTACATCTTAAGTTGGGTTGCACCGGCCGCGATGAACGGCCCGTGGCGCATCCGTTCTTGGCAAACGTTCGTTCTTATCATCAACGCCTTTGCATTACCGATCGTGTTCCGAAACACCTTCGGCCAAATGCCCTGGGGCTTCATAACCATCACGCTCCTTTTCTTCGTTGGCCTCTATGCAAGCACGGTGATCTACTTCCAGCTGAACGAACGGCTACCGATGTCCAGCATCTTCGCCGCACGCCGGACTCAGACTTCATCGACGACGCAACCCATCGACACCAAGCGCGCCGGCCAGATCGCATAGAAAAACCGAAGGCGGCTTTCGGCCGTCCCGTTCTTGGCAGTTCGTTGCGACACAGAAGACGGAACGCGTCGGCCTCATATGAACCCGAACGTCATGGGCCTATGGGCAAATAGGTTATACAGCTTCGTTTGCGATTCTGTACCGGGCGGTGGGTTTTTTCGCGCAAACAACCAGCGAAATTCGCATCTACCCAACGGACGCAATCGTCAAACACAAGGAGAGATCGCGATGCCGAAGGCAACACAGTTCAGTATCGGCTTGGACAACAAGCGCGGAATGCTTGCCAAGTTGTGCGCCACGCTCAAACGGGCCAAGGTCAACATCGAGGCTATCTCGGTAGCCGACAACCTCGACTGCTGTTGGGTACGACTGATACCTTCGTCTGCGCCGTCGGCTAAAAACGCTCTGACCCAAGGTCACTACAACTTCTCTACCCAGAAAGTCTTGACCGTAATGGTTGCAAACAAGCCGGGCGAGTTGGAGCGGATGGCCGCCAAGTTGGCCAAGGCCGGTGTCAACATCAACTACATCTATGCGAGTACGGGCGATGGCACATCAACGATGCTCGTCATGAGCGTCAGTCATCTGGATGCGGCCATCGAAGCGGTTGGCTAAGACCCAATCGGCACCAACGAAACGCACGAGCTGGGCATCTACAAGGCGGATCGTGGATCGCTGAGATTCGAGGTAACGCGATCCCGCCGATTGCAGTGAAGGTGCTGGCGACCCCCAAAAGGTCCTTCTTGGAAAGGCAACCGCCGCATGTGCACGTCGATTCAAAAAGCGAGGGGGTCCGAGAAATGTCTTATTTCAACACACCCCGCAACCGTACCTGCTCTTGTTTTTGGAGAAACCACCAAACAGAAGGTAGAATGTAATAGGCGGGAAAGGGGACATTTCAGATAGCGACTCAATTCGAACCGACCCCCTTAAGGGTCTTCGCGTAGGGAGGTAAGTGATGGTCAACAAAGTGACGGCACACGATCCCGGTTTGGCCAAGGTCATCGAGAAACAAATGCGAAACTGGGAAATTGCGCGGACCCAGCATCTTGATTCAGAAGCAGCACTACGGTCCGAGGTACAACAGTTTGTGGCCATGTCCAATGACGTCGGAGCCGGGGGGGGTGAGATTGCCTCGCAGCTATCCAAGAAGCTCAATTGGCCCATCTTCCACCGAGAGATCCTCACCACGATGGCCAATGACGACAAAGTACGCGAGCAGCTCTATCGATCCATGGATGAACGGGATCTGGGATGGTTTGAAGAAGCCTTTCGGTCGTTAACGCAGGATGAGTTCAAGAAGAACGATTACTTCCACCGACTGACGGAGACGGTACTCGTGTTGGCCCGCCAAAGCCATGCCATCTTCCTGGGTCGGGCGGCCGACCTGATTCTTCCCCGCAAACGGGGCCTGCGGGTCAAGATCGTGGGTTCGTTGGAATATCGTATTCAACGTTTCGCCGAGCACAATCAGGTCAACATCGATGAAGCCCGCAAAACCGTCGCACGCATCGAACGCGAGCGAGGCGATTTCATCTCGCATCGTTTTCCGCAACGAACCGACGACCGTGATCGATTCGACTTGATGATCAACGCTGAACGCCTTACAACGGAACAAGCAACGAAATTGGTTCTCGGGGCCATGTGTTTGCGCGAGATTATTGAATAAAGAACCTTGTGGGTTATCTATACAGTCGGAGTAGGACTCCCGGTTGCCCGGGAGTCCTACTCCGACTGTGTCGTAACCTCTGCCATGGGGCGTATCCTCCCTTCGTAACAAGGAATTGGGTATCATCAATCAACACCCAGGATACGCCGCCTTTTTATCTGCGCCATCCACAACTTTCGGTTATATCTCATTGGCAAGCAAGAGCTTGCCAAGATGCTTGTCGAGCTGATCAAGCATGATCCACAAGTTCGTGGAGCTGTCATGCAGTGTGCGTATGATACGCCGGGGATTGTGGTGGAGTATTGATGGTGAACGTGGAAGAGGAAGAAGCACGTGAGTTGGCGTTTGCCATCGTCAGCGGGGAATTCGAGGAGATGCTTGACTGTCACGACATCAAGGTGCCGTCGGATGACCCGCAACGAGCAACAAGCAATGTGGCGCTGTGCATGCCGGAGCGGGATAAGCTGCGGGATGGGATTGTGAGGTTGTTGGAACGCCGGGCAAACAAGATACGAGTGGGGACACGTAGACGCGTCGCATGAACGAAAGAAGATGAACGGTCCGACAAATCCAATCGCGGTGAAGTCATCGCGTCAGCGACGTTTTTGCTTTCGTTCCTGCGATCGTTTCTTTCGTCTGGAATCACGGTCGCGGCGTCTACCTGAAGAAAGACGCGGGCGAGATTCTGGGAGTAAGCTTTCAGACTGCGACTGCAGCCAAGCTAATGCCCCCGGCGTTTTCTGAAAGGCGGGTCGTAACTCGGCAGCACATATTATCGCTTCTTCACGACTGCCGAGACTGTAGGATTCCGGCAGGATATCTGGCTCTTCGTCGGCCAGTAGATAGCCGACTGCGCGGGGATTGGCCTTCAGGGCCTTGCGGAGTTCCATTCGCGAGGAGGAACAGTCGCCTCCGAGGCGATACGCCAACAACGAGCGTGTGTAATTCCAATTGGCCGTCGGCTCATCTTGGGCATCTTTCATGAATCGAGCGGCTTCAGCATCTCGGTCCAGCTCAAGTAGCAGCGGCAGGTAGAGATGGCGCACACCCTGGTTGTCGCCGGGATTCAGTCGCAGCATGTCGCGGTAGTGATCAGCGGCTTCTTCGATCCGACCCAACTGCTCCAGGCATTGTGCCAGTCCTAAACGTGCCCGCATGTAAGGGCGCGTATCGGTCAGACCCCAGAAGTGGCCGGCATCCTCCTCAAATCGCTGTTGTCCCAGTGCGCGTTCTCCAGCAGCTACACCCTGGGCATACAGATCCACCGCCTTATTCAGATCGCTTGTTCGCTCGGCAAGCAGCACATAAGCGTCGGTACAATCAGGGCAAGTCGCCAAAGCCTCACGAGCAAGCTGCAGTTGTCGGCGTCCCGCGCTGTCGAAGGCTTGGTAGCACAAGTTCTGTGCCTGTTCCAACGCATTGCGAGGAGGAAAGCGGCTAGGATCAGGCGTTTTACCCACGAACTCGGCGGCAATCGCTGCATTGATCTCTTCGACCGTTTCTAGGTTTTTGTCCGCTAGAAAACGGCCCATCTGCGCGTGCATCTGCTCCATCGCCCGGCGATCTGGAGTGAAGCCCCGTTTGATCATATCTTTCAAGGTCGGGGGATTGAGCAGATCGGGCAGAGCTAATGTGAAGTTGGTAGGACCGGCGGCAGTTTCCACAGCAACGGACCATCGGCCGGAATCGAACTGCTCTTCAGTGCTCTGTGCCAGAGCTAACAGCAAACCTTCCAGGAATGCCAACCTCGGTGCATCCGGGCGAGTCACCCCATTGCGAGGATCGTAGCAGATTGCACAGGGATACCCCTCGTCATCTGCCACAGCCAACGGGTGTTCTTCCCATAGGTCGACATCACCAAACGGCAGTTCCATAATGCTGCCGAACGTGACATTCCACACGCCCTGTTTCTGGTCGGCGAACCATTGGGATGGATCGTCCTGTTGCCGCATTGCCCAGCAGTCTTGCGCTTTTCGGAAAAAGCCGAGTCCAAACGTCTCACCACCGGCACCCAGTACTGTAGTGAATCGCATTCCAGCGGGCGGCTTCGGCCTTTCGATTTCGATGAGGTCTTCATCCGTCAGGTGGTTCCAAGGAGCAGCCGCGTAAAACACCTTGGCTGCCTCGGCGAAGCGGCTCATTCGCTCAAGCGTCATGCCTTTACCGGAAAGCGCGTCCGGCGGCAAAGGGTGCCCAGTCGCGTCCTCAATCATGGCAGACAAGATACCGTCGAGAAAGGGTAGGGAGTCTCTACATTCAACCTCGATCCCAACTTCCGAGAGAAGACCTTGCAGGTGTTCAGCCAATGCCGGATCGCGCACTTCAACGCGTCCCGGACGATAGCCGCCGAAGTTCGGATCGTTGATGAACTGCAGGAGACTTTCCACCGCGCGTGCGAAATCAAACTCCTCCGGCCCAAAGACGTTTGGCGGACCGATCTTGTCGTCGTTGACCGCGACCCACAAGGCGGCCCATGGCCGGAATGGTTTCCGGCTTTCCTCTGCGACCCATGAATACATGCGGAACAGGCCGCCTTGCCAGATTGTGTCTGGTCGTTGCGGCACCCGTTTGAGTTGTTCAATTTGGAAATTGAGCATGCAGCAATTATCGAGGCATGTGCCGGGCAGATCAACCGAGAACCCAGCTGTCCTTCCGATGGAAAGTTCTTCGGCAGCCGGTTCCAATCCGCGAGACTCAGCCGCCCCAGCCACGGATGGCGAAGAGAATTCCATCGCTCCCCGACCCACCGCAACGTCGTAAGCGGTGGACGAGTAACCCACTCGCCCGTCCAACCGACAACTGGTGGCAAGCTTCTTGAGGCCGTTGTTGCCGGGATATCGACAATATTGAAAACATTCATGAACTGCCTCTCGCCCTTGGAATCGACCGGCAGCTTCAGCCGCAACGAGATACCGTTGGTTCGGTATGTGCTCGGCAAAGCGTTTGAGGCGATGATTGAGGAACGTGGTGACAACGGTGAGGAACCGGGTTTGTGAGGGCGCAAAGCTCTCTTCTTTCTTATTATAGGCTGCTTTCCATACGAGATGCTTCGACTGCGCGAGGTCCGAATAAATTGATAGGCAAAGTATCTTGGCTGTAGGTTATGGGCCATTCTACTTCGTGTAAAGCTGATCCGTTCTGGTTTTTGAGTGATAATGGAGCTGCACGGGCGATGATAGGAATCCAACAGGCTGCCGAGCCGTCGGCCACCCAAGTGTAGAGCCGACCAAGGTCAGCCTTTGAACCAAGTTTTCGACATCATCCAACCTTGTTGAGGAGCCCCCGGGAGATCAGGGCTTCTCGCGTTGATACCTGTGTTATAATGTCTTCATGGCTCTGAATGTCAGTCCAGAGTACATCGAAGCCGATCGGCAATACCGTCAGGCTCAAACACCAGCTGAAAAACTGGCAGCCCTGGAGCAAATGCTCCGCGCCATTCCCAAGCACAAGTCCAGCGAAAAGAAACAAGCCGACCTCAAACGCCGAATTAGTGAACTCAAGCATACGGAAAAAACACCGACCAAGAAGGGCAGCACGGTCGATCCGTACCATATCCCGCCACAAGGTGCGGGCCAAGTACTACTGTTCGGCCCGCCCAACAGCGGCAAATCGTCCATGGTGGGCTATCTGACGAAAGCGCCGGTCAAGATCACCGAGTTTCCCTACGGCACCCCGCTTCCGGTCCCCGGCATCGCCCATCACGAGGACGTACCTATCGAGCTGATCGATTTGCCACCCGTTACGCCCGAACACATACCGCCCGGCATGATCAACGCCATCCGCAATACCGACATCATTGCGCTGACCATCGATCTCAATTCACCAAGCGTCCTCGAAGATCTCGAAGGCCTGCTGGCGCTTCTGGCCGAACGCGACGTCACTTTCGAGGACGACGCAATAACCGAGGACCCCACAAGTGACAACCAACGGAATCATCTGCAGACCGGACCTCAAGGACTCATCGTGTGCAACAAAGTGGACCTGCCTGGCACAGCCGAAACCCTCGCCGTCCTCAAAGACCTATGCCCCAGCCCATTGCCCACATTTGCTGTGTCAGCGCAAACCGGCGAGGGACTCGCCGATCTCATGCGGACGATCTTTGAAATGCTCGACGTCATTCGCATCTACTCCAAAGAACCGGGAAAACCACCCGACCGCCATAAGCCATTCGTGTTACCCGCCGGCAGTACGATTGGGGAGTTGGCTCGCACCATCCACAAGGACTTGGCGAACAAGCTGAAATTCGCGCGTATTTGGGGCGAAGATGTTTTTGCCGGCCAGCAAGTTCACAGCCAACACGTTTTGCACGACCGCGACACGGTTGAGTTGCATGAGTAGAAATGGAGTGGGTAGCCCGCGAAACGATGGGAAAAAACCAGGCCCCCGTCAACATCCGAAACCCGTCAATGAGAAAGCCTGTAGCGAATGGCCACAGGCTTCCGATCGTCGATTCGGTGTTTGCTTGTTATGGCGAGTCACTGCTTCGCGAGAACGACGCTCCGCGGTAACTCGATGATCGTACCTGCCCGGAGCTGATCGGGGTCACGCGAAACGCGTTCGCGGTTGAGTTCATACAATTCCGGCCACCGGCTCCCATCCTTGAGAAACTTCTTTGCAAGATCGTACCACCCCTCACCCGACTGAATCGTATAAGCGCGGGCGGCCGGAACTGCGGGCGGTGACATCTTTCGAACCTTCGGCTGATGATTCGCTACAGCAACCAACTTCCTACCCGATGGCTGATAACTTGAAACAGTTGAATCCGCTGTTGGGGCGGACGGAATATTCACTTTGGCCCCAATCTTCAGCCGACGCGGATCAACATCCGGATTGGCCTTGGCAATAAGGCTCGCATGCTTGGCGTTCCCCAGGTAACGGACCGCCAACCCACTAAACGTATCCCCCGACTGAATCACATGTTGCTTCGTGGGCGCAGGCTGATGAGCTACGACAGCCTTAGCCGCAGGGGCAATACGTTGGGGTCTGCCTCGACGTTGCGCGGGTTGCGTCGTCCGACCGCGCCTGGAACGGTTCGGCGCGACCTTATGCTTAGACGTTCGTTGTGCCGCAACAGGCGATTGCGAGCTGGATCTGGCCGACGGCACTGCCTCACCGGGTCGAAGGACGCTGCCTCGTCTAGATCTCGACACAGTACCCTCAGACGCGCCACCCTCAGACGCGCCACCCTCAGACGCGCCGGCCGCCGCGGTCGGTGCTTGTCGCGCCACATCAGCCAAGCCTTTTCGCGGCAAACGCGAAACCGGCCTTGACGTGGCATGTGAGGGATTTGAGTGAAGACGAGACCGTTGCCGACGAGATCGGTTGAATCGCTTTGCCACATCGCCCGCTCGGGAGGGTGTTGGCGAAGCCGCACTATCAGCGGTGTGGTTTCGCTGCGCTACCGATGCCTGAGGCTGCCCCGCTGAACGCCTGGGCGACTTCGCTACGGACCGAGAAGTCTCGGACAGCTTCTTGGCGATTTGTGTTTTGTTGTTGTCAGCTTGGCTCGCGTCCGATGTGGCATCATCCCTGGACGAATTGAGATACCAACCACCCAGAGCAACCGCAACAACCCCTATACCGACAGCAATCTTCGTGTCCCGTCGCATGATCGATCCCTCGGCGACTAGGCGAGAAATGAGCAGCATATCATCCGGTAAGATACAGATTCCCCGGTTGCAGTGAGTCCCCGGGCGTTGAGTATCTGGGATCCTGGTATGCTGCCAGATCCGCATCCGTGCAAGTTCGTTCCGATCCCAAGGCACACCGCGCCTTACATTACCTTGAGAGGATTACATACGAATATAACCTAAATCCATAGACGGTCAAGAAAAATACAGACAAGATGCCCCTTTGGGGATGTGAACTTATCGATATCCAACGCCGACACGATGCGTCTCAAAGCGGCGATAAGTCGAGTCCGACCCGCCGAAACCCCGACCCTGGATATCGACGAATCGTTCTCTGAAATAGATCACTTGGCTTGGAGAGTAATAGGAAACGGTCGAAGGCCAATCGCTTCGGTAGGCGAAATCCGATGCGACAAATGGACCGGGCTTCCGGTCAAACAACAGTGTTGAGGCGAGATCAACACGCGGGCCCGCTACGGCCAGATGACATTGTGGGTCGGTCGACAGGGGTGCCTCGTCGGGTGTAGCGCATCCGCTCACCGTCAAAGCGAACGCCATCACAGCTAACGAACACCACAGCCTCATCTTTCCGCCATCCTTCGTGCCAGTAGCTTAACCTTTCCCTACGCAAGAAGAGTTGGCAACCGATGTGCCAGAACCACACCGCCCCGGCCGGTCCGATAGCAACCGGGAGCCCGCTTGGCTACGATCTAAAAAGGCTAATCGCAGTCAAAAGGTGCGGGTCGTATGGATTGTTCCGTATGCACAGGCACGTTGAAAAGGCGAAAGAGAACGGTGTATCCTGGTTGCTGAAAATCGTCAGAACTTATTGTCAAACAAGTTGTTAGGCCAGATTCACGAAGCCAAACCTCCTCCGAGATGTTGATGATGATCTGATGATGTTGGGCCCACCTTCAAGCGTCTGGCCATCGAATGACACGCCACAACCGTGGCCGGTAGGTCCCTATGGAAATGAGGTGCAACAACTCACACGAACCGTAACAGCCCAAGCGGCGTTTAGACCTCCTCGATCTCCTTAGCCTTACCCGCCACCGAAGCATCGACCAGGCCCTCGTATTTCTTCGTCAAATCCTGGATGGTTTCCTTGCACTTGTCCGCTTCGTCTTCTGAGATGGATTTGGCCTTTTGTTCCGATTCGACCTTCTTGTTGGTATCCCGGCGAATATTACGGATCGCCACTTTTTGATTCTCGCCGAGCTTGCGAACCTGGGCCAGGAGCTTCTGACGCCGCTCGCCGGACAAGGGCGGCACCGGCAAGCGAATGATCTTGCCGTCGCTCATAGGCGTGATCCCGATGTCGGAACTCTGAATCGCCCGCTCGATATCCTTCAACGTACTCGGATCAAAGGGCTTAAGCAGCAGTTGGTTGCTCTCCGCGGCTGAAATGCTGGCGAGCTCGCGCAAATCCATCGTGGAGCCGTAGGACTCGACAGGTACTTTGAGATGTTCCACCAACCCAGGCGATGCCCGCCCCGATCGGATCCCCCTCAGCTCCTTCCGAAGGAACTCGACGGCCTTGTCCATCTGCTCTTCACATTCAAATTCAATTTCATCAATCGGCATGACTCAGGCTCCACCAGCAAAGCAATTCGTGAGATCATTTTAGATGGAGCGTTTACCGGGAGCAACTGCTAGGCATTGGCCCTGTCGTCCTGCGTCCTGAGCCGAGGACGTCCCTACGCTTCTCAAACCCGAGCAGACGACGCTCGCCATCGATCCAGAAGCCACACCAGACCACTGGCGGCGAGAATCACGACCAAGGGTTCGATGGGTATTCGGTACCGGATGATGGCAGTAAAGACCGTGTGCACCGCCGTTTGGCTCGCGATCAAAATGACCAAAAGCATCTCAGGCCCGCGGCACCAGCCGCGCCGGATGACCTGAAGAATGGCAAACGGAAGAAGCACACCAAAGCTGGCGATCACCATCAGACTTTTGTGGAGAGGAACACGGGGCGAGTAGATCTTCCAAAACTCGACGAATCGGATCGTACATAGTCGAAGAAAACGACCGGGATTCTCGCGGATGAACTGCGTGGCCTTCGCTTTACAGGCCTCCGACCACTCAAGCGAGTTGGCATAGTCCTCGCGAGGCATCTGCTTGCTCAAGACTTCTCTCCAGTGGCCAAAGTCGTGAGTCAAAACACCGGTAGCCTCTGGATTATTGCCGATCCAGAAGGCAACACCCCCCTGCGTGGAAACCGATGCGAATCGGCCAAACGCCAGCGAATTCCGAATGGACCACGGCGCAACGACACAGGCCAAAGAGACACAAACCAAGATCGCCGCGACGAAACGTCGGCGCCACGTAGGCATAACCAAGAAAATCCAAAAAATGATCCCTGGCACAAAGACCATATTTGTCGCTCGTACCAAAATGCCACCACCGCCCAAGAGACCCGCAGCCATAAACCAAGACAACGAATCTCTTCGCCACCCCTCGACCAATGCCCAAACCAACAGAACGATCGAAGCGGCGGCCAGCAAATCCGTCAAGATATAACTTGAAAACCAAATCCAGTTCGGAAACAGTGCGGCCGCAATGGCTGAAAGCAGCCCGACCCGTTCGTCGGCGAGGGAACGACCAAGTAGATAACACACCGGCACGAGAAGTGTTGCCAAAAGGCACATCACAACGCGGACAACGACATTGCTTGAATCCGTCAGCCGAAACACCAGTGAAATCAAAACCGGAACTGCCGGGGTTCGAATCGTGTGCGGTGTACCGTCCTTGCTTATGTAGCCCCGTCCATCCGCAAGCGCCGCCGCCAACTGCGTATAGGAACACTCGTCGCCTTCGTAGGGCCGACCCAAACCACCGACCGCCACATGCGCGAGACCCAACCGTACAAGAAAAGCAAACACCGTAATCAGAAGCAACCATCCGCAGGGCTTACGCAGCCATTGGGTCGTTGACTTCTGCCTACCCGATTGCGGTTGCTGCGCGGTCATCTTCACGCCTCCGAAACAACAGAACCCTTGCACATAAGGCGGACCACCTTTTCATGGTCCGCAACCTACATGTCGAACCCTCGGGAAGATCATGCGCGCAAACGGCGCCCATCTTTCGCCGTAAGGTTCTCAACCTATCGACCCGTCGCCCGAATGGCGTCAACAACCTGCTGGACTTGCTCGCGCGACAACTCCGGATACATCGGAAGACTCAGACACGTGCTAGCTACTTCCTCCGTGACGGGCAGATCGCCTGGCTTGTCTCCGGCAACCTCGAATGGCTTTTGAAAATGAATCGGGGTTGGGTAGTGAACCGCGGTCATCACATTTCGGTTATGTAATTCAACTTGCAGCGCCTCTCGGTTGGTATCCCTTATGACGTAAAGATGATGAGCATGCTTGGTATCTGGATATGTCTTGGGGGCGGTGACACGGCACTGGGCAAGAAGTCGCGCGTACTCGGCTGCAAGTGCCCGCCGCTTTTCGGTCCAGCTTTCGAGATACTTGAGCTTGACGCTAAGCACGGCTCCCTGAAAACCATCCATACGGTAGTTGTAACCTAACTCCATGTGGGAATAGCGATTGTCCTGGCCATGATCTCGCAACCGCCGCGCATGGTCAGCAATCGCGGGATTGCTGGTGGTCAAGCCACCCCCTTCACCGTAGGCACCCAAATTCTTGCTCGGATAAAAGCTGAAACAGCCAACCGCTCCCATCGTCCCGGCACGGCGTCCTTTGTACTCCGCGCCGTGCGATTGGGCGCAGTCCTCGATCACAGGAATGCCATGCGAATTCGCAATCTCCAGAATCGGGTCCATGTCGGCACATTGGCCATATAAATGAACAGGAACGATGGCTTTGGTCCTGGGCGTAATGACCGATTCGAGCAGTCTGGGATCTAATGTGTAACGGTCGCGATCAATGTCAACAAATACAGGCTTTGCCCCCAAATACAGAATCGGCCAAGCCGTTGCAATAAAACTCATCGAGACGGTGATCACCTCATCACCAGGTCCAACGTCAAGACACTGCATCGCCAAATGAAGCGCACTCGTTCCGCTGTTAACCGCAACACAGTCGGAGGCACCACAAAACTGGGCGAATTCCTCCTCGAACCGTGCCACGGCCGGTCCGTTCGCGAACCCACAACTATCCAGGACCTGATCCAAAGCCTCGTGGATCTCGTCGCGAATCAAAGCGATATGAGGCTTGAGATCAATGAAGGGGACAACATCGCCTTGCCCCGTTGGTCCACTCGATTCATGGTTTACCATTTTTCCGCCCTATTTCTTAATTCGCAGGCCGAGGAGCACAAAGGGCCTTAGCATGCGCCACCAACCGGTAATGGGCTTGATTTTGCTGTACTTGACACCTTTTGTCGCCGGATAGGTCTTTGAAACCGGCACTTCGGCAACCGGGTATCCCAAGGTGTACATCTTCCAATGAAGATAATACTCATATTCATAATCATCGAGCCAATCTTGCCCAATATTGATCCGGTGATCATCAAACACATTGAGCCGATAGGCGCGAAAGCCGTTCGTCAGATCAGTACAGCGCTGACGCATGTACACAGAGAAAATCAAACTCAGTAGCTTAATCGCAACGACACGAAAAAGCGGCGTGTTCGGGTACGACCCGCCCGGCAAGTAACGACTTCCTTGAACATAATCGGCCCGGCCTTCTAGAATCGGAGCGAGTAGATGAGGGATTTCTTCGGGATTGTCTTTGTTGTTGCCCGCCATGACCACGAGGATATCGTAGTTGTTCTCTCGGGCGTACCGAACACATCGCTTAATGCACGCACCAATTCCGCTTCGCGGCTGGTCAAGCACTTCGATCCCGCGTTGCCGAAGCACATCAGGTCCTTCGTCCGTGGATCCATCATTGACCGCAACAAACTTGTCAACGAGCCCAGGCTGGAGTTTGTCAGCCAGCCGAGCAATTTTGGGTCCTTCGTTATAAAAAGGGAACATCGCCAACACGCGGTGCCCAGCGTAGACCGATGACTGTAATGGTTGGCTGAGTTCCTGTGACGATGTTTGTTTCATACTGCTTTCCGACGGCATAGAAGACGAACCCAAACGAGGCACGACATCACGATACACCGCGTCCTATACGATAAGCGGCTAGTCCTCGAGAGGAACCTTCTTCAGAAAACGCGCGGGGTTACCTACCCACACCTCGCCGTCAGGAACATCCCGCGTGACGACGGCCCCGGCACCAATAATCGCATTGGACCCAACCGTGTTACCGCATAAGATGACCGAACCGGATCCGATCGATGCCCCTTTCTTGACTCTGGTAGGCTTAACCGTCCAATCCGCCTCGGTCTGAAGTTCGCCATGCTTGTTCGTAGCTCTTGGATACGACACGTTCGTAAACATGACGCCATGGCCGAGAAAAACATTATCCTCTATTTGTACACCCTCACAAACAAACGTATGACTGGAGACCTTGCAGTGTTTTCCGATGCTGGCGTTCTTTTGTACCTCTACGAATGTCCCCAATCGGGTACCTTCGCCGATCGTGCAACCATAGAGATTGACAAACCCATGTATTTGCACGCCCTCGCCCAGTACAACGTCATCCGCAATTCGACAGTAGTCCATGCGCCTTCCTCTTCACACCCGCTTTACCGCAATTCCTGGCCACCTGCTGCTGTGGATCTTTTTCGTATTTGCTTGCCACACTATCGCGCAATCGTTCTTGCGTTTGAGATGCGTTAATCATCGCTCGACTCCGTCACAACGTTTTTACGCTGCTCATCAGCAATGATCACCGAGCTGTTCCGCTCCTCCATCACAAAGTACAGAGGCCGATCTTTCGATTCTTCAAGCAGTCGCCCCACGTATTCGCATAACGTCGCGAGGACCAAAAACACAAACGCAAACATCACGGAACTATGCAATGACCGTGTCGCCCATCCCTCAACGACGTGATCGGAAAACAGATAGACACAAAGCACGTATACGATGTGAATAAAGCTCAACAAGCTAAGTCCTGTTCCGAGAAGAGCCGCCAAACGCAAAGGGGCCACCGAGTTGGCGACCGTCATATCCACCGCCAGATTCACCGCCTCCAGGAAGCGCTTTGTACGTCGCTTGCTACGCCTGGGCACCGCATCATAGGGGAATATCTCATGACCGTATCCAACATAGGAACTGAACGTGCGGAGATAACGCGAACGATCCTTGATTCTTGTCACGGCATTGACGGACTGGCGACTAAAAACCCGAAAGTCTGTCGAGTTCCTGGGCACGTCCATCTTCAAGAGTCGATTGAAACACCAATAGAAGAATCCCGTCCCCATCGTCATATAGAACGGTTCTTTGCCCCTCTTATTGAGAACACCGGACACAACCCCAGCGCCACGACGGCATCTTTCGGTCATTGACGGGATGAGAGGGACCGGATCGCCGTCGGGCATCATCACCACGACAAAATCACCTATGGCTGAGTCGAGTCCCGCAGAAATCGCCACTTCGCGCCCAAAATGGCGCGACAACCGAATCAAACGTATGCACCTGTGTGTCGTCAATAGATCCGATACGCGCCCCACCGTATCATCGATCGAGCCATCATCCACGAGAACGAGCTCGTAGTTCTCGTACTCTCGACAGAGAAGAGCGCTCACCTCCTCGATGAACTCTTGAACAATATCCTCATCATTAAAGAGCGGTGCAATTACTGTGACAAAACAGTCCGAAGAAACCATGCCAGGACACCTTTCCTAAGATCGCAATTTCTCCATATCGGCATCTATAAATTCAATGATATCATAAATATTATCTATTTTCCCGCCCATGAGACAGGTCAAGTTTTGCAGGCCACAGTCGGTACGATAAAAAACGGGCCGACTGTCATCCACCTCGCTTTTGGGAAGGACGGTTTTGACTTCCCAAATGGAATCCACGTAGTGACAGCGGCTCATACAAGGCATATATCTCGCTACATCCTTGATCATGTGAAGATAATGACTTTTCTTAGGAACGGAAGCCAGGTACGCATAAGGGTCGATGCAACGATCATCAGACATGTCCTTCCATTCACAATGCGGCGTGTAACGAACGTGCGAAAGGGTGTGAAGCTTTCGAGGGGGGAAAGGCATGGCCGAAAAAAACGGGCCGCACATCACGGTGATTCCAAGCCCCTGCAGCTCATCGGGCGCTTCAACCAGCGCCATTTCCGTCAGTTCGTGTTTGAGAAACACGTGGGGCAAGCCGGAAGCCGTGAGAAGCTTGTTGATTCGGGAGTATGTGCAATTTAGCACAAAGGGTGCGCTCAGTTGAGTCTTCCCCTCAGGTGAGGCGCATGTGACTTCGAGGAGAGAACCCTCCACCTGGCGCACGGTCTCCGCCTCCGTATTGAATCGTACTTCGATATTGTGCTCGATAAGCTCCGATCGCATTTGCTCCTTCAGCTTGACGGCATCGAATGCGTACTCCTTGACCGTAAAGACCTCCTCAATGAGATCATGGTTGAACAAGCGACGAATCGCTTTGGGGGCAACGGCAATAGGCGCCCCAATTCGCTCACAAAACTGCCGATACTGAGCCGCGGTTACTTTCGAAAAGATGCCGCCAATTGCATAGTACTTATCAAAACTGTGATCGATACAGTCGCCGTAGTCTTCGACAAAACGAGGGAAATTGACGCGGCAGCGCAAGGCCGTCAGCAAGCTGCGCGGATAGTGATACCCATTGTGTACACGTGCCTGATTTGAATACGATGCACGCTGGAGCAAATCAGCTTCTCGTTCCAGAACGACGACACGTTGACCTCTAGTCCGCTTTATGTGCAGTGCTAGGCAGCAACCGAAAAAGCCGCCGCCTACAACAATCGTGTCGTAAGAGGCGTCAGCATACATAAGAAACAACCCTCCTTTGGGTCGAGTTAGGAATAGCAGCCAGGCAAGATGCCTAACTTCTGGCTGTAGATTTGCGGCACACGGCACGAAGAACGGAGCCACCAGGAATGAAGCGTGTTACCTCCACGCAGCCGAGACGTAAAATCGGGGCGACTGGGCACGGTTAGAACCGTGTTTACATAAGAAAAGGAATGCCGGTTTGCCCTCCGACGTTCCTATCAAAAAAGTGACAGATGTCACTCGGGGCGAGAGGATTTGAACCTCCGACCTCTTGACCCCCAGTCAAGCGCTCTAGGCCAGGCTGAGCTACGCCCCGCGTCGGGAAACTCGGCATGATGCCGCTTTGTGCCGGCTTCGCCGCTTCCCATATCGCTTGGGACCTATCGTAACCGATTGTACTTTGGCGGTAAACCGCTGGTCTCCTCTTGCGTTACGGCAGGTCAATATACTCCCCACGGTCATGCTCTGTGCGTTTCGTGCTGCGTTTGGCCGTTCCACCGGTTGCGGGATACGCCCTGGGCTCTGGTTTTGGGGACCGGAATGTTGACAACTCGCAGCGTACGTTCTCTAATGAGGGTCGATCCCACACTCGAAGCGGATGTGGCGGAATTGGCAGACGCGCTGGCTTCAGGTGCCAGTGGGGGCAACCCCGTGGAGGTTCGAGTCCTCTCATCCGCAAATTCCTACCCTACAATAAGTTGGCTTTGTGCGTTTGCCGTTCATGTCAGGTCCTGGCGATCCGTAGGCTATGGGTGGTCAGGGGTGGTGAGGGGCAATAAATCATAGCAGACTGGGGCGTAAATCCACATGGCCTGTAGGCACAGAAAAATCACGTACCGATTTGATACGTGGTCAAATAGGAAAGGATTGGAAGCTAGGCAAGTTTTGCCGACACTTCCGGTTCTGCTTGACTGCCGGGCTGCTGGGCTTTGAAGGGGTCTTTAACGCCCGTTCGACGCCCCCTTGAACGTCCGTT